>Ga0308025_1000001_pt1 | contig 306626 bp, 240 predicted proteins | sample Neamet422_FD_201298 | JGI IMG/M metagenome (GOLD analysis project Ga0308025, IMG submission 201298) | Marine microbial communities from water near the shore, Antarctic Ocean - #422 | ecosystem: Environmental > Aquatic > Marine > Unclassified | place: Southern Ocean | collected 2014-10-03
TTTTTAAAGTTCGTTTTTATAGATTTTTCCGTCTTTCATGATAAACTTTAAGTGCTGCTTATAGTTTACGATTACATCAATATTTTGTAAGGGGTTTGCATCATAAATTAACAAGTCGGCATAGGCGCCTTTTTTTATAACTCCTAATTTCCCTTCGGTATACGGATTACTTGCTCCAGATAATGATAACAGGCGCGCATTTTCTGAAGTTGCTTGCATTAGTATCTCTTGAGGCGTAAACCAACGTGTGCGAGCAGTAAATTCAGTAAGTGCCAGATTTTCAAAACCTAATGATCCATAGCTATCTGTACCGAAACCAATATTGATTTTATATTTTTTGGCTAAATTCATAACATTCACAGTTCCTTCTAAAACGGGTTTGAGTTTTTTATGTATTCTTGGTGGAATGACATCCATTCCAGGAGCCCAAAAATCTGCAGGTGCTGTAGTCCAAAAGGTTTGTGGCACTAGCCAAGCATCCTTTTCCTTTATTAATTTTACAACGTCTTCATTAATTAAATGCCCATGATCCAAACATTTTACACCTGCGTTTAAAGCGCGAATGGCTCCTTTAACATTGTAGATATGAACCGCAACATACGTATCCCAGTCTGCAGCAGCTTGCACTGCAGTTTCCAATTCTTCGGAAGTAAATTGAACAGAATGAATAGGGTCAAATTCTGAATCAATACCACCGCCGGCCATCACCTTAAGTTGAGATGCTCCTTTTCTCAAGTTTTCTCTTGAAGCTTTTAATACCTCTGTTTTTCCATCTACTACAAATGACCAACCTAGTGCATCAATAGGATGCATAGGTCCACCAGACCATTGTGTGCTAGGTTCATTTGCATTTCTAGCATCACCGTGACCCGAAGTTTGGCTAATAAATGCCCCCGATGGATATATACGTGGCCCAGGAATTAAGCCCTCATCTACCGCTTTTTTTATGCCAAACACAGGGCCGCCTAAGTCACGAACCGTAGTAAATCCAAGCATTAAAAAATTCTCTGCAGATTTTGCTGCACGCACTGCTGTATACATCCAGTCTGCATCATTTCTAATTGTACTCATTCCCATAGTTAATGCTAGATGAACGTGTACATCTGAAAGTCCTGGAATTAGTGTGTTCCCTTTTCCATCTATAATTGTAGCCCCTTTTGGAGCATCAATCTGCCTCGCTATATTTACAATCAAATTATCTTCAATTAAAACACTTACATTATTAGTAAGCTGGGTGCTTGTTCCATCCCAAATATTGATGTTTTTAATCAAAATTGAATTTTGAGCACTTACATTGAAATTTAAAAAGGATAGCGTAAATAGAAGAAGTATATATTTCATAATATATTAGTTTAGTATCTGTGGATGTTTTAAGGAGCTTAAATATAGAGTGTTAATCTCAATAAACTCTATGATCGCTCTTAATAATCAAGTTTTTGTTTTTTCATTGCTCTGCGATAATTCATTGCCACGGTATCAAACTTCAAATGAAGTTCTTCTGTAAAATCAAAAGGAACCTGTTTAGGTCTTTGTGACTCTACAATGCGCTTATCTTGATCAAAAATAACTTGTTCAAAATCTTTTAAAATAGTCTCTGGTTCGGTTAGATTATAGTTACGCCCTATGATACAAAAACCTCTGCACTCATTGTGTGAGATAGGTTGCGATGTGAAGAAATATACCATTCCCTTCTCGCCGCCCCAACCCAACCGCAAGACAATGGTGTAGGGTAAATGCAGTTGATAAACACTTCTGCGTTCTGGAGTGACAACATTGTCATTTGCAAATATTGGAAAGTCATCACTATTTGTGGCTTCTGGTCTGACAACAGAATAGTGCAGAACAGCATCTTTTGTGGTGACTTTACAATCGGGTACTTCAGGTCGCTCAGGATCGCCTAATAAGCCAGGATGCACCCATGGGAAATGACCAAAATCTGTAAAATTTTCAACCTGTCTAGAACTATCACTTTTCCAATCAAAAGGACCTGTATGTACTAATTTCCAGTCAGTATTTTCAAATTCGGGGATGTCTGGAAGATCAAATTCTGGTTCTTTTAAAGAGACCCAAACTAAACCAAACTTTTCTTGGCAATGGTATGTTGGAGTTTTTGCCTTGCTAGGTATTTCTGCATCTGGAGCCTGCGGAATTTTCACACAGCTTCCTTTCTTATTGTATTCCCATGCGTGATAAGGACATACTAGGCAGTCATCTTTTATCCATCCCAAGGACAACGCTGTTCCTCTATGAATGCATAAGTCACGCATTGCGTGAGGACGACCATCTGAGGTTCTCCAAATTACAATAGCTTCATCTAAGAGAAATGTACCAAAAGGCTCTTTTTCTTTTATTTCATTACTATATCCTACTGGATGCCAGCAGGCAAAAAGTCTTTCAGGAAATAGTTGTTTAGTCTCTTTCATTTTGAACTGGTTTAAATATGAACAGTTGTTAATGTAAACATACGATATTGTTCACTTATATATGTGGTGTAATTTAAAATTTCACTAAATTTGTATTCGTTTAATGCCTACTAGATATTCTCAATGAAACAAATTAATAAAAGAGCTTATTTTTTTGAACAAACACTCAAGCTTATCCATGAAAAAGGATTCAAAGCAACTACGATGCGTGATATTGCCGAGAAACTGAATTTTAAGGTTGCTAATGTGTATAATTATGTGCCGTCCAAACAAGCACTCTTGGAAATGTATCTCTTTGATATCTCAAATGAGTTTCATACAGCTATTGATTATATTATCGATTCTACCCATGATCCAAGAGAAAAGTTACGATTGGTAATCTCATCATATATTCAAATTACTTCGAGACGCCCTTACGAACAAGCCTTACTAATCAATGAATGGCGAAATCTAAAAGAACCAAGGCTTAAAGAGTTTGTTGATCGCAGAAAAGAGTATGAAGATAAACTACAGGCAATCATTTCTGCAGGAGTAGTTCAAAATCAATTTAGAGCGTTGAACGTCGAGCTCGCTACTCAGACTATTATGGCTACAATGCGATGGTTAGATAAGGTGTACATAGATTCAGGAAAAAACACGAACCCAATTGAAATTGAAAAACAACTCGTTGATTTTGTTTTTAAAGGAGTGGCGCAAGGGTAAGTAGGTTAGGCGATTCCTTAGTTAACTTTATAAGTATTCCTTTTTTTAATCTCTTTCATTAATATCTATAATAACCCCTTCATTAATTTAACAACTTCTAAATTCTTAGATAAATTGTTGTTTCTATTCCTTTCATAAACAGACGCTTATAAAACAAGCCCTAAGCAACTGTTTACGGGATTAAATGAATATATATTTACAATTAGTTGCGAATTGCAATTAATAATCGATATATTTGAGATAATTAATCCTAAATATATTTAAAATGAAGAAAATTATTTTCACTCTATTTTTTGTTTTTGCAGTTACAACGATTAATGCTCAGCTGATTCAATCAAGAGTATTAACCGTTGACCAAGCAAACATGAAAGAATTTGTAGACGGAGCGTCTAAAAAAACAAAGATGTATAACAGTAAAAAAGGTCAGGCTACGTATTTGACTTTTATGATTTTAACAGGGAAGTATGCGCAGAATTTCGTTAGGATGCAAGTGGCAGATTCTATTAAAGAATTTGATAATGTAGATACGGAAGGGAATAATTACTGGAGAAAGAAAGTGGGTTCACTTCATGAATCTGTTGGAAATAGAATTTGGTCAATGAGTAATGAGATGTCTTACTTTGTTGAAAACAAAGAAAGGGTTAATCATAGAAGAATACTCTTTTATAACTTTAATGATTCTGGTGCAAAAGATTTCTGGAGATTTAGAGAGCGTGTTAAAAAAGCAATGGTAGAGTCAAAATACGGACAAAACATGAATGTTTTATATTGTAATTCAGGGTGTGATGGAAACGTAGTACAAGTAAGATTCCACCACAAGAACTTTGCTGGACAAAACAAGGATTATGGCATGCCGCTTAAGAAAATGATTGAAAAATATGACGAACTTTATGGGAAAGATGCTTATGAACAAGATTCTCAAAAAGTAGATGAGAGTTTATTGCCTAATGGGAGAATGGTTAGACATCAAGTGCTTGTACCAGAACTAAGTTCTCCTGCAAAGATGAATTAAAAGAAATCAATTTTTTTAAATACAATAGAACCTCCCTTGTGGAGGTTTTATTGTATTTAATGTATTCTAATAGGCTGAATTTAAACTTTTAAGTCAGCGACTTCTAAGTTCCTTGATTTGATTAGAGAAGCTATTTACACTCTTTATTTCTTGTGAATCCAAAGTGAGCGATTTTCCAAGTATTATTATTATTTTTCACTAAATAAAATAAGTCAACACCACAATGCGAAAACGAACCATTTAAATAAAAGTCATATGGAGCCCAAACCGATGCAATATATCCATCCGTAATAATTTTTGCATCCCAATAACGTTCTCTAAATTGTTCAGGTTTATTAGGATCCATTCTCATTGCTATTGAACGATCATTGTCAAATATAGCTGTAGAAGCAGCGCTGTCTTTTTCGATATTTGTTACTATTCTACTTATTCCTTTATAAAGAATTTCATTAAAAATACGTTTGTCTTTTGTGTTCACAGCCAACATAAATTTGTCAATAACAGCTAGAATTTCTTTTTTTTCATTTCCAGAAGCAGACTGTCCAAATGGTTCTTTAACATAATTTTCTGGTGGATTCGTTGATACTGATTGTGAAAAAAGCAAACCACTTTTTAGTATCAATCCAATAAGAAGTAATTTTTTCATTGTTTTTTTAGAAATTTAACCAAATATAATACTATTTAGAACACAAACTAACTTTAGGTTGTGTCCGTTAAATAATTGAATCCTTGTTTACATATTTCTATATGGGTTGGTATTTTTAATGTAGGACACTCTCGCTAGCGAAATGAATTACCTACAGTCTTAATTTTTACTATATTTATCAAAAATCTTTTATAATGAAAAAATCATTTTTACTCATTTTAATCTTCGTGTGCACATTAGGTCAAGCTCAGACGAAGTTAATTCCAAAAACTTCTTTTGCAAAAATGTATTTGCCTGTTTGGTTAGAGGCAAAAAAACACTGTTTAGAAGTTGCTAATGCCATGCCAGAAGAATTGTATTCATATAAACCCACAGCTGTTAGTAAAACGTTTGCAGAACAAATGGTTCATATAGGGTATACTGTAAAATTATTAACCGAACGCTATGTGCAGGGGATGGACGTAAAGCAACATTCGCCAGATGCTTCTAAAATGACAAAAGCAGAAATTATTCAATTGATAAAAGAGGGCTTTGAGTATACTACAAATGTGATTCAGACGATTGAGCAAAAGCAACTAGATGAAACGTGTGTGATGTTTCATAGCGGAAATACAGTAAGTAGAGCTTTTGCTCTTTTTTATGTGCAAGACCATATGGCAAACCACAGAGCTAAAGCCAATCTGTATATTAGAATGAACAATATAAAACCTCCCGTTTATACATGGTAGTTTTATCTCATTAAATCAAATTGATGCGTGTATTTTATGATAACACTTTGATTATTCAGACCATCTAAAAAGTCTTTGTCTTTTATAATATTTAAGACCACAAAAAGACCAGTGTTTGCATTTTGAAGCCAGCCAAATCTAGCATTTACCGAAGTAACATTTGAAATATTATTGTGCTGTACTAAGCTTTGGACAAACATTCTTGGTGTAAATGAATAGGACATTCTTGCACCAGTTAAAATTGCTGTAAAATCGCCATTGGGTAAGTTTATATTGTTGTGATTTAAAGAAAAAGAGGAGTTAAATTGATCTCCGAACCGAACCTTTAAAGTTCCGCGATTAACAATTCTATTTCCGCCATAATAACCTCCAACAACAGTTTTTCCACTAAATGAGATTTTCTTATTAGCATTGGTCATATACACCAATTGTAATTCAGAGTGCTTGTATGTGCCAATCGGAACAGTAACACCAGAAAGGCTAAAGCTTTGCTGTAAGTTTTCTGTGGTAATGTTGACTCCGGTATGGATTTCTAAACCACTCTTCCAAACCCAATGATTGTCTATGTGTAAGAAACTTGTTTCTAAAACATCATTAAAATTCCAATAACCTCGATAAGAAATATGCGGACGGACCTCTAATAAGTTTCCCATGTTTTTTGGACGCCAAGCTTTTAGAATTAAAAACTCAGGTTTTTTAAAAGCTGTCCTGTGTAAAAATCCAACCTCAGGATTAAAACCTGCTCCAACTTCAGTATAACCTGCTCTAATATTCCATCCACCCCAATCATAGGTCCCTAAAATTTTAAAAGAATGGTCGTTATTTTCGATTCCCGGAGTACTACTTTTTGACAAGAACCCTGTAATTTGTGCTTTTTTTCCAATTCCCCATTTTCCATCAACAGCAAAAACTCGGTTGTATCCTGTGCCATCGCCTAATTCTTCTTTGTTGATTAAAATACCACCTAATGATGAGCGACTTCCTTTAAAATCATGATTTATACGTGCAACAGTAAAATTGTTTTTCTCAATGTTAGCCTCCTCAACATTATCGGTAAACATACTTAAGAATCCCACATTGGTTTGCCCAATTTTACCAGAAACACGAGCGCCTCCAATAATAGGAACTAAAGATCCATTATTTCCAATACCAATACGTCTACTAAAAAACAAATCGACTTCTCCAGGACTTCCTACAGAAAATTGTCCTGCATTTTCTAAAAAGAAGGTTCTTTTTTCTGGAAAAAATAAATTGAAACGATCTAAATTTACTTGTTGCTCATCTACTTCTACTTGAGCAAAATCTGTATTGTATGTTAAGTCTAATGTAAGGCTAGGAGTTAGGCTGTATTTTACATCCAGTCCAACTTCTATATTTGTGTCCGTGTTTGTAGGGATTGATGTATTGTCATGAACTGTTTGTGTTAAAGCATATGGGTTTACCTTAAGATTCCCTGGGCTTTTTAATGCTAATCCATGAATTTTTCCAGCTAAAGAAAGGCGTTTAATGTCAAACCGAATAGGAAGTGGCGACCAAAAAACAGTCTCATTTGTCTTGCTGATGTTTCGCTGAAAATTAATTCCCCAAGATTTGTTTTTCCCAGGATTAAAACGCAAAGAACTTAAAGGAATTGCAAACTCAGCACTCCATCCATAAGCGCCGGTTTCTGTCTTTACACTCCAAGTGGCATCCCAATTCAGATTTGTTCCGCCAATAACGCCAGCTTGTTGTCTGTTTGCGCTAAAATTCCCTTTTCCTTCATTGTCAATTTGTGCATCATATTCCATCGCACTAGAATTTGTTCCAAACAGAAACCCGTTTTGTTGATCATTATAAGTATCTATGATAAACAAAAAACTATCTTCATTATTTAAGTCGGCATCTCTTCTTGAATCAGACACAACAATACCTTTAGGGTTTGAATCATAGCATACTACAGAAACATAAAACATGTTTTTGGTAAGCGCTACTCTTATTTCTGTTTTTTCTGATGCCGGAGCACCAAATTGAGGTTTAATTTGAACCATTCCTGTAATTGGTTCTACCGATTTCCAGACAGTATCTTCAAGAACATTTCCGTCTATTTTTGGATTTGAAATTAGCTTTGTAGCGGTAAAAGAAGGTCTTTTTTTTACTTGTGAAAAAGAGATGCTAGAAACGAAAATAAATAAAAAAAAGATACGATAAAAAAAGAGTTTTGAAAGAGAGATCATGGCCGATTTAGGTTGGTTGAGAAGTAAAGGTACTTTTATATTTTTATTTGTCGATCTATTTGTTGATCTAAAGAAATAAACGTTTCTGTTCTTGCTACGCCTTTAATGGTTTGAATATCATTGTTTAGCAAGTGCATTAGGTCTTCATTGTTTTTACACAACATTTTAATAAATACCGCGTAATTCCCGGTAGTATAGTGGCTTTCTACTACTTCCGGAATTTCTTTTAACCTTTTGATAGCAGAATTATACATGCTTGCAGAATCTAAAAATATACCAATAAACGCAGTCGTGGTATACCCTAGTGCTTTCGGGTTTAATACCATTTTTGAACCAACAATTAATTCAGAATGTTCTAGCTTTCTTAAGCGTTGATGAATTGCTGCCCCTGAAATACCCACTTCTCTTGCAATTGTGAGGATGGGAGTTCTTGCATTTTCTACTAAACGTTTGATAATTATTTTATCAATTCCGTCTATTTTAAGCCCTTTTTCCATGAATGTATTTGTTTGAGTTTAATAGGAGAATTGTAAAGATAAAAAAAAATGGGATATATAACTATATCCCATTTTTTGATTTATAAAACAAACTAAATTTATTGTTTAAGCTTTCATTTCGAAATCTTCCATAAATTTAGTAGTGTAGTTCCCAGAGATATAGTCAGGATGATCCATTAACTGTCTATGGAAAGGAATTGTAGTTCTAACACCTTCAATTACAAACTCATCTAATGCTCTTTTCATTTTACTAATTGCTTCTTCTCTTGTTTGAGCAGTTACAATTAATTTAGCGATCATAGAATCGTAGTTTGGCGGAATAGTATACCCTGCGTACACATGAGTGTCTATTCTAATTCCATGACCTCCTGGCGCATGAAAAGTAGTGATCTTTCCTGGTGCAGGTCTAAAATTATTGAAAGGGTCTTCTGCGTTAATTCTACATTCAATTGAATGCATTTTTGGCAGGTGGTTTTTACCAGATATAGGAACACCAGCAGCAACTACTATTTGCTCACGAATTAAATCGTAATTAATTACTTCTTCTGTAATTGGATGCTCAACCTGAATTCTAGTATTCATTTCCATGAAATAGAAATTACGATGCTTGTCAACTAAAAACTCTACAGTTCCGGCTCCTTCGTATTTTATATATTCTGAAGCTTTAACAGCAGCATCTCCCATGGCCAAACGCAATTTGTCTGTCATAAATGGAGAAGGTGTTTCTTCTGTTAATTTTTGATGACGACGTTGTATAGAGCAATCTCTTTCTGATAAATGACAGGCTTTTCCAAATGAATCACCAATAATTTGAATTTCAATATGTCTTGGCTCTTCAATTAGTTTTTCTAAATACATATCATCGTTACCGAAAGCAGCCTTCGCTTCTTGTCTTGCAGAATCCCAAGCATTTTCTAGCTCTTCTTCTTTCCAGACTGCACGCATTCCTTTTCCACCACCACCAGCGGTAGCTTTTAGCATTACAGGAATACCAAATTCGGTTGCTAATTTTTTACATTCAGCAAAATTTTTGATAATTCCTTTAGATCCAGGGATACATGGAACACCAGCAGAAATCATGGTAGATTTAGCAGAGGCTTTATCTCCCATTTGATCAATCATATCACCAGTAGCACCAATAAATTTGATACCATGTTCAGCACATAGATTTGAAAATTTAGCATTTTCAGCTAAGAAACCATATCCTGGGTGAATTGCATCTGCATTTGTAATTTCTGCAGCAGCAATTATATTTGACATTTTTAAGTAAGATTCATTACTTGGAGGTGGACCAATACAAACTGCTTCGTCAGCAAACTTAACATGTAAGCTTTCTGCATCTGCAGTAGAATATACTGCAACAGTTTTAATACCCATCTCTTTACAGGTTCTGATTACACGTAGTGCAATTTCACCTCTATTGGCAATTAATATTTTTTTAAACATATTTCTTTCGATTACGAGTTTAGAGTTATGAGTTTAGGGTCAGTATGTCTAACGGCTAATCTCTAAAATCTAACGTCTAATTTATGATGGGTCTACTAAAAATAATGGTTGGTCAAACTCTACAGGAGAAGAATCATCAACTAATACTTTAACGATTTTCCCTGAAATTTCAGATTCAATTTCGTTAAATAATTTCATTGCTTCAATAACACATACAGTATCTCCAATACTTATAGACTGCCCTACTTCCGCGAAGTTCGGTTTGTCTGGAGCTGATTTTCTGTAAAAAGTTCCAATAATTGGAGAATTTACAGTGATGTATTTTGAGTTTTCATCTTCGTCAGAAGGTGGTGTTGTAACAGCTGCAGCTGCTACTGCTACTGGAGCTTGCATTTGAGACATGTCACCCATAATTGGGTTTGCTTGTACTATTGTAGTTTCGGTTTTTGAAGGACCTGTTTTAATAGTGATTTTTACATCTTCCATTTCTAACTTTACCTCACTTGCACCAGATTTTGCTACAAATTTAATAAGATTTTGAATTTCTTTAATATCCATATTCTTAGTTTTTAGTTGTTTGATTTTTATGAGTTATATGCCCACTTTAAATAGATAGCTCCCCATGTGAAACCACCACCAAAAGCAGCAAAAATTATATTATCTCCTTTTTTCAATTGATTTTCGTAATCGGCTAATAGTAAAGGTAAGGTTCCAGAGGTTGTGTTTCCATATTTATGGATGTTAACCATTACTTTCTCACTTTCTAAACCTACTCTTCTAGCCGTAGCTTCAATAATTCTATTGTTAGCCTGATGTGGTGCTAGCCATTGAATGTCTTCTTTTACGAGATTATTTCTAGTTAGCATTTTTTCTGCTACATCTGCCATGTTAGAAACTGCAAATTTAAATACAGTTTTTCCTTCTTGATGAACAGTATGTTGGTTGTTTTTTATAGTTTCTGCTGAAGCAGGTAAGATAGACCCACCAGCATCAATTTTCAAGAACTCTCTTCCAGCACCATCACTTCTAAGGTATTCGTCTTGTAATCCGAAGCCTTCTTCATTAGGTTCGAATAAAACGGCACCTGCGCCATCACCAAAAATAATACATGTTGCTCTGTCTGTATAGTCTATAATTGAAGACATTTTATCCCCTCCAATTAATAGAATGCTTTTATACCTTCCAGATTCTATATAGCTAGCTGCTGTAGACATTCCGTATAAAAAACTAGAACATGCTGCTTGTAAGTCGTATGAAAAAGCATTTGTAGCTCCGATTTTTGTAGCTACATAAGCTGCAGTAGATGCAACGGGTAAGTCTGGTGTTGCAGTTGCAACGATTACTAAGTCTATTTCTTTTGGGTCTTTACCAGATTTTTGAAGTAAATCTTCTGCGGCTTTAATAGCCATAAAAGAAGTTCCTTTGCCTTCTCCTTTTAAGATTCTTCTTTCTTTTATCCCGGTTCTTGATGTGATCCATTCATCATTAGTGTCTACCATTGTTTCTAACTCTTTATTGGTTAGAATGTAGTCTGGGACGTATTTCCCTACTGCTGTTATAGCTGCAGTTGTTTTTGTCATAATCTTAACTTTTTATTGAAAGCAGCTTCTTTAATTTATTAAAAAAGCGAACATTCAAAGAAATGAAATTTATTTCACATTTTTACGCAAAAACTATCATAAACGACGTTTTTACGTGAAAAAACAAAAAAAACTCTCAAAATTGAGAGTTTTTTTACTTTTTTAGAAGAATATTAAGCTTCTGCAATTGCAGATTCTAATACAATTTGTCCTCTGTAGTATAATTTTCCTTCATGCCAGTGAGCTCTGTGGTATAAGTGAGCTTCTCCTGTTGTTGGATCTACGGCAATTTGAGGAACGCTAGCTTTATAATGAGTTCTTCTTTTATCTCTTCTAGTTTTCGATATTTTTCTCTTTGGATGTGCCATTTTATGTATTTTTTTCGGTTATTAAACTTTTTAATTTATCCCATCTAGGGTCTACATCTTCTGTAGGTTTTTCTTTTGTTACTCTTAATGTATCTAATCTCTCTAGCGCTTCTGATTCTAATGTCCCATCTAAAACTTTTGGATGGACTCTTCTTGATGGTACATTCAATACTACCATTTCATAGATGTATTGAGCAACATTAATTTGAAATGCTGAATATGGAAGAATTAATATTTCTTCATTTTCATCATTAAACTCATCTTCAAATCTTACAATTAAAGATAAATCACCATTAATTTCTTGATCAAATGTTTCACCACTAACATCACAAGTGACATTCACCGTCCCTTTTGCAACAAATGTTAATACGAACACTGTGCTTTTTTTATTGAATGTTAGTCCAATGTGAATATTTGCATCAAAATACTCATCAAAATTATACGCGTCAAAGAACGTGTTGTCAATTTGGTATTCAAATAAATGACTTTCATCGTTTAAACCTATAAAAGGAATATTAAATTGCTTCAAGTCTTTCATCTACAAAATCAATTTGAGCGGGCAAAGATATAAAAAATAGTTCTATTTATTAAACATTCTGTAAAAAAGAAATATAATCTATTTATTTAGTCTCAAGCACATTATGTGTTAACTTTTTGTATTCTTTTCGTTTGTTAAAAATATCTAATGCTGTAAATAGAGCTTCTTTAAAAGATGAAGGGTCTGCTACGCCTTTTCCAGCAATTTCAAATGCGGTTCCATGATCTGGAGAAGTTCTTACTTTTGATAACCCAGCAGTAAAGTTTACGCCATTTCCAAACGATAAAGCTTTGAAAGGAGCGAGCCCTTGATCGTGATACATTGCTAAAATAGCATCAAATTGAGTATAGGCATTAGATCCAAAAAAACCATCTGCAGCATAAGGGCCAAAAACTATTTTTCCAGATTTTTGAATTTCTTTCAGTGTGGGTCTAATAACTTCATCATCTTCTTTACCAATTACGCCTTTATCACCACAATGAGGATTCAGTCCTAAAACAGCAATTTTAGGTTTGCTAATTCCAAAATCTTCTATTAATGACTTGTGTAATATGTCAACTTTCTTTTTAATTAATTCTGGGGTTATCTGTTCAGAAACTTGAGAAATAGGAATATGTCCAGTAATTAAACCAACTCTTAGTGTATCAGAGATTAAGATCATTAAACTTTCTCCGTCTAATTCACTTTCTAAATATTCTGTATGACCAGGAAAATTAAAGGTATCTGATTGAATGTTTTCTTTGTTGATTGGTGCTGTTAGCAGCAGATCAATTTCGTTGTTGTTTAGATGCTTAACGGCAGCCTCTAAAGATGCATAAGCACATTCTCCAGATTCTTTTGTTGCAGTTCCAATTTCAATAGGTACTTCTTCTTTCCAAATATTTAGAAGATTTACTTTATTGTGGGCTACTTGATTGATTGCTGTTATTCCGTGTAGATTTGTCTCAAGATTCAATTTATTTTTATGAAACGAGACTGTTTTTGTTGACCCAAAAATTACAGGTGTACAAAAATCTAACATTCTTTTGTCTTGAAATGTTTTTAAAATAACTTCAATTCCAATTCCGTTAATGTCTCCAATTGAAATCCCGACAACTATTTTTTCAGATTTTTCCATAATTAATGGTTCAATATTATTAATTTTGATTGCTGCAAAAATAACTAAATAAAATTTAGAATTTATGTTTACTGGAATAATTGAGAGCTTAGGGAGAATAGAAAATATTGTTAAAGAAAAAGAGAACGTACACTTAACGGTATCTTCTGTGTTTACAAGTGAACTGAAAATTGACCAAAGCGTTGCTCATAATGGAGTTTGCTTAACTGTAGTAGCCATTGATAATGCTGATTATACGGTAACGGCAATAAAAGAAACAATATCAAAAACGGCTATCGGAGGCTTAAAAATCGGGGATGAAGTTAATTTAGAGAGAGGAATGAAGATGGGAGATAGGCTAGATGGACATCTTGTGCAAGGACATGTAGATGAAACAGGAACCTGTGTTGATATTGTAGAAGATAACGGAAGTACTATTTTTACTTTTGAATATGCTTCTAAAATGAATAATATAACGATCGAAAAAGGATCTATAACAGTTAACGGTGTTAGTCTAACTGTGGTGAACTCTTTAAATACTAAATTTAGTGTTGCAATTATTCCGTTTACATTAGAACATACAACTTTTAAGCAATTAAAAATTGGAGACCACGTAAATTTGGAGTTTGATGTTATTGGAAAATATGTAAGTAAATTACAGTCTTTAAAAAATTAATTCTTTCTGTTTTTTTAGACAAACTATATCGTATTGTGTTTAGAATGAATTTGTAAATAAAAACCCCTCCACTTGGAGGGGTTTTTATTATTTAATTACTCTTGTTCTTTTGCTCTGCTGTAAATGTGTATTTTCTTGATTTTTCCATCAACAATATTAACATCCGCAATTGAGTGCATCATAGTTTCTTTACCATCTATTGTATCGGTAAATTCGTTACCCGTAGTTAACCAATGGTCAAGTTTTCCATCACTTTGTGTAACAGTGTTTGTCACCATCCATTTTGTCTTCCAATTAGGAGAGCTTGATTTGAACCAATCTCCTAAAAATTGTTTGTGAGTATCACTTCCTTTACCTGTTGTTCCATTTGCGCGGTAAACGATTATGTCATCAGCATCCAATTCATAAATTTTCTCCAAATCTCTGTCATTGTGAGCTTGAACATAGTCCAGCCATATTTTTGTAATAGCGACATCCCCAGCAATTAAATTTAATTTTTCTCCCTTTTCGCTAAATTCGTAACCGATAACGGTTTCTTTCTCTTTAGGTAATTGACAAGATGTTAACATCATTGTCAGCAGTGTGATACATAAAATTTTTTTCATAATTAATAGTTTTAAATGTGTTCGTTAATAATCAACCCATATTAATAAGAGGTGTTTAAATTAATCAACCAATTGAAGTACCTCGTCATACCATCCATTAGCATGTTTGTTTAAGACATTTCCGATATGTCTCTTAAATGCTCCCGTTCCATTAATCGCATCGTACTTCTTTTGGAAATTTTCAGGCAAACCATTATTTCCGTTTTGAAATCTCGTGAATGTTTTAAAAGGATACACCAAAGTAATATCCTCCCTGTTTTCACTTCTAAAAACACTTTCGTAAACTCTCCTTGGGTGAGTTGCTTTCATATCAGAAAGAGCTTTCCCTATTTTAGTAACCGCTTCTAATACTTTTTGATAACTTTCGTTGTCTTGTTTAATCTTAAAGGTTCTCCAAAGAAGATATTTAGAATCACCCCAAGATTTAGGCGAATAGCTAGCGTTCCAATTAAGCCTTGCTAATTTCATTGATTCTCCGGTAACATTATTTCTGATGTTTTTTTGCCAATCTAAAAGATGATTTTCATCTGGACTATTATCATAGTCAGCTAAGGTCATTGGGCCATTTAACCAAACATATTGTCCTGAATGTGGACCAATAAGTACATTGTAGAGCGATGCTATTGTTTTTCCTTCGCTATGATATTTCGCGTTATGAGCCTTAACGCCATCAATTAGCATTTTTTCTTTAGTCTTTTCAGGAACTAAAAATGCATTCTCGTAAATCACTTCTTGATTTTGTGAAAAAACAATAGATGTGAAAAATAGTAAAACTAAAAAAGATTGAATTTTTTTCATTGTAAATGTGTTTAAGGTTAATTTTTCGGATACTTTACTTCAAAGATAACAATATTAATTGCGTAACGCAACTAATATTGTTATTGTTAATTTCCTTCATAGTTTTCTGCGACCACCATCACATTGTTTATTACAGGAACATCATTAATGGAAGGCTAAAGCCTTTAGAGAGAAATAACGTGCTATAACACCGTACAAAATTAATTGCTTTGTTTTGGCTTATTTACGAAAGTCCAAACGGACTTTCTATCTGTAAATTATTTATTAACTTTAGTGTTTAAACACAGCAACTAATCTTGTACAACAACGCTGTAGCACATTAAAAAATGACCTATGAAACAGATATTGACCAATATAGTTTTAATCATTTCAGTACTTGGGTTCGTCTCTTGTGACCGACCAGATTGTAATAATACAAATCTGATATTTGAAAACAACATGCCAGATTCAAGGGTATACAAAGACGAATTAGTCAAGCGATTAAATTATATTGACCAATCAAAATTGACTTATTGGCTTCAAAAGTATGATGACCAAAATGGAAAAGAATCCTTATACTTTCACCTCCAAGGTGATGGATTATGTGCTATTCTCCATTTAACCATTAATGATTGGAATAAATTAGAAAATGTTAGAGAAAGAAAAGGAGTTGGTCGTCGAGGAGCAGAATTCACGAATTTAAAATTTAAAATTATTAAGGACTCAGTATCAACTGAATTTATCTATAAAACATTTGATAGGATAATTGACTAAAAAAACGTGCTACAACACCGTATAAAATTACTTGTTCTCAATGTTTGCAACTTGCAAACATTTATGAAAACAACAACAAACAACAACAAATGTGGACAAATAGAAGAAGAAAAACACCTCTTAAAAAATTAAAATGAATCTTCTATTTCCTGTCGTAAAACAGGTTTTATGGAGGGGTAAAAGTGTAAATATTTGTTTATCAGAATCCTATAAAAAAGAAAACCCCTCAATTAAGAAGGGTTTCATTTGTGGACCCACCAGGGCTCGAACCTGGGACCCTCTGATTATGAGTCAGATGCTCTAACCAACTGAGCTATGGGTCCATTTTTAGTGTGGCGAAATTACTCTTTTTTTAATTTACACCAAACATATTTTTTAAGAATGTTTAAACTTTTAAACATTTCTTGTCATCAATGCTTTTCCAAAGTTAATCAATCCTTTTTTAGCATCATCAGAAATTTGCATAGACTCTAATACGCCAAAAGCTTTTTGGCTGTAGTTATTTATCTGATTTTTAATATGATTAGGGATGTTGTATTTGCTAAAAATTTCTTTTATTTTAGTAATCTTTTCTTCGTTGTTTTCTAACTTTTCCTGGAACAATTGATGTAAAATGTTTTTATCATCGAATTCAGCTAATTCTAAAGATTTTAGAAATAAATAGGTTTTTTTATTTTCAATAATATCCCCACCAACTTGTTTTCCAAAAGTTTCAGGGTTTCCAAAAGTATCTAAATAGTCATCTTGTAATTGAAAGGCAATTCCGAGGTTTAACCCAAAATCATATATTTTTTGTGCATCAGCTTCATTTGCGTTACTAACAATTGCTCCCATTTTTAATGCCGCTCCAATTAATACGGAGGTTTTTAAAGAAATCATTTTAATATACTCTTCTATGGTTACATCATTTCTAGTTTCAAAATCGACATCTAGCTGTTGTCCGTCGCAAACCTCTAAAGCTGTTTTGCTAAATAATTTTGCTAGTTTCTGAAATGTTTCTGCGGGATAATTCTCAAAATACTGATATGCAAGAATTAACATCGCATCACCAGATAATATACCCGTATTGGTATTCCATTTTTCATGCACTGTTTCTTTACCTCTTCTTAGTGGTGCATCATCCATAATATCATCATGAACTAAGGTGAAATTGTGAAACATCTCTATTGCATAAGCAGCAGGAAGCGCAGTTTTAAAGTCGCCAGAAAATATTTTTGCCGCCATTAAAGTTAAAACAGGTCTAATTTTTTTACCAGGTAAGCTTAAAATATAGCGAATCGGTTGGTAGAGGTTTTTAGGTTCTCTGTTTAGGTCTTGAGCCTCTTTATAATTGCTGAACTCTTTTTGAAAAACGGTTAAATCCAAAGTGAAATATTTTAAGTACAAAAGTAGGAAAGATTTCAGACTGAACACCCTAATCTTAAATTATTGTTAAAACTTTGGAAACTTTTTTTGTTTTTAAAGTTTCCGTTCGTATATTTGCACTCGAATTATGAGAGATAAAATATTATTTAAGGCAAGTGAAATGTTTTTAAACCTTGGGTTTAAGAGTGTTACTATGGATGATATTGCAAATGAAATGGGCGTGTCTAAAAAAACGATTTACACTCATTTTGTGAACAAAACTGATTTAGTAGAAAAAGTGACTTTAGCTCTTTTTGATTTTATCAGTCAAGGAATTGATATGATTTGTTCCTTAGATCATAACCCGATTCAAGAGATTTATGATATCAAAAAGTTTGTGATGAAGCATTTAAAAGACGAAAAGTCATCGCCACAATATCAATTGCAAAAATATTATCCTAAACTCTATGCAACGTTAAAGAAAAAACAACTTGAAGTAATGAACAGTTGCGTGGAAGATAATTTGAATAGAGGAATAAAAGACGGATTGTATCGAGAGTCTATAAATGTTGAGTTTGTTTCTAGAATTTATTTTAACGGAATCAATGGAATTAAAGATCTCGAATTGTTTCCCTTGCAAAAATTCTCACTGAATACTTTAATGGAGTATTTTTTAGAATATCATTTGCGAGGAATTTGCACAGAAAAAGGAATAAAAACTATGAATCAAATAATTACAACAAACAAATTATAAAAATGCGAAATAAATTAGTACTACTATTTAGTTTTTGTTTTGTTAGCATCGCTTTTTCTCAAGAAAAGACTAAAAACTTTTCTTTAAAAGAAGCAATCAGCTTTGCTGTTAAAAACAATTACAGTGCTAAAACTGCTCAAAGCAATATTGAAGCAGCAAAGCAAAAACAATGGGAAACCACCACTATTGGACTTCCTGAGGTTAGTGCCAAGGTAAATTATCAGAATTGGCTTAAACAACAAATATCTTTATTGCCCGCAGAAATTACTGGAGGAATTCCAGGAACATTTATTCCTGTTACTTTTGGAACAAAACAAAACATAAATGCAGCGGTAACTGTGAAGCAATTGGTATTTGACGGTTCATATATAGTAGCGCTACAATCTGCAAAAACGTACTTAAACATCTCTAGACAAGCTAGTGAAAAAACAGCGCTAACAATTAGAGAGGGTGTAATTAACGCATATGGAAATGTTTTGCTTGCCGAAAAAAGTATTGAAATTTTAGAAGGAAACAAGAAAATTTTATTAAAAAACCTAAATGATACCCAAAAAATTTATCAAAATGGGTTGAATGAAGAAGAAGATGTAGAGCAACTGCAAATCACCTTAGCAAATGTAAAAAGTCAATTAAATAAAACGAAACGTTTAAAAATGATTGGATACAAAATGTTGAATTTATCGATGGGGAACCCTATTGATGATTTGATTGTATTGACAGACAATTTAGATTCTTTGATTTTAGATAATATTGATCTTAATTTGATTGGAGAATCCTTAAATGTAAAAAACCATATCGATTTTAAAATTGCAGAAAATAACAGAGAAGGGAATAGATTGTTGTTTTTACTAGAAAAGAGTAAAGCCCTGCCAACGTTAAAAGCCTTTGCTAACTTTGGGTATGCAGGAAACTCAAACTCATTTGATTTTCTTAATAATTCTCAAGAATGGTACAACTCTTCTTTAGTAGGTGTTAGTTTAGAAGTCCCGATTTTTAGCAGTTTTAAACGCCGATCTAAGACGCATCAAGCGAAGATTGAATTAGAGAATTCAGACATACAACTAATTGAGGTTAAAGAAAAACTAAGCTTACAAGCTGTAGCTGCTAAAAGTGATTATCAATTTAGCATAGAACAATATCAATCTGCCAAACAAAATTTAAAGTTGGCAGGAAGAATTGAGAAAAAGCAACAAATAAAATTCTTTGAAGGCGTTTCTTCTAGTTTTGATTTATCTCAAGCACAAAATCAATTATATACCCAACAACAAAATTATATTCAATCAATGCTCGCTGTTATTTCTAAAAAAGCAGCATTAGAAAACGCATTAAACATACCATTAAAATAATATATCAGGCATGAAATCAATTTATACATTAGTATTTGTATTCGTATTATTTATCTCTTGTGGAGAGAAAAAAGTAGCTTCTGTAGAAGGAGTTATTGCAACGAACGATATCGTAAAAATCAAAGCTAAAAAAGTAGAGATAGAAACAAAACAGCAAGAATTGGAAGAGCAACTTAAAATGTTGAACACCAAATTAGATGCTTTAGATACCAACAAAAAAGCTCCTTTGATTACAACCTTTAAGGCGAAAGAAGTTGTGTTTACTCACTATTTAGAATTACAAGGAAATGTAGAAACAAAACAAAACATTTTAGTATATCCAGAAATGCCTGGAATCTTAGCAGCCGTTTTTGTAAAAGAAGGGCAAGCGGTTAAAAAAGGAGCTGTTTTAGCAAGAATTAATGATGGGGGTTTAAGCCAACAATTATCTCAGTTAGAAACACAAGCAGAATTAGCAAGAACAACTTTTGAGCGCCAGAAAAGATTGTGGAATCAGAAGATCGGTTCTGAAATGCAATATTTACAAGCCAAAGCTCAATATGAAGCGCAAACAAAATCTGTTGAGCAAATAAAAAGTCACCTAGAAAAAACAACAATTTTAGCTCCTTTTGATGGGGTAATAGATGCTGTTTTTAAAGAGCCAGGAACTGTAATTGCTCCAGGAAAAGGAGCTGAAGTTTTTAGAATTGTAAACTTATCTAACATGTATATTACGGCTGAAGTTCCAGAAAGATATATTGCGAGTGTTACTAAAAATAAAAAAGTAAAGGTTTCATTTCCTGTATTAGGATTAAATGTAAACAGTACAATTAGACAAGTATCTAATTTTATCAATCCAAGTAATCGCTCTTTTAAAATTGAAGTTCCGGTTGCTAATAAAAGCGGAAACATTAAGCCAAACTTAACGGCTAGACTTCAAATTAACGACTATACAAATAACAAAGCGATCTTAATTCCGCAAAGTATTATTTCAGAAAATGCGAATGGAGAGCAATTTATATATGTGGTTAAAAACAAAAAAGAAAATAAAGAAGCTGTTGCAGAAAGAGTGGTTATTAAAACGGGGAAAACTCAAGGGGATGTAATTGAGGTTTTAGCACATTTGCCTGCAGGTACAGAAGTTGTTAAAGAAGGAGCTCGTAGTGTAAACAATGGGCAAACGGTAAGAGTTATCAATAAATAAAACTCATTAAAAAATGTCAAAGCAAAAAAAGCAAGTAGATAAAGAGTTTAAATTATCGTCTTGGGCAATTAATAATAAAACAACCATTTATGTAGTAATGGCGTTGTTGTTTTTCTATGGTATTTCTGCGTATATAAGCATGGCCCGAGAAAATTTCCCAGAAGTAAAAGAAACTAAAATATACATCAGTTCTGTATTTCCAGGAAACACCGCAGAAGATATTGAGAAGCTAATTACAGACCCGTTAGAAGATAAATTGAAAACGGTAAGTAATGTGATAGAGGTTAGCTCTAAGTCGCAAGAAGATTACTCAATGGTGATTGTAGAGTTTGATGAAGGGATTACTGTAGATCAAGCAAAACAGAAAGTAAAAGATGAGATCGCAACACAAACTTCTGGAGAAGATTGGCCTACTTTTAACGGTGCTAAAATAGAACCAAATGTTTTTGAATTGAGTATGTCTGAAGAGATGCCAATCTTAAATATTAATATTTCTGGAGATTACCCAGTGCATAAATTAAAAGAGTTTGGTGAGTATTTACAAGATGACATCGAAGATTTAGCTGAAATAAAGAAAGTAGATATTCGTGGAGCACAAGATAAAGAGGTAGAAGTAGCGGTAGATGTTTATAAAATGATGGCTGCAAAAGTCAGTTTTAATGATATTACTGGAGCAATAAGCAACGGAAATGTTACCATGTCTGCAGGGAATTTTATTACAAGCGGACAGAGACGTACTATTAGAATTATTGGAGAAATTGATCACCCTAAACAATTGGGAGATTTTGTAATCAAATCAGAATTTAACAATCCAATTTATTTAAAAGATGTAGCAACAGTTACATTTAAAGACAAAGACAAAACTACCTATGCAAGAGAAAAAGGAAAGGATGTAGTAATGTTAGATGTTAAAAAGCGTGCAGGAAAAAACATGGTTGCTGCCGCAGAACAGATTCGTGTAATCGTTGATGCTGCTATTGCAAACCATTTTCCAAAAGATGTAAAGATTACAATTACAAATGATCAATCTTCTAAGACAATTGGACAAGTTGATGATTTGGTAAACAATATCATATTCGGAATTATTTTAGTAGTAACTGTATTGATGTTTTTCTTAGGGTTTAAAAATGCAGTTTTTGTTGGATTTGCGATTCCGATGTCTATGTTTATGTCTTTAATGATCTTAGAATTATTAGGATACACAATGAACACCATGACTCTTTTCGGATTGATTATGGGGCTCGGAATGCTCGTAGATAATGGAATTGTGGTTGTAGAAAACGTATATCGTTTAATGGATAAAGAAGGAATGAGTAGGGTAGAAGCTGCGAAGAAAGGAATTGGAGAAATAGCACTTCCTATTATTATTTCTACAGCAACGACTGTTGCAGCATTTATTCCGTTAGGATTATGGCCAGGAGTGACGGGCGATTTTATGATTCTATTACCAATAACATTATCAACAGTATTAGGTTCCTCATTATTTGTAGCAATTTTCTTTAATTCAGTCTTGGTTTCTCAATTTATGAGTGTAGAAGACAAGAACATGCCTATTAAGAGAATTGTTATTATGACAACTGTAATGATTGCTGTAGGAATACTCGTTTTGTTAACAGGAGGCGCTTATAAAGCCTTAGGAACATTAATGATATTCACTGCAATTATGTTGTGGGTGTATAGATTGTTCTTAAGAGGTTGGGCAAATAGCTTTCAAAACAACGCCTTACCAAGGTTAGAAAACTGGTATGAAAGACAATTAAAAAGAGCGCTGTCTGGTTGGAGACCTTACGTACTTGTTTTTGGAACATTTATATTGTTGTTTGCAGCCTTCGGAACATTCGGATGGTCTTTAGGAACTCAAAGAACAAAAGTAGAATTTTTCCCAGATAATAAACCAAACCAAATTATTGTGTATATCGAGTATCCAGAAGGAACGGATATTGAAAAAACAAATGCGATAACGAAATTGATTGAAGTAAAGATGTCAGCGGTTTTATATGGTAAAGACTATATGGACGGTGATCATAACTTTATGGTTGAAAGTGTTGTTTCTCAAGTTGGAGAAGGAGCTGGAAATCCAGAAAAAGATGGAGGTTCTGCTGCAGAAATGCCACATAAAGGGAAAATTACAGCTTCTATGAGAGAATACAAATATAGAAGAGGCTTAGATAGTGAGGTGTTGCGTCAAAAAGTGCAAACCGCATTGGTTGGAATTTATCCTGGAGTATTAATTTCTGTAGAAAAAGATTTAAACGGACCGCCAATAGGTTCTCCAATTAATATTGAAATTAAAGGAGGTGATTATGCTGAATTGATTCATGTAGCAGAGAGAATGCGTGATTATATCAACACAAGAAGTATTTCTGGAATAGATGAATTAAAAATTGATGTAAATAGAGATAAACCTGGTATGCAAGTAATAGTTGACAGGAAAAAAGCTGGAGAATTAGGGGTTAGTACTGGGCAAGTTGGGCAACAGTTAAGAGCTTCTGTTTTTGGGAATAAAGCAAGTGTCTATAAAGAAAATGGAGAAGATTATGATATTTATGTTCGTTTTAATAAAGAAGATAGATATAATAAAAGCGCTATATTTAATCAGAATATTATCTTTAGAGATATGGCTTCTGGTACCATAAAAGAGATTCCAGTTTCTGCAGTAGCATTACAAAAAAACAACTCAAGTTTTAGCGCAATTAAGCACAAAGATGTTAAGCGTGTAGTGACTGTGTATTCTGCTTTAGCAGTAGGAGAAACTGATGCAGCATCTGTTGTGGGGAAGATTCAAAATGAGATGAAAAATTTCAAAGACTTACCAAAAGGAGTTAAAATTGATTATACAGGTCAGATTGAAGAGCAAAACAAGCAAATGAAATTTTTAGTCGGCGCTTTTTTCTCTGGATTGGCATTGATTTTCTTCATTCTAATATTCCAATTTAACTCCGTTTCTAAGCCAGGAATTATCATGTTGGCAATTTTATTAAGCTTTATCGGAGTGTTTGGTGGATTGGTGATATCAGGAGCACCTTTTGTAATTATGATGACCATGGTGGGGATTATTTCTTTGGCTGGTATTGTGGTAAACAATGGAGTAGTACTTTTAGATTATGCACAGCTGTTAATTGACAGAAAGAAAGCAGAATTAGGTCTAGAGGAGAATGAATATTTAGACACACACTCTTTATTTGAAAGCATTGTGCAAGCAGGTAGAGCACGTTTACGTCCAGTATTATTAACGGCAATTACAACTATTTTAGGGTTGATTCCATTAGCAATAGGATTAAATATCAATTTCTTTACATTGTTTGGGGAATTGAATCCACATATATATATTGGAGGAGATAATGTTGTATTCTGGGGGCCATTAGCTTGGACCGTAATTTACGGGTTATTCATAGCAACCTTCTTAACCTTAATAGTAGTGCCAATTTTATTTTTCTTAATCACAAAGTTTAAAATGTGGTTGCGTTTAAAAATGGCATAGTTGATTTTTAATAATTGAAAAAGGCTGAGGAGAAATCCTTAGCCTTTTTTTTGTGAATTTCAATATCCAAAAGATACTTTATGGAAGTAATTATTAAGAATTATATTGTAACATTGTTTACGGTTATTAAGATGTATATATGAATGAAAAAAAATATTTTTCTATTGAAGAAATTAAAAGGAAATTAGAAAGATATTGTGCATATCAAGATCGTTGTCATAAAGAAATAGAAACCAAATTAAGAGAGTTTATATTAATAGAAGAGGCTAAAAACGAGATAATTTTACACTTGTTAGAGCATGATTTTGTAAACGAAGAACGTTTCTCTAAGAGCTTTGCAAGAGGGAAATTTAGAATTAAAAAATGGGGAAAGCAACGAATTATTAGAGAGTTGAAATTTAGAGACATTACTGCTTATAACATTAAAACAGCCTTAAAAGAAATAGATGAAGAAGTGTATTTAGCTACGATTCTTGAAATTGCTGAAAAAAGAAATAGATTGGTTACTGAAACGGATGTATATAAAAGGAAAAAGAAATTATCTGATTTCTTGATAAGGAAAGGATATGAGTTTGAACTGATATATAGTACCGTAAATGAAGTTATAAAAAAAAAGCCTTGATTAATTAATCAAGGCTTTTTTTTATTTCTATTTTAATATTAGTTTTTTAGTGTTTTGTTTATCGTCAACTTTTATTTTAGCAAAATAGATTCCTTTACTAAATTTTGACAGATCTAAAGAAAAGTTTCTTAAAGATTTAGAATCACTTTCCTCTTGGAATAATAATTTTCCAGTTAAATCAAATATAGAAATTGAGAAGTCATTTCCTTGTGCCCAATTAATATTGAAAATACTATTAGATGGATTCGGGTAAATAGATAAACCTTTAATAGTACCAAACTCACCAACAGGTAAAACACCGTCAAGTACCAAGTCATCAATTAAGACTCCTTCTTCATTTTCAGCAGCATCAGCAACAAATTTAAATCTAAAAATAATAGAGCTTCCGCTTTCGCCATCGTTCGTAACTCCAGATAAATCATAGCTGTAGTCATGTAGTGTTGCATTCCTTCCGCCCAAAACATTTGTATCTTCACCTTCTCCTGTCCATTGTTTTCCTGGCAATCCGTTTAAGGTAGAGTTGCTATTGTACCAATTTGCATCATCTGCAGTTCCTAAAATAGCCCAAGTTCCCCCTTGATTAATAGAGTACTCTACATACATATGGTCCCAATCTTGCTCAATATCAAAACTCATTTTAAATTTTAATACAGGACTACTAATCGTTGCTAAATCATAACAATTAGTATATAAATAACTGGTTGTAGCATCAGGGTGATTTCCAGACAAGCTTGTAACATAAGCAGATGTACCAGAAGCCACTGTATTTAATAACGTTTTAGAAGGAACTCCTCGTTGCCAAAGATCTGTATCTGTTGAGGTTTCAATCAATAAATTATCTTCTTCAGTTTCAAAAGTGTTTATTGTTGTTGGACTGGCATTAAATTCATTGATGATAAACGTAGTAGCCATGGTGTTATTTGAACTATATGCATCATTGTCAATAAGTGCTTCTACAGTAAGTGTATGAACACCTTTTTCCCAAGTATTTGTTGGAATTGTGATTTCAGCTGAACCTCCAGCTGCAATGTCTCCAGTCCAAATATGCTCTTGACTGGTTCCGCCATCTAAACTGTAGTTAATTGTTACAGAAGAGATACTTGTAGAACCTTGATTTTTCACAGTTATTTGTGGGATAATAGTTCCGTTACAGTTAATAGAACTGTTTGGGTTGTTTATTGAGATTAAACGAATGTCAGAATCTGGTACAATGAATGGGATATCTGTAGTAAAGATTCCTCTACCGTAGGTTCCTGCATATAATTTTGAATCCTCCTCGTTAATCTCTAAATCTCTAATAGCAACATTTGGTAAGTTGTTTCCATACACTTCCCATTCAGAAATCTCGTCATTAATAAAATAAACACCTAATGTCGTTCCTATGTATATGGTATTGTTACCGCTTCTAACATGATGTTTTACGGTTAATTTAGTTTCTGAAGGAAGGTTTCCTGTTATGTTTGTAAATGTCGGTGCAGCATCTAAAATATTTATAGATTTATAGATACCTCCACTTGCAGCAATCCAGACAGTATTCGAGTCAGTCCCACTAATTTCTATTCCGTAAATTGTACCTCCTGTAAATGATGATAGTTTTGTGAAAGTACTTCCTCCATTGACACTTCTATGAATACTATTACCTGAACCTAAATAGATGTTATTATCTTCATTTGGGTCTATTTCTAGTTGGTCTAGAGCACCACTTGAGTTTCTTAAAGCACCAGATACTGCAACCCAGCTATTATCAACTATTTTGTAAAGTTTTCTGTATCCTGCATAAACGACTCCTACGCTATTAATTGCCATGGGTGTAACCCATTCACCATTACCTTCTGCATCAGGAGAACTTGTAACTCTTTGATTTGATTTTCCTCCGTTTGTTGTTTTGTATAAATTTCCTCCATATTGAGTGAACCCATAATGGGTATCTGGTTCTGTTGGATGTGCATTTCCTTCCATTCCATCTCCACCATGCCAATTTCTCCAGGTACTTTCATTAAAAGCCATTCCGCCATTGTCTTGTATCCCTCCAACAATATTATTAGAGTTTTGTGGCGATACAGAGATTTTATAGAACTGGCTAATTCCCATAGTTCTTGTTAGGTCTGTAAAGTTGACTCCTTCATTTTCAGAAACATAAACTCCTCCGTCAGTTCCTGCAAAAAACTTACCATCTATAAAACGCATGAAATGAATATCTGCATGTGTAAAAGAAGCTTCGTCTGGGGCATGCCAGGTGGTTAATTTGGTAAAATCGTTTCCTCCATCTGTAGATTTCCAGATGTCTAGTACCCCAACATAGATAATGTCTTTATCAACAGAAGATACCGTTAACGCTAAGTCATACCAAGCTTGAGTACTATCAAAAATATCACTAGTTTCATTTGTTTTTGTAAAAGTTTCACCACTGTCTATTGATTTGTAAACACCATTAAAGACACTTCCTGAACCAGCACTTACCATATATACATACTCAGGGTCTGCAATGGTAACATCAATTGTTAACCTTGTAGAGGCTATAGTAGCGTCAGGAAAAGGAATTGTTACTTCAGTAAAAGTTTCACCAGCATCAATTGATTTATAAAACGTATCGTCTGATACAGTGTACCAAATTGAAGGGTCTCCTGGCTTCATTTTTAAATCTCTAATCCCTGTACTTAGTTTTTTGGTCCATGTATCTCCTCCGTCAATTGTTTTAAAAATACCATGATTAGTAGCTATTAGCAGCATATCCTGATTGGTAGGGTCTATATAAATTTCATTCATACGTGAAGGGCTTCCCTCCATATTTCCTGTAGCATTCCATGTGGTTCCTCCATCCAGAGATTTCATTACTCCAACTGAAGAAGTATCTCCAGCATCATCATCTCCAGTAGCAATGTAAATTATGTTTGAATTTGTAGGGTGTATTGCAATACCAGAAACCCCAATTTGTGGTAAATAATCACTTAAAGGGATCCAATTGATTCCTGCATCTGTAGATTTCCAGATTCCACCAGCAGGAGAACCTGCGTAATAGGTCTCCGGATTACTTGGGTCAACCGCGATCACATTTACACGTCCTTGTCCAGAAGATTTTAGCGTGCTAGAAGAATAGGTGTTTGAACTAGAGTTAGGTCCCACTGACTTCCAATCACTCTCATCTGTGATTGTATTTGCAGTTTTCATTTTATTTTTTTGTCTCCAAGCAGTCCATAGTTTTTCAGGAGAAGCCATCGTACCATCGTCATTTAAATAAAAACTCGAATGATATTTCCATCTTTCAAAAGGCTTTAAACCACTTCCTTTTTTATCTCGATCAATGGTGTTAAAATATTTTTCTGCTGATATCGTAATATCACTAAAAGTAGTGGTCCCCTTTTTCTTTAAAGAAGTTTCCTTCATCCAAGGAGCATTCTCTTGAAACGTTTGAGAGAACGTTAAAAAAGAGATGAATAGCAGAATAATAAAAGTAATTTTCTTCATGTTTAATTGAGTTATTTGAATTGATTTATTTGAATCTCTTTTTCTACTTCTAATTGAGAATAAACGGTGTTTATTTTAGAGTTAGTTGCTGAGAAAGCCTGTAATATTTTGTCAACTTGGTCGTTTACTTCCTTTGTTTTAACAGCGTTTAGCAACAACGTCATGTCTTTTAATCTAAGAGCTTCGTTTTCTAAAACGTTAATTCTGGTTTTAAAAGAAGGATTTATAAGGTCTTTAGGTCTAATGCTGTCTTTCATTTTCTTAATCAAGTTCGCTAATTGCAAAGCGTTATTTAAAGCTTCACTTGCCGATATTGAATAGAATATTTTTAAATGATCAGCGACTAAATGATATTCTTTCCAATTAGAGATCGTTGATGTAGAAATACCTTCTAAATCAATAGATTTCGAGTGGCTAATTACAACCCCTTTTGTTGATTTTTGAATGCTTTTTTCTTGGTGTAAAGTAGGATCTTTACAAGAAAAAAGGATTAGAAGTAATAGTATGTAATAATGGCTTTTCATATAAAAAAATGTCCTCAAAGATACATGTTTAATATTAAACAATTTCTTTTTTATTGTTTAAGAATTGTTCTTGTTTTACAAAGATAATAATCTTTGATATTCTTTCATTTGTGAATGCATAAATTATGTACTTTTGTTCTAATAATTTTTTGAATATATACATGAAGGAAACCATTTTAATTATTGGGGCTTGCGGGCAAATCGGGACAGAGTTAACCCAAAAACTAAGAGCTATTTATGGTAGCGATTGTGTTATCGCTTCAGATATTAGAGAAGGAAGTGAAGAAATGCTGCTTTCTGGTCCATTCGAGATTTTAGATGCAACAGATAAACAAGGTATTTTAGAGGTTGTTCAAAAGTATAAAGTGACTCAAGTATATCTTATGGCAGCAATGTTATCTGCAACAGCAGAAAAGCATCCTCATAAAGCTTGGAATTTAAACATGTCATCACTTCTTGGTGTGTTAGATTTAGCGAAAGAAAAACATATAAAACAGGTATTTTGGCCAAGCTCAATTGCTTCTTTTGGGCCAACATCACCAAAAATTAATACGCCACAACAAACCGTAATGGAACCTACAACAGTTTACGGAATAAGTAAACTTGCTGGAGAACATTGGTGTAACTACTACCATGAGAAATATGGTGTAGATGTAAGAAGTATTCGATATCCAGGAATTATTAGTTGGAAAACAAAACCAGGTGGTGGAACCACAGATTACGCAGTAGATATTTATTTTCAGGCTATAGAAAAAAAAGCATACGAATGTTTTTTAAGTAAAAACACACGTTTGCCAATGATGTATATGCAAGATGCTGTAAATGCAACGATTCAGATTATGCAAGCAGATGCAGCTACTATCAAAACAAGAACTTCTTATAATTTAGCAGCAATTAGTTTTACGCCACAAGAAATGGCTACGGAAATTAAAAAACATATTCCAGCGTTTGAAATTTCATACGATATAGATTTTAGGCAAGCAATTGCAGATAGTTGGCCTCAGGTTATTGACGATTCTAAAGCGAGAAAAGATTGGAACTGGAAACATAAATTTGATTTGAGTTTACTAACTTCAGATATGTTAGAAAATTTGAAATAAGTGCTACTAGAAGAAAACAAATAAAAACCCTAAATAGTTCTATTTAGGGTTTTTATTTGTTTTCAAATATTGATAAATATCATTTTTTAAGTTTAAAACCAATGCTACATTTACTGTAGATTACCTTGTGTACGTTTTTTCATTTGGTACGTCTAAAAACAAATATTTAGAAGAGTATGAAAGATTTAATTAAAGACAGTTTAATAAAAAGCACATCATACACTACTTTTAGAAATTTAGTTCGTGGTTTGTTAGAAAAAGGAAAATCAACAGGGTCAAATCAATCTGAGGAATTGCTAAATTATAGCATGTTAAATGATAAAAGAATGTCTCGCTTGGATAAGAAAATTAAACTTTCAGAAACGACAATAGAGCGCTTGAATAAGGTTCAAAAAGAGCAAACATGGTTGTTGATTACTGAAGGTTGGTGTGGCGACGCAGCTCATATTTTACCAGTAATGAATAAAATGAGCGCAGAAAATGAGAACATCAATTTAAAAGTTGTTTTACGTGATGAAAATCTTGAATTGATGAATCAGTTTTTAACAAACGGTAGCATGTCAATTCCGAAGTTAGTAGTGTTAGATGCGAATGAAGAGGTTGTTTCTTCTTGGGGCCCAAGACCCTCTATTGCGAGTAAAATGGTAGTGGATTATAAAGAGAAGCATGGTAGTTTAGATCCAGGTTTTAAAAAGGATTTACAACTGTGGTACAATAAAAATAAAGGCGTAAATATTCAAGAAGACTTAGTCGCTTTTTTAGAGCAGTAACTAAAATCGACCTATTTAAAAAGTCCAGTTACAAATTTGTAAATGGGCTTTTCTTTTGTGTTATATTTGCAGCGTTAAACACAAAATATGCTTGTAGACTACATTTTGATTCCAGAAACTGCTAAAGTTTGGATTTATCCATCTAACAGAAAATTTTATGATACTGAGATAGATGGAGTTCATGAAAAAATAATTTCTTTTTTAGAAGGCTGGAAAACTGAAGATGAAACGTTTCAGGTTTCTTATAAACTGTTGTACAATCGTTTTGTTGTGTTCTTTACAGAAAGCCCTAGCTCACCATTACTAAATACTGATATTGATGTTTTAGTAGGGTTCATTTTACAATTACAACAAGAGTATACTGTTGAGTTGTTAGATAAAATGAATGTCTGTTTTAAGCAAGGAGAATATGTACAATACCAAGACTTGAAGGACTTTAAAAAACTAATTAAAAATAGAGCTGTTACAGGTAAAACAATTGTATTTGATAATTTAGTTACGTCAAAAGAAGAATTTGAAAATTATTGGGAAGTACCGCTTCCAGAAAGTTGGTATGGACGTTTTCTAAAATAAACTAAATCCAAACCCTATAGAAATACTATCTAAATTACCTTTTTTAAAATCGGTGATTTTTTTTCTATGAAAATCAATTTTCACAATGGTGTTCCATCTTCCAGTACCAGCAACTTGCCAACCTACACCTATACCATAATATTTCCCATCTTCAAACCTTCCTGAAGGGCGCCACATTTTTCCATAACTTGTCGAAACAAAAAAGGTGTCATCATCTTTTTCAATAATATTATACGTTACTTTTCCAAAAGCAGGAATTGCGTTAATTCCAAACTGTATATGATGGTCGTATCCGGCATGTAAGCTAGCCAGCCATCTTCTATTGAGTTGATAACCAAAACCAATTCGAAGTAAAATGGATGCAGGCTCTAGTAACATTTCTCCATCCTCTGTGTCATATACCGTATAATTAGGGTTGATTGCAAAAGTGGTGCTTAGAGACCCTGTAAAAAATGGATTTTTATAAGGTTCTTGTGAGTTTGCGGTTATAGCGGTAAATAGTAATAACGCAAGTAGTCTTTTTTTCATAAAATGGGTTTTGTTTCTTCAAACAAGACAAGAACTATACCGCTTCTAAATTTTCTATAAATTTTTCTATTGATATCGATTTTTCTACAGAGAAATCACCAATTTTTGTTCTTCGCAACCCCGATAAATGAGCTCCAGAATCTAATGCTTTCCCAAAATCAAAAGCTAATGAACGAATGTATGTTCCTTTGCTGCAAACTACTCGAAATTCTATTTTAGGTAAATCGATATGTGTAATTTCGAATTCGTTAATAGTAATTTCTCGAGTTGGAATATCAACAGTTTCGCCTTTTCTAGCGAATTCATACAAACGTTTTCCTTCTTTTTTCAATGCAGAAAAAATAGGGGGCCGTTGTTGAATTTTCCCAAGAAATTGTTTGGTTGCTTTGTGAATTAATTCGTCAGTAATATGAGCTGTTGGAAATGTTTCGTCTACCTCAGACTCTAAATCATAACTTGGTGTAGTTCCACCAACTGTAAACGTGCCTGTATACTCTTTAACTTGCCCTTGATACTCGTGAATGCTTTTGGTTTGCTTACCAGTACAAATAATTAACAAGCCTGTTGCTAGCGGATCTAAAGTTCCCGCATGACCCACTTTTATTTTTTTGATATCAAAACGCTGTCTAATGTGCCAACGAATTTTATTTACTGCCTGAAAAGAAGTCCATTCTAGAGGTTTGTCAATCAATAAAATTTGTCCGTTTTTGTAATCTTCTCCTGTCATGTATATTATTGTGGTTGTCGGGTCGAGCGCAGTCGATACCTATAGTGAGCTATCGATTTCGCTCGAGGAGACAACATTTTAATTTAATAAAGAGTATCCAATTGCAGCAACACCAACGATTGCACAATAGATTGCGAAATAAGATAATTTACTTTTCTTAACTAAAGAAATCATCCAAGTACATGCTAATAAACCAGAAACAAATGCAGCGATAAAACCAGCTGCTAATGGCGCAATTTCAGCGCTAGAAAAATTAATTTCTCCACCCATTAAATCTTTAGCGACTTTCCCTATAATAAGAGGGACAACCATTAAAAATGAAAACCGTGCTGCTTTAGTTCTATCTACTCCTAGTAGAACCGAAGTTGAGATGGTAGCACCAGATCTAGAAATTCCTGGTAACATAGCTATCGCTTGTGAAATACCGATAATTACAGCATTTGCAAAAGAGACTTTTCTATCTGTTCTTTTTGCGCGATCTGCTAATAATAATAAGATTGCTGTTACTAAAAGCATTGCCCCAACTAAAAGTATTTTCCCTCCAAAGAAAGATTCCAATTGTTCTTCAAAAAGTAACCCCACAAAAACTGCTGGAATCATTGAAGTAATAATTTTCAAAGAGAATTGCGTTTGTTCATTCCATTTAAATTGGAACAACCCTTTAAAAATCTCCATGACTTCTTTTCTGAAAATAACAAGGGTGCTTAATGCTGTTGCAAAATGTAAAACAATCGTAAAAGTTAAGCTTTCTTGCGGAACAGAAGTGTCACCTAAGATTACTTTTGCCAATTCTAAATGCCCGCTAGATGAGACTGGTAAAAACTCTGTTAGTCCTTGAATTAAACCAAGAACAATAGCTTCAATAATATCCATTCTTATTTTTTAGGGTTTGTTAAAATAGCGTAAATCTCTATTCCTAATCCGATAATTACTAATGTAGGTGCTAAACGAATTCGTCTCCAGTTGTAGATTTCTGGATTAAAAACATTGGGATCATCGCTACCGCCACCAGACATTAAAAGAAATCCTAATGAGATAAAAGCAATTCCGATGACCATAAACATGTAATTTCTCTTTCCGAAAAGAAATTCTGGTTTTTGATTCTTGTTTTGTGTGCTCATATTAATAATATAGTTCGTCTGTTTGTAAATTTAAAAAGCGCTGTGTAGCTAAATAAGTGCTTAACCAAGTAATTAGAAATGCCGTAATTAAAACGCCACCAAATAACTCACTTAATAATACATAATCACTTAATAACTGTAAAGCGGGGATGTGTTTGTTTGTGTAATAAATTACTGCTGCTAACCCTAATAATGCAATAAAAGAACCAATCATTCCTAATTTAATTCCTTGTATAATAAAAGGTTTTCTAATGAAGCCTTTTGTAGCTCCGACCATTTGCATGGTTTTAATATTAAATCTTTTAGAATATACAGAAAGGCGCAATGAGCTATTGATTAGCAATATTGAAACCAGTCCAAAAAATGCACTAATAAGTAACAACCAAAAACTTATTTGTTGAATGTTTTTTGTTAAAACCTCAATCAAAACCTTGTCATAAGAAACTTCTAAAACAAAGGCATTTTTTTGAAAACGCTCTTCTATTTCGGTCATCTTTTCTGGAGTAACAAATTCGGCTTTTAAATACAAGTCAATTCCGTTTTTAAGAGGATTTGCTCCTAAAAATTTCACAAAATCTTCTCCTAAATCTTTGGCATGAAATTTTGCAGCTTCTTCTTTAGAAATGTACACAATTTCTTTGGTAAATTTTTCTTTTAATAAAGAAGCTCTTAAGTTTTTTATATTCTCTTTGGTAACCTCATCTTTTAAAAAGAGCGTCATCGCTGTTTTTTCTTTAAAATGATTTGCAACGCTTGTAGACTTTAATAAAATCAAGCCTAAAACGCCTACCATAAACAAGACCAAAGAAATACTTACTACTACAGAAAAGAAGGAAGATCTTAACCTGCGATTTTGGTATTTGTCAAAAGATTTAGACATAAAATAATTTTGTTTGCTTGCCCGCAAGATAATAATTAGTAAACAGTTGACAGTAAGAGTTGGCAGTATTTTAACTAATCAATTTCTTGACACAATTCTATCAAAACTCCGTTGGTTGTTTTTGGGTGTAAAAAAGCAACTAGTTTATTATCTGCACCCCGTTTTGGTTCTTGGTTTAAAACCGTAAACCCTTCCTTTTTTAATCTAGAAATTTCTCCTTTAATATCTGTTACTGCAAAAGCAATGTGATGAACTCCTTCTCCTTTTTTAGCAATAAATTTTGCAATTGGACTGTCAGGGTTTGTAGCTTCTAATAATTCTATTTTATTTGGACCTACATCAAAAAAAGAAGTTTTTACCCCTTCGCTTTTTACCTCTTCTTGTTTGTAATGCGGTTTGCCAAAAAGAGCTGCAAACAACGTGTTAGATTCTTCTAGGTTTTTAACGGCGATCCCAATATGTTCAATTTTTTCCATCTTGTAGTTTTCTATCAATCAAAAATAAACATTCTTTTGGGAATTATGCGTAAATTTGCAGCATGGAACAAACAAATAGACAGAAAAAGATTGCAGGTGTAATTCAGAAAGACCTGGTAGAGGTTTTACAGAAGGCTGCTCAAGACGGTATGAAAGGAGTTATTATTTCGGTTTCTAAAGTTACTGTTACTACAGATTTAAGTATTGCAAAAGTATATTTAAGTGTTTTTCCTTCAGAACAAAGAGACGAATTGGTTTCTGGAATTCAATCTAATACTATTTTAATTAGACATGAGTTAGCAAAACGCACAAGAAATCAGTTGCGTAGAATGCCAGAATTGACTTTCTATGGTGATGATTCTTTGGATTATATAGAGAACATTGATAGATCTTTGCGTGGTGAGGATGAAGATCCAATTAAGAATCCAAATGTATTGCCAAGAGGTCAAAAACGTTAATTTGTTTGCTTCTCCGATTTATTTACAGTTAGTTTGTATTGACTTGATAAAAAAACTGTGAATTTCCCTTTTTACATAGCAAAACGATATTTATTCGCTAAAAGCGGAAACAATACCATTAATATTATTACAATAATTGCTTCTTTTGGAGTTATTGTGGGGTCATTGGCGTTGTTTATTATCCTCTCAGGATTTTCTGGTTTTAAGAACTTTACCAACGAAATGTTGGATTATTCTGATCCCGATATTAAGATTACTGCGACCAAAGGAAAATCATTTTTGATAACAGCAGTTGTTACCAACCTATTAAAAGAAAACACAGCTATTAAAGCCTACGCAAATGTAGTTGAAGAGCGTGCTTTTTTTCAGTATAAACAAAGAGATCAAATTGCTTTTATAAAAGGAGTAAGCGATAATTATATGTCGATTACAAGAATAGATTCTACTTTAAGTGTTGGTCAATGGTTGGATCCAAATTACACAAATACAGGTGTAATTGGATATGGAATTGCAGATAAATTATCTTTAAGTGTATTTAGTTTTGGAGAGGCTTTAAGCATTCGAATTCCGAAACCAGGGACAGGATTAATTTTAAGTGAATCTGCGGCTTTTAATGCTGCGAATATTCAAATTACGGGTGTGTATTCTGGGCTAGAAGAATTTGCAAATAAGTATGTGTATGTAAATTTAGAATTAGCACAACGAGTATTAAACTACAAAAAGAATCAAGTAACCGCTATTGAATTGCGGCTAAAAGAACATGTAGATTTGGATGCTTTTGCAACGGCATTTCAAAAAAAACTAGGAGATACATTTAAAGTAGAAACAAAAACGCAGTTTAATGCACTTACCTATAAAGTGTTGAATACAGAGCGCTTGATTTCATACTTGATATTTACCTTAATTATCATCATTGCCTTATTTAATGTTATTGGAGCAATCATTATGATGATTATTGACAAAAAACAAAACCTAAAAACCTTGTTCAACCTTGGAGTAACGATAAAAGAGATTAAAAGAATCTTTGTATTACAAGGGTTTTTATTAACGATTTTTGGTTTAACTGTTGGATTGGTTATTGGATCTACACTTGTTTTTCTTCAAAAGGAATTCGAGTTTTTTATGATTACTCAAACCATTCCATATCCTGTAGAATTCAAAGTGTTTAACGTGTTAAGCGTTGCAGTAACCATTAGTGTATTAGGGTTTATTGCTTCTAAAATTGCAAGTAGCAGAATTACCAAAGAATTTATAGAAAAATAATCTAACTAAAATCTGGAATTACAGTATTTCCGAATTTATGTAGTACTTCATCAAAAGCAGCAAACACATCATTTGGATCATCAGAAGTAACCATTTTCATTCTGTGTTCTTTAAAATGCGGAATGCCCTTAAAGTAATTGGTATAATGTCTTCTCGTTTCAAAAACTCCTAAAACAGGTCCTTTCCAATCGATTGCCATTTGCAAATGCCTACGCGCAATTTCTACACGTTCTGCAATTGTTGGAGAAGGCAAATGCTCACCAGTTTCAAAAAAGTGTTTTACTTGATTAAAGAACCAAGGAGAGCCAATAGATGCTCTTCCAATCATAGCGCCGTCAAGACCATAGACATCACGCATTTCCATGGCTTTCTCTGGAGTAGTAATATCTCCATTTCCAAAAACAGGAATGTGCATTCTTTGATTATTTTTCACTTCAGCAATGGGTCTCCAATCAGCATCACCTTTATACATTTGAGCGCGTGTTCTACCATGAATAGAAATTGCTGCGCAACCTACATCTTGCAAGCGTTCTGCAACTTCAACGATTCGTATAGAATCATGATCCCACCCTAAACGTGTTTTTACGGTAATCGGTAAATTTGTGTGTTTAACCATCGCCTCTGTAAGAGAAACCATTAAGTCGATGTCTTTTAAAATTCCAGCTCCAGCTCCTTTAGAAACTACTTTTTTAACAGGACAACCAAAGTTAATGTCAATAATATCTGGATTTGATTTCTCAACAATTTCAACAGTTTTCAACATCGATTCTAGATTGGCTCCGAAAATTTGAATTCCTACTGGACGTTCTTTTTCGTAGATATCTAGCTTCATTACGCTTTTTGCAGCATCACGAATTAATCCTTCAGAAGAAATAAATTCTGTATACACTACATCCGCACCTTGTTCTTTGCACAATGCTCTAAAAGGAGGGTCACTCACATCTTCCATTGGTGCTAACAACAACGGAAAATCAGGGAGCTCGATATTGCCAATTTTTACCATGCTGCAAAATTACAGATTTTTATTGAAATTCTTTTAAAACAAGTAAGAATGTATTTTGAATTCCTAGCTATTTTTTCAGATACTTGCTTGTTGTGTCTTTCAGATGTAATTGTGATTTTTATATTCATAAAACACAAAGGCTGTGCCCAAAGGGTTATCGCTTTGCTATAGCGGATTTTATAATAAATTCTAGCTTGTGTGGGATAGAAATAAGCTAAAAAAAGACTCCGTATTTTAAAGGTTTTTGTATTTTAATACAACGGTCATTATTAAAGAAAAATCAATCTTATTTAGCGTATATTTGTCGACTATTTTAGAAACTAAATTTAACAAATGAAGAAAATTAGGAACTTTTGCATTATCGCACATATCGATCACGGTAAAAGCACATTGGCAGATAGATTGTTAGATTATACAGGTACTGTAACTGAAAGAGAGAAAAAAAATCAGTTATTAGATACGATGGATTTGGAAAGAGAACGAGGTATTACCATTAAGTCTCATGCAATCCAAATGGAGTATACATATAAAGGAGAAGAATATATTTTAAATTTAATTGATACTCCTGGACATGTAGATTTTTCTTATGAAGTTTCTCGTTCAATTGCTGCTTGTGAAGGAGCATTGTTAATTGTAGATGCTGCACAAAGCATACAGGCACAAACGATTTCTAATTTATATTTAGCGTTAGAGAATGATTTAGAGATTATTCCGGTTTTGAATAAAATAGATTTACCATCTGCAAACCCAGAAGAGGTTACAGATGATATTGTTGATTTATTAGGGTGTGATGCAGAAGATGTAATTCATGCAAGTGGAAAAACAGGGATTGGAATAGGAGATATTTTAGAAGCAGTTATAGAAAAAATTCCACATCCAAAAGGAGAGCCAGATGCCCCATTACAAGCGTTGATTTTTGACTCAGTTTACAATTCTTATCGCGGAATTGAAACCTATTTCCGTGTGTTAAATGGAGAAATAAAAAAGGGCCAACGTATTAAATTCATGGCTACAAATAATGAGTATTTTGCTGATGAGGTTGGTACGTTAAAGTTAAGTCAGGTTGCAAAAAAATCTGTAAAAACAGGTGATGTTGGGTATTTGATTACAGGGATTAAAACAGCAAAAGAAGTAAAAGTAGGAGATACAATTACGGATGCTGAAAATCCAACTACAGAAAAAATTGATGGTTTTGAAGATGTAAAGCCAATGGTTTTTGCAGGGATCTATCCAGTAGATACAGAAGATTATGAAGAGTTGCGTTATTCAATGGAGAAATTACAATTGAATGATGCGTCATTGGTGTTTCAGCCAGAAAGTTCTGCAGCGTTAGGTTTTGGTTTCCGTTGTGGGTTCTTAGGAATGTTACACATGGAAATTATTCAAGAACGTTTAGAGCGGGAGTTTAATATGACTGTAATTACTACAGTTCCCAATGTTTCTTACCACGCGTACACAAGAAAAAATCCAACTGAAATTATTCTGTTAAATAACCCTACAGATTTACCAGATCCATCTCGTTTACATAAAGTAGAAGAGCCGTTTATTAAGGCGACAATCATTACGAAATCTGATTTTGTTGGACAAGTGATGGGTTTGTGTATTGAAAAACGTGGGCAGATAATGAACCAAACGTATTTAACAACTGAGCGTGTTGAGTTGACTTTTGAAATGCCATTAGCAGAAATTGTTTTCGATTTTTATGATCGATTAAAAACGGTTTCTAAAGGATATGCTTCTTTTGATTATCATCCAATCGGAATGAGAGAGTCGAAATTGGTTCGTGTAGATATTTTATTAAACGGAGATCCCGTAGATGCGCTTTCTGCATTATTACATGCAGATAATGCCTATTCTATTGGTAAAAGAATAACAGAGAAATTAAAGGAATTAATACCAAGACAACAGTTTGATATTCCTATTCAGGCTGCAATTGGAGCAAAAATTATTGCAAGAGAAACAACCAAAGCTTTGCGTAAAGATGTAACTGCAAAATGTTATGGAGGAGATATTTCTCGTAAGCGTAAATTATTAGAAAAACAGAAAAAAGGAAAGAAACGTATGCGTCAAGTTGGAAATGTAGAAATTCCACAAGAAGCGTTTATGGCTGTATTGAAGTTGAACGACTAATCAGCTCACCTTTATTATTATATAAAACGCTTTCAAATATTGGAAGCGTTTTTTTGTAGTTTTAAGTCGATTATTAATACATTTACCACACTAATTTATGAAGACAATGGTAGAAAAACCAAGCATATTACTGATTTACACTGGAGGTACAATTGGGATGGTCAAAGATTACGAAACCAATGCTTTAAGAGCGTTTAATTTTGAAAAATTATTAGATCGGATTCCGGAGTTAGTGCAACTAGATTGTTCTATTGACACCTATTCTTTTGAGGAACCTATAGATTCATCAAATATGAATATAGCCTACTATGTTGCAATTGCTCAAGTGATTGAAGACAACTATGATGCGTTTGATGGGTTTGTAATATTAACAGGATCAGATACGATGTCTTACACCTCATCAGCAATTAGTTTCATGTTAGAGAATTTAAACAAACCAGTAATCTTTACAGGTTCACAATTGCCTATTGGGCATTTACGAACGGATGCGAAAGAAAACTTAATTACCTCTATAGAAATTGCCAGTGCTCGTAAAGAGGGCAAGCCGGTTATTCGTGAAGTTTGTTTGTATTTCGAGTACAAGTTATACAGAGCAAACAGAACGACTAAGATTAATGCAGAACGGTTTGAAGCTTTTGCTTCTTTAAATTACCCTCCATTAGCAGAGAGTGGTGTGCATCTCCATTTTCGTAACGATTTGCTGTTAAAACCAACAAATGCTGCCGGAAAATTAATTGTTAGAAAAGCATTAAGTAATAAGGTTGTAATATTAAAGTTGTTTCCAGGTATGACTGAGGAAGTTGTTAAGAGTATTACTCAAATAAATGGCTTAAAGGGAGTTGTAATGGAGACTTACGGCTCTGGAAACGCGCCAACATATCCATGGTTTATAGAGTTGTTAGAGGCAGCAATAAAAAAAGGCATACAAATTGTTAATGTTACACAATGCGTGGGAGGAAGTATTATTTTAGGTCATTACGAAACAAGTGTTGATTTAAAAAGAATTGGAGTGATTGATGGTAAGAATATAACTACAGAATCTGCTATCGCCAAATTGATGTATTTATTAGGGGAGAAAATCACTCAAAAAGCATTTAAAAAGGTGTTTGAAAAACCACTAAGAGGCGAATTAGATTTTTAAAAAAACCTAAAATTACAGACAATTTTAATACAGTAAATAAGACTTGGTTGCCAAATTGAGATGTAATTGAGTTAAATTTCACATTTTACACATAATAAGAGTGATTTTTTTTTAGAGACTCAACATTTTTTTGTTAATTGGCAGTCTCAAAACAATAAAGATTAAAAATTGTTACTCTTAATTCTAAAAATTAGAAAAGACTATTTTTTGTAATTAGAGATTAAATTCAATATCTTTAAACCCGTTAACTATTAAAAATTAATTTATAACAAAGATGAAAAAAGTATCAAACATCCTTACAGTAGCAGGATTCATGTTTTTTGGAGCTATTCAATCAACTTTCGCACAAGAAGTAGCGCAATCGGAAACTTTCCACCAAGAGTTAAAGAAGCGTTTTATTGAAGGAGATCCACAATTTATGGGTATCGTATTAGTAGCTTTAATCTTAGGATTAGCGATTGCTATCGAAAGAATCATTTACTTAAACATGGCAACAACAAATACTAAGAAATTAGTAGCTAGTGTTGACGAAGCATTAAGTTCTGGTGGTATTGAAGCAGCAAAAGAAATTTGTAAAAACACAAAAGGACCAGTTGCATCTATCTTTTACCAAGGATTAGACAGAATGGACGAAGGTGTAGAAGCTGCAGAAAAAGCAGTAGTATCTTACGGTGGAGTTCAAATGGGATTATTAGAGAAGAATGTTTCTTGGTTGTCTTTATTTATCGCTTTAGCGCCAATGTTAGGGTTCATGGGAACTGTAATTGGAATGATTGATGCATTCGATAGAATTGCAGTAGCAAATGATATCTCTCCAGGAGTAGTTGCAGGTGGTATTAAAATAGCACTTTTAACAACTGTATTTGGATTAGTAGTAGCAATTATTTTACAAATTTTTTATAATTATATCGTTTCTAAAGTAGATAGTATCGTAAACAGCATGGAAGATGCTTCTATCTCTTTAATTGACTTATTAGTGAAATATAAAAAATAAGAATAGTTATGAAAGATAATCTATCAAAAATATTAAACATTTTTATTGCGCTTGTAGCAGCCATAGGAGCTTTTCTATTTATTAGAATCTTCATGGAAGATGCAGACTTAATAAAAACGGATCCAGAGGTTCAACAGAGCGTCATTAGTCCGATTATAACATTCTCTACATGGTTGTTGTATATAGCAATTGGTGTAACAGTAGTACTTTCTTTTATCGGTATGGTGAAAAACCCAGAAAATTTAAAGAAAACAGGATTAGGAGTTCTTGCATTAGCAGTTATCTTGGTCTTGGCTTACTTTACAGGAGATAGCCTTGAAGTTACAGATCCTCAAGGAAAAGTATTAGCTGGTGGAGAAGCAGGTTCTTCTATAAACCACTGGGTAAGTACAGGTATATGGTATAGTATGTTTTTAGGTCTTATAGCCGGAGCATTCTTTGTCTTAGATTTAGCAAAAGGATTAATTAAATCATAAAACATGGCAAGAAGAGAAACCCCCGAAATTAATGCAGGTTCTATGGCGGATATTGCCTTCTTGTTATTAATCTTTTTCTTAGTAACTACTACTATGGATGTGGATTCAGGTATTTCAAAAAAATTATCTGAAAAACCACCAAAAGATTATGTACCACCTATTATTAAAGAGAGAAACATTTTCGAAGTTAATATCAATAGAAATAATGAATTGTTAGTTGAAGGTCAAACTATGAACGTAGAGGATCTTAAAGAAGCTGCAGTTAAGTTTATTGATAACGGTGGAGGAGAAGGGAAGATTGAAGATGGTGTTCCTACTGGTAAATGTGACTATTGTAAAGGAGAAAGAAACACATCGTCATCAGATCATCCAAATAAAGCAATTATTTCTGTTCAGAGTGATAGAGGTACTGAGTACGGAATGTACATTAAGGTTCAAAATGAACTTTTAAGAGCATACACTGAGTTAAGAAATAGGTTGGCTTTAGATAAGTATAACACTTCTTATGACGTACTTGAAAAAGCGTATAAGAAGGATAGGAAAAACGAAGAGTTGAAGGCTAAAGTAGAATTTGTTAAATCTAGTTACCCTCAAATTGTTTCTGATGCAGAACCAACTTCTGCTAATTAATATTAAAAACAAGTAGTATGTCTAAATTCGGAAAGAAGAAAAAACCTATGCCAGCAGTAAACACGGCATCGTTACCTGATATTGTTTTTATGTTGTTGTTCTTTTTTATGGTTACAACTGTAATGAGAGAAACAGATTTGAAAATTGAAAATCCAACCTTACCAAGTGCGACTGAAGTAAAAAAACTGGAGCATAAAAGCTTAGTGAGTACTATTTATGTAGGTAAAGCAAAAGATTTAAAATTAGGGAGAGGTGATAAGATTCAGTTAAACGATAAAATCGCAACTGCTGAAGATGTTACTGCTTTTATTTATAATGAAAGATCTCAAAAATCGGAAGCTGAACACCCTTATATGACTACTTCAATTAAAGCTGATGTAGAATCGAGTGTTGGTACAATTACTGATATCAAATTAAAACTAAGAGATGTAAATGCCTTAAAGTTGAGTTTATCTAGCCGTAAGTTAGAAGAGATTAAACAATAAGTATTTGCGTATAATTTTTTAAAAAAGGACAATCAATTTGATTGTCCTTTTTTTATGTCAAAAATAGTATCTTTAACCTTATTAGAAGATAATTAAGTCAATGAAGAACCTTATTCTTTTCCTTTTATTTACCAATGCTATTTGCCTTTTTGGTCAAAAAGATTCTTTACAATTGGGTGATGCATATCTTGAAGATCAGTTGTACTTTGGGATTACTTTTAATCAATTATTAAACCAACCAATAAACGTAATTGGAAGCGGTTTCTCTTACGGAGTTAGTGCAGGGTATGTTAGAGATTTTTCTATTGTAAAAAGCGGTAAAGTTGCCCTTGGATTAGGAATTGGCTATGCCTTCGATTCTTTAAAACATGGATTTAAAGTAGGGGATAAAAATTCAACTATTGTATTGGAAGTAGACCCAAGTATTCAATCTACAAGTAGTTTGAAACTCCATACATTAGAGTTCCCTCTAGAATTAAGATGGAGAACCTCTACAGCGAATAGATACAAGTTTTGGAGAATTTATTCTGGAATAAAAATTAGTTATAATTTAAAGAATACAATTGAGTACACTACAAATTCAATTTTAAGCACATACAATAATATCGAACGCTTTAATAAAGTACAATACGGATTGACTTTTTCTGCAGGGTATTCTGCGTTTAACGTTAATTTATATTACGGGTTAACACCTCTTTTTAAGGATGCTAATATTGGAGCTAAATCAATTGAAACGAAAATTATAAAACTAGGTATGGTGTTTTATATTCTATAAAAGAACATACCCTAGGTATTGAGAAAGAATTCCTAAAAAGAAACCTAAATACACCTCTAAAGGGTTGTGAGCTTTTAAATGCAACCTAGAGCTAGCCAGCAAGCCTGTTAATACAATCAGAACAATTACAATTGGTAAGATTGAAATAGAATGAATGGTTCCGTAAATTAAAAAGAACCCTAATGCACTACTCATAGATACAATATGTAAACTTGTTTTGATCTTAAAGAAGAATAAAATAGTGATTACTAGTAATGCTAAATTTGTTCCGTAAAACAAAACACCTAAGTCTTTAAATACGGGAATGGATATTAAATACCTTCCTAGAACATAAAATATAAGGAGCATTAAATACAAGGGTATTTTTCTTTCTTTAATGCTTTCTACTTGAAAACTTTTTACAACACCAATCATTTTTAGTATGACTAAAAAAATGAGCGGAACAATGTACGTTGAAAAAAAAACGAGACTTAGTAGTATATATTGACTTTCCTTTCTGATGACATCTGGAGTTAGCGCTAAAAAAAGTAAAACTCCAATAGTTGGAATTACTATTGGGTGTAAAATTACAGATATGAATTTGTGAAACTTCAACGGTTAGATTTCTTTACGTAATCTTGCTACAGGAATATCTAATTGCTCTCTGTATTTAGCAACCGTTCTTCTTGCAATTGGGTATCCTTTTCCTTTAAGTACAGCAGCTAATTTATCATCTGTTAATGGTTTTCTTTTATTTTCATCCCCAACAATATTTTGCAATATTTTTTTAATTTCTCTAGTAGAAACATCTTCTCCTTGGTCATTTTTCATAGACTCAGAAAAGAACTCTTTTATCAATTTTGTGCCATAAGGTGTAGATACATATTTGCTATTTGCGACTCTAGAAACAGTAGAAATATCCATCTTTATTTGATCTGCAATATCCTTTAAAATCATAGGTTTTAACTTGCGTTCATCACCAGATAAAAAATAATCATACTGATACTGCATAATTGAATTCATGGTAATCAATAACGTTTGTTGGCGCTGCCTAATTGCATCAATAAACCATTTAGCAGAATCTAGTTTTTGTTTGATAAAAAGGACTGCATCTTTTTGAGATTTAGATTTTTCTTTTGATTCCTGATAGCCTCTAAGCATGTTGTTGTACTCTCTAGAAACATGTAATTCAGGGGCGTTTCTAGAATTTAAAGTCAGCTCTAAATCACTGTCAATAATTTTTATTGAAAAATCAGGAACAATCTGCTCGGTAATTTTATTATTCCCAGCATAAGAACTTCCGGGTTTTGGATTTAATTTGCTTATTTCTTTAATAACATCTTTTAATTGTTCTTCAGAAATATCATACTTCTCCATCAATTTTTTGTAATGTTTTTTTACAAAATGATCAAATGAAGATTCCAAAACATGTATTGCTAAGCTTCTAATTTGTAGTTGAGGTTTAGATTTTAATTGGATAATTAAACACTCTTTTAAATCCCTTCCCCCAACACCAATTGGATCTAATCTTTGCACAACCGTAGTTAGTAACTCTACTACTTTTGCTTCTGTTGTAAAAACATTTTGAGTAAAAGCAAGGTCATCAACCAAATCTAAAACATCTCTACGGATATAACCACTGTCATCAATACTACCAACTAAAAACTCTGCAATTAAGCGTTCCTCTTCGTTAATTCGAAAGGTATTTAATTGACTTTTTAACGATTGGTGAAATGTTGTTCCAGCAGCATATGGAATGTCTCTTTCTTCATCGTCAGACGAGTAATTATTTGCTTGTGTTTTATAACTCGGAATCTCATCGTCACTTAAGTATTCATCAATATTAATGTCTTCAGCTTCAATCTTTTCGTTCCCAAGGTCTTCGTATTCATTAGAAAGAGAATCATCAAATTCTGCTTCCTCTTTACCGGTATCTAATGCAGGGTTTTCTTCTATTTCTTGCTTTAAGCGCTCTTCAAAAGCTTGTGTAGGTAACTGAATTAACTTCATCAACTGTATTTGTTGAGGAGATAATTTTTGAAGTAACTTAAAATTTAAACCTTGTTTTAGCATTTAATATTCCTGATTAAGTACCCTTAATTAAAACTCTGCGTTTTGTGGTGTTCTTGGAAAAGGAATTACATCTCTAATGTTTCCCATTCCAGTTGCAAATTGAACCAAACGCTCAAATCCTAAACCAAAACCAGAGTGTACAGCTGTACCAAACTTACGCGTATCTAAATACCACCATAATTCTTTTTCATCAATATCTAAAGCAGCCATTTTTTCTTTTAAAACGTCTAAACGTTCTTCACGTTGTGCTCCACCAACAATTTCTCCAATTCCAGGAAATAAAACATCCATTGCTCTCACTGTTTTTCCATCATCATTCATTCTCATATAGAACGCTTTGATGTTTGCAGGATAATCAAATAAAATAACAGGACATTTAAAGTGTTTTTCAACTAAGAAACGTTCGTGTTCAGATTGTAAATCCACTCCCCATTCATTAATTGGATATTGAAATTTCTTCTTTTTATTAGGTTTTGAGTTGCGTAAAATATCAATAGCCTCTGTGTAGCTAACTCTTTTGAAATTATTTTCTACCACAAAGTTTAACTTTTCTAACAAAGTCATGTCACTTCGTTGTACTTGAGGTTTTGCTTTTTCTTCATCAGTAAAACGAGTATCTAAAAAGGCTAAATCATCCTTACAGTGTTCTAAAACATATCGTAACACAGATTTTATAAAATCCTCAGACAAGTCCATGTTTCCATCCAAATCCATAAAGGCCACTTCTGGTTCAATCATCCAAAACTCTGCTAAATGACGTGTTGTATTAGAGTTTTCAGCTCTAAAAGTAGGGCCAAATGTATATACTTTTCCTAATGCCATTGCATAGGTCTCAGCTTCTAATTGACCAGATACTGTTAAGTTGGTTTCTTTACCAAAGAAATCTTGTTTGTAGTCGATAGTTCCATCTTCATTTAATGGAGCTTTGTTCGCTTCAAATGCTGAAACTCCAAACATTTCTCCTGCTCCTTCTGCATCAGATCCTGTAATAATTGGTGTGTTAACGTAGTTGAATCCGTTTTCTTGAAAGTATTTATGCACCGCGAAAGATAGTTTAGAACGAACTCTCATTACAGCACTAAATGTATTTGTTCTAATACGTAAATGTGCGTTTTCACGTAAAAACTCTAAACTGTGTTTTTTAGGTTGAATCGGGTATTCATCTGGGTTCGAATCTCCCAAAATTTCAAATGCTGAAACTTGTATTTCTACAGACTGCCCTTTTCCTTGACTTTCAGCTAAAACTCCTTTAATAGCTATAGCAGCACCCGTATTAATTCTTTTTAAAAGCGCTTCGTCTGTGTTTTCGAAATCAACAACACACTGTATATTATGTATTGTAGACCCATCATTTAAAGCAATAAAACGATTGCTTCTAAACGACCTCACCCAGCCATTAATGGTTACTTCATGTGAAAAATTGTCTGATTGTAATAATTCTAATACGCTACTTCTAGTCATCTGCTTAAAATAAATATTAACAATAACACCTATGTGATATTGAAAAGCAAAGATACTTTTTTAGCGATAATTAACAACGATACTGTTGTGAATAAAATTCGAACTTATTCTTCCTCTTCTTGTTGCTCTTCCTTTGGAGGGAATATTCTCATTGAGGGTTCTTTAAAGACTTTTTTGTTTGTGATTTTTTTCTCAAATGTAAGCAATAGTGATGGCAGTAATAATAAGTTAGAGACCATTGCAAAAAGTAAGGTAACAGATACTAAACCACCCAAAGCAATTGTGCCTCCAAAACTAGAAACAGTAAAGACTAAGAACCCGAAAAACAGTACAATAGATGTGTAAAACATACTCACACCTGTTTCTCTTAAAGCACTATACACTGATTTTTTAATTTTCCAATTATTTGCCTGCAGTTCTTGCCTGTATTTTGCCAAAAAGTGAATGGTATCATCTACAGAAATACCAAAAGCAATACTAAATACTAATATGGTTGATGGTTTTATTGGAATTCCGATAAAGCCCATTAATCCTGCAGTAATTAATAAGGGTAACATGTTTGGAATGATAGAAATCAAAATCATTTGATACGATCTAAACATCCAAGCCATAAAAATGGAGATTAACAATATCGCTAACGATAAAGAGATAATCAAGTTGTTGATTAAGTAATTTGTTCCTTTTAAGAAAACCAATGCCTTACCCGTTAAATGAACTTCATATCTGTCTGACGGAAATTCTTTAGCAATAACGGCTTTTAATCGATCTTGGATTAAGGTCATCTTATCGGTACCAATATCCTTCATAAATGTTGTTATTCTTGCGTATCTACCAGTAGAATCAACAAAATTGTTTAACATTTTAGAATTGCCCTCTGAGTTTTTTGTGTAGGCAAAAATATAACTTTGTTCTTGAGAGGTTGGTAATTGATAATATTTTGGGAGACCACTATAATACGCTTGCTTAGAGTATTTAACCAAGTTGGTAACTGAAATTGGTTTAGAAAGTTCAGGGAATTGTTCAATAGCTTCATTAATTTTCTCCATCTTTTTCAATGTAGAAAGTTTCATGACTCCTTTTTCTTTTTTAGTGTCGATTAGAATTTCTAATGGCATAATACCACCAAATTCATCTTCAAAAAATTTGATATCTTTATAAAACTGCATCCCTTTTGGCATGTCTTCTATTAAACTACCAGAAACACGAATTTGGTAGATACCAACAATACCAAAAATGATTACAATTACTGTTGTAATATAAATTGCAATTTTTTTATAGCGAACCATTTGCTCCATCCAATTTACAACATTGTCAATCCATTTTTTCTCTAAATGATTTAAATGTTTTTTCTTTGGTAATGGCATAAAGCTATAAATAACCGGAATGATTAATAACGCTAAAATGAAGATTCCAATGATGTTTATTGAAGCAATAATACCAAACTCTTTTAAGAGCTGACTTTTAGTGAAAACAAAAGTTGCAAAACCAGAAGCAGTGGTAATATTGGTCATTAAAGTGGCATTCCCAACTTTAGAGATTACACGTTGTAATGATTTGGCCTGGTTGCCATGTTTTTTAACTTCTTGTTGGTATTTGTTAATTAAAAAGACTGCATTGGGTACTCCAATAACAATGATTAATGGCGGTATTAAGGCTGTTAATACCGTAATTTCATATCCAAATAAACCAATAAATCCAAAAGCCCAAACAACCCCAATCATTACGACAAGTAGTGTGATAAATGTTGCTCTATATGATCTAAAAAAGAAGAAAAAGATAACCGCAGTAATTAACAAAGCGCCAACTACAAATAGTAAAATTTCATCTTGAATGTTTTGAGAATTTAGGGTTCTGATATATGGCATACCAGATACACGAACTTTTAAATTGTGTTCTTTTTCAAAAGCTTCAATTGTAGGGATTAAATCGTTAAAAATAAAATCTCTACGCTCTGGAGTGTTTACAATTTTTTTGTCAATATAAATTGCAGTTTGAACAGTACCTGTATTCTTATTGTATAAAAGATTGTCGTAAAAAGGGAGGTTTTCAAACAGTTGTTTTTTTAATGCTGAGACCTCTTTTTGAGTTGTAGGCTTTGTTTCTAATAAAGGCTCAACGATAAATTTCTTGTTTTTTCTGTCTACTTTTAATTGTTGAATGTCTGCTATAGAAACAGAAAATTCAACCTCTTTATGTTTGTCAAGTTTTTTAGTTAAGCTGTTCCAAGCATTGAATTTTTCGGGAGTAAAAAGAGTAGAATCTTTAACAGCAAGAATTACTAAGTTTCCCTCTTCTCCAAAAATTTCTAAAAACTGATTGTATTGAATGTTTGCTTCATGATTTTCTGGTAACAAATTAGCTTCTGTATATGAAAACTTCATATGCTTCATTTGTGAAGCCAAAAATGCTGTAAAAGCAGCAACTAATAAAAGGACAATATATCTGTTCCTTAAAATTAATCCTGCTACTTTAGTCCAAAAATTCATGCTATCTCTTTTATGCAAATGTAGTAAATGTTTGTAAACAAAGGCCTACAAAAAAAGAGTGTTTAAAACACCCTTTTACTTTATCTGATTAAATTATGATGCGATTAAACAGTCAAAATTTCTTTTTCTTTTACAACGAATAACTCTTCAGTGTTTTTAACATATGAGTCTGTTAATGTTTGCACTTCTGCTTCAGAATTTTTTTTCATGTCATCAGAAACATCGACTTTTTTAATTTCGTTGTTTGCATCTTTACGTGCGTTTCTAATTCCAACTTTTGCGTGTTCAGCTTCAGATTTTGCTTGTTTCGCTAAGCCAATACGTCTTTCTTCTGTAAGTGGCGGAACGTTAATAATTATATTATCTCCATTGTTCATTGGGTTGAAACCGATATTAGCAACCATAATTGCTTTTTCAATTTCTTGCAACATGTTTTTTTCCCAAGGCTGAACCGTAATTGTTCTTGCATCTGGAGTGTTTATACTTGCAATTTGACTTAATGGAGTAGAAGAACCATAATAATTTACTTGAATTCCAGCTAACATTGCAGGAGTTGCTTTACCAGCTCTAATGTTTCTTAATTCTTTAACTAAATGCTCTATTGCGTTTTGCATTTGCTCTTTAGCACTGTCTATTATAAAATCAATTTCTTCGTTCATCACTTAAAATTTTTATGATATTTTTTAATTGTTAACTACGGTTCCGATATTTTCTCCAGAAACCAATCTCATAAGGTTCCCGTTTGTATTCATATCAAAAACAATAATAGGTAATTTATTTTCTTCACTTAAGGTAAAAGCGGTCATGTCCATTACTTTCAGCCCTTTTTGAATTACTTCTTTAAAAGTAATGTTTTCATATTTAACAGCATCCGCATTTTTTTCTGGATCAGCCGTGTAAATTCCATCCACACGAGTTCCTTTTAAGATTGCATCTGCACTAATTTCAATAGCTCTTAAAACAGCTGCGGTATCTGTTGTGAAATAGGGGTTTCCTGTTCCACCTCCAAAAATAACAACTCTTCCTTTTTCTAAATGACGTATTGCTTTTCTTTTAATATAAGGTTCAGCGATTTCTTTTATTTCGATTGCTGTTTGTAATCTTGTAATTACATCCTCTGCTTCTAACGCACTTTGTAATGCTAACCCGTTAATACAGGTAGCAAGCATCCCCATATGATCACCTTGTACACGATCCATTCCATTACTAGCACCAGCAACACCTCTAAAGATGTTTCCGCCACCAATAACAATGGCAACTTCAATGCCTTTGTCTACAACTTGTTTAATTTCTTTTGCATATTCTGATAAACGTTTGGGGTCAATTCCGTATTGTCGATCACCCATTAATGCTTCTCCGCTTAATTTTAAAAGAATTCTTTTGTATTCCATAGTCTTGTTGAAAGTTTTGCAAATATAATGAATTTCAATAAAGCGTTTGCGCTGTAGTTTAGGTTTTTGTAAATAAAAAAACCATCCGAATTCGGATGGTTTTAAAGTATTGTATTTTGGAAGCGGATTATCCTAAAGCAATTCTTATAAAAGTGCTAATAGCAACGTCTCCGTAAGAACCAACATATGCAGCTACATTTTTCTTTTCATCTTTGATGAAATTTTGATCTAATAAACATTGTTCTTGATCTAATGAAGTGTTGTCAGAAATGAATCTTTCCATTTTTCCTGGTAAAATTCTATCCCAAATTTGTTCTGGTTTCCCTTCAGCTTTTAATTCAGCTTTTGCAGCTTCTTCAGCGTTTGCGATAACCTCTTCAGATAATTGAGACATAGAAATATATTGAGGAACATTTTTCAATGTTTTCCCTAACCTTCCTAATTCAATATTATCTTTTTCGATAACAGCAATTCTTGCTTCAGTTTCTGCAGCAACAAATGCAGGGTCAAAATCTTTATAAGATAAAGTAGATGCGCCCATAGATGCAATTTGCATTGCAACGTCTTTAGTTAAAACGTCTGCGTTATTAACAGCAGCTGTTAAACCAACAAGTGCAGCAATTTTACCACCGTGAGTATAAGAACCTACATAAGCAGCTTCAATTCTTTCAAAAGCAGTAATTTCTAATTTCTCACCAATAACTCCAGTTTGTTCAACTAATTTCTCAGTAACAGTCATTCCGCCAAAATCAGCAGCTAAGAATGATTCTTTGTTGTCGTGATTTAATGCAATAGTTGCAAATTGACTAGCTAATTCTTTAAAAGAATCATTTATACCAACAAAATCAGTTTCACATGCTAAAACGATCGCAACACCAGAAGTGTTGTCATCATTAATTTTAGTAATAGCACAACCTTCATTAGATTCTCTATCAGCTCTTTTTGCAGCTACTTTCTGACCTTTTTTACGTAATACGTCAATTGCGTTTTCGAAGTTACCTTCTGCTTCTACTAATGCCTTTTTACAGTCCATCATTCCAGCACCAGTTGCTTCTCTTAATTTTTTTACGTCTGCAGCAGTTATGTTTGCCATGTCACTTTTATTTTTTAGAAAAACCTTTCTAATACATGTATTAGAAAGGTTTTGTATAATTAAACATTTAACTATTTAGCTTCTTCTTCTGTCTTAGTTTCGGTTGCTTCAGCCTTTGGAGCTACAACTTCTTCAGTCTTTGGAGCTACAACTTTAGCAGCTTTAGCCTTAGGGGCCTTTGCTTTAGGAGTTTTAACTGCAGGTGCTTCAGCTTTAGCAGTCTTTGCTTTAGGCGCTTCAACTACAGGTGCTTCAACTACAGCAGTTTCAGCCTTAGGAGCCTTTGCTTTAGGTGCTTCAACTACAGGTGCTTCAGCTACAGCAGCTTCAGCCTTAGGAGCCTCAACTTTTTCAGCTTCAGTTTTTACTTTTTCTTTTCCTTCTTTTCTTTCTGCTAATCCATTTGCAACAGCATCAATAATATATCCTAATACTTTTTCAATAGATTTAGAAGCATCATCGTTTGCAGGAATTACATAATCAACTGGTCTTGGATCAGAGTTTGTATCTACCATTGCAAAGATTGGAATGTTTAAGTTTTGAGCTTCTGCAATTGCAATATGCTCTTTCTTAACATCTACTACAAATAAAGCACCAGGTAAACGAGTCATATCAGTAATAGAACCTAAATTCTTTTCTAATTTTGCTCTCTGACGGTTAATTTGTAATTTTTCTCTTTTTGATAATGCATCAAAAGACCCATCTAACTTCATTCTATCAATAGTAGCCATTTTCTTAACAGCTTTTCTAATAGTTACAAAGTTTGTTAACATTCCTCCAGGCCATCTTTCAGTGATGAAAGGCATGTCAATACTTTTTGCTTTTTCAGCAACGATGTCTTTTGCTTGCTTTTTTGTTGCAACAAATAAAATCTTTCTACCTGAATTAGCGATTTTCTCTAATGCGGCAGCAGATTCTTCTATTTTTGCAGCAGTTTTATACAAATCGATGATGTGTACACCATTACGTTCTGTATAAATGTATGGAGCCATGTTTGGGTCCCATTTTCTAGTTAAGTGACCGAAGTGCACTCCGCTATCTAGTAATTCTTTAATGTTTACGTTTGCCATTGTTTACTTTCTTTTAATTGTAGCAATACTTAAGTAGCCTATATTTAGAGTCTTAAGTATTTAGATGCTAAACTGTTTATTTAAAATTTAAATGAACAATTCACTACTACGTTTAAATAGAAATATCGAAATAATATCGAGTATTCTATTAACGTTTCGAGAATTGGAATTTTTTTCTTGCTTTCTTTTGACCAAACTTCTTTCTTTCCACCATTCTTGGATCTCTTGTTAGTAATCCATGAGGTTTTAAAAGCGCTTTGTCTTCTTCGTTAATTGATACTAGTGCTCTAGTAATTGCTAAACGAATAGCTTCTGCTTGACCAGTTACTCCCCCTCCAAAAACATTTACTTTAATATCGTAAGATGTTAAGTTATCTGTAAGTTGTAAAGGTTGTTGCACTTTATATTGTAAAGTTGACGTAGTAAAGTATTTTGTAAACTCTCTGTTATTAACAGTAATGTTTCCTTTTCCTTCTGAAAGATAAATACGAGCTACAGCTGTTTTTCTTCTACCGATTTTGTGTACTGTTTCCATTATCTTAATTCGTTAACGTTAATAGCTTTTGGGTTTTGAGCAGTATGTAAATGCTTAGTTCCAGCGTATACATATAAGTTTCTAAAAAGAGCGCTTCCTAATTTATTTTTAGGCAACATCCCTTTTACTGCTTTTTCGATTAATCTCGTAGGATCTTTTTCGAACATTTCAGTAGCTGTTAGAGATCTCTGTCCTCCAGGATACCCTGTGTGACGGATGTACGTTTTATCAGTCCACTTTTTACCAGTAAGATTGATTTTCTCTGCGTTAATTACTACAACGTTATCACCACAATCTACGTGAGGTGTAAAGTTTGTTTTGTATTTACCTCTAATTAGCATTGCTATTTTAGAAGAAAGACGACCCAATGTTTGTCCGTCCGCATCAACAACTAACCACTCTTTGTTAGCGGTTTCTTTGTTAGCTGATACTGTTTTGTAACTTAATGTGTTCATTACACTATTAGTTTTTGTCAATTAATAAAATTATTTTTCCCTTAAAAAAGGTCTGCAAAGGTACAACTTAATATCTAATGAGCAAACAGCGAATGGGTTTATTTGAAAGATTGATTTAGAATAGAATAACAGATTTATTAACAAATAATTAAGAGGTTAGTTTTGTAGTTTTGATCCTCCAAATCTTTATGACTTAATATAGAATTAATGAAAAGACATCCATTCCTTTTTTTTGCACTTACAATAGTATTGTTTCAACAAAATGTATCTGCGCAAAATACTGGTTCAGCTAACAAAAAATACACCACAATAGAGAATACTAAAATGAATGCTCCGGTTATTGATGGAGTTATTGATGATGAAAGTTGGGATCTAGTTCTTTGGGGGACAGATTTTATAGAAAATGAACCTGATGAAAATACAGCTCCAAGCTTTCAAACTAGGTTTAAAATAGTGTATGACGCTACGTTTATTTATGTTGCTATTCAGGCATTTGACCCAGAGCCAGATAGGATAGAAAAAAGACTATCTAGGAGAGATGGTTTTCAGGGTGATAGAGTGAGTTTTATGATAGATAGCTATCATGATAAAAGAACGGCATTTCTTTTTACAGTCACAGCAGCTGGTGTAAAAGGAGATGAGATTATAACAAATAACGGTGCCAATATTGATGATAGTTGGAACCCGGTTTGGTATACAAAAGCAGAGATAAATAAAGACGGTTGGAGCGCAGAAATGAAGATCCCATTAAGTCAATTACGTTTTGGGTCATCTAAAAATCAGGTTTGGGGTTTAAATGTAGTTAGAAGCCTTTTTAGAAAAAACGAAAGATCTATTTGGAATAGAGTACCCGCAGGATCCCCTGGGTTTGTAAGTGAATCAGGAGAGTTACATGGGTTGAAAAACTTAAAACCACAAAGGCAATTAGAAGTGCAGCCTTTTACAGTTTTACAATTTGATACCTATCCTAAGCAAGCAGGAAATCCTTTTAAGGATGGAAAAGATTTTAAAATGAATGGGGGAATAGATGCAAAAATTGGAGTAACGAATGACTTAACAGTTGACCTAACAATCAATCCAGATTTTGGACAAGTAGAAGCAGATCCGGGTAATTTTGCTTTAGATGGATTTCAAGTCTTTTTAAAAGAGCAAAGACCCTTTTTTGTAGAAAATAAAAATATTTTTGATTATGAATTTGCTCACGGATCAGATAATTTATTCTATAGTAGAAGAATTGGTAGAGCTCCTCATGGATATCCAGCTTTAGGAAGCAACGAGTTTGCAGATGTGCCAAGAAACTCCACCATATTAGGGGCGGCAAAATTCTCTGGAAAAACTCAAAGTGGTTGGTCAATAGGGATTTTAGAAACGGTAACAGCAAAAGAATTTGCTAAAATTGATGCGAATGGAGTTCAACGAGAAGAAATAGTAGAGCCTTTAACAAACTATTTAGTATTAAGAACACAAAAAGATTTTAATAACAACAATTCTTATATCGGTGGAATTTTTACTGCCACCAACCGAAATTTAGATGGGAAATTTGAGTACTTACATAAATCAGCGTATACAGCAGGGTTAGATTTTAGACATAGCTGGAAAAATAGAAATTATTTTTTAGAAGGAAACTTTGTAACAAGTAAAGTTTCTGGAAGTACAACTGCAATTGAGCGAACTCAAAGATCTTTAACACATTTATTTCAAAGAGTTGACGCAAGTCATGTTCGTGTAGACCCAACCAAAACATCATTATCTGGTACAGGAGGTAAAATTGCTCTAGGAAAATCTGGCGGTGGTAAATGGAGATATACCGGAGCTCTTGCATGGAGATCTCCCGAATTAGAATTAAATGACATTGGTTTTTTAAGGCAAGCGGATGAAATTTCTCAGTATGCAGATGTAAGTTATCAAATATTAAAGCCCACAAAATTATTTAGAAAAGCTTCTTTAAAATTAGAACAAACATCTAATTATGATTATGATGGAAATTACAATCGATTTCAGTTAAAGTTAAAAACAAATGTTAACTGGAAAAATAATTGGTGGACAGAATTGGGGTTTGGTCACAAGCCAAGAATTTTCATAAACACATTTTTGCGAGGCGGCCCAAGATGGAGATATTCTGATGAAAACTTTATGTTTTTGTTCTTTGGCTCTGATCAAAGTAAAAAAGTGAGTTTTACATTTGGGGCAGTAGAAAGTAAAGCAAAACAAAATAACTTCGCATTTAAAAGGCGTTTTTTGAAATTAAATTATCAACCAATAAATTCATTGAATTTTTCTTTAGAGACAGCTTATAGTTTAAACCCCAATAGAACTCAATATGTGTCAGAAAAAACTCATGGTTCAATTCAAAGATATATTCTTGGAGAGATAGATCAGGAAATTTGGGATGCGTCTTTAAGAGTAAATTACAGTATCAATCCTAATTTGTCTGTGCAGTTTTATGGTTCGCCGTTTATTACAAGAGGACAATACTCTAACTTTAATTTTGTTAAAAATGCTACAGCAGAAAACTTAAATGATAGAGTAACTTGGTATGCGGATAATCAAATAACGCTAAACGGAAATGAATACTTGGTTGATGAGAATACGGATGCAATTACAGACTATAAATTCAATAACCCGAATTTTACTTTTGCTCAATTCCGTTCTAATTTAGTAATTCGTTGGGAATACATTCCGGGATCTGAAATGTTTTTAGTTTGGGCTCGTGGAGCTTCTGGAGGCGGGAATGAGTCTTTAAGTTCTATAGTAAGCAATTTAGTTTTTGACAATAATGCCAATGATACTTTTCTTTTTAAAGTAACCTATAGATTTTTAAGGTAGATTTCGATTCTGTGATTTATCAGAAATCAGTATACATTAACACGAAAAGCCCGAGTTTTAAAATTCGGCATTTTTATGAAATATCATTTTCTCTTTTGTTGTTGGATGTGTAAACTCAATTTCCGCGGCATGTAAATGCAATCTGTCAGCTTTTTCCCCATACAAATCATCTCCAATAATTGGAGTATTTAATCCAGAAATATGAGAAGTATGTACACGTAATTGATGCGTTCTGCCAGAAATCGGAAACAAATGAACCCTCGTTTTTCCCTCTTTTCTTTCAATGACCTTCCAGTTTGTAAGTGCAGGTTTTCCGTGTTCAAAACAAATCAATTGCCTAGGTCTGTCATTTAAATCAACACGCAACGGTAAGTCAATCGTCCCAGTATCATTTTTAAGATCCCCGTCCAATAAGGCTTCATATCTTTTTTTAATCGTTTTTTGTATAAACTGACTTTGTAAATTTTTATGAGACTTTTTGTTTCTTGCAATCAATAAAATTCCTGAAGTAGACATGTCTAATCGGTGTACAATAATAGGACCTGTTATGTTTGGGTATTTGTGTTTTATTCTAGTGTACACAGAATCTTGAATATGAATTCCTGGGACAGATAAAAACTCAGCAGGTTTGTGAACTACAATAATATCATCATCTTCAAATAGATATTCTAATTCTTTTCCGATGGCAGGGTTTTGCAACATAGGGTTTGTGTCCATTTCAATTCCCGTTAACATATGTGTTAAAATGGGTTTGCATTTTCCTTGACAAGCTGGGTAAAATAGCTTGTGTTTTCTAATTTCTGCATTTGGCGATTGTCCCCACCAAAATTCCGCCATTGCAATAGGGTTTAAATCGTGTTGAAAAGCATATTGCAATAATTTTGGAGCTGCACATTCTCCAGAACCTGCAGGCGGATTTAGCAGAGAAGTTTCTGAAAACAGCTGCGATAAATCTTTGGTTTCCTTCTTTGTGTTTAAAAATTGATATTGTTCAAATAAATACTGCTGTAATGCTGCGGATTTTGTTTTTCGTTCTTCTTTTAAAGCGTCAATCTGATTTGTAAAAATTGATAATTTTTCTTCAATAGCGTTTAGCGTATGTTCCCAAAACCGAGTTACATTATTAAAGAAATACTTTGCTTCTAAACTTTCTTTTGCGAGCTCTTTTTCAAAAGCAGTATACGCTTCTAATTCCAACTCAAATTCAGCTTTATCTCTGCGCAAGTCACGTTCTTTTTTTGCAGTTTTTAAAGCTTGTTTTTTATCGTTAATATCTATAGCAGCTTTTTTCTTATCTGTTTTAAACAGTAAAAGAAGCGCTAGGTAATCTGTATTGTTTTCTAGGTTGTTTAGTTTTGAATTTAGGGCATTTAAAACTGCTTCCTCTAGCAAGAAGTGTGAGTTTTTGGTTAGCATATCATACACTGGTGGTACAAATTTTTTATGTGTATTTACTTCCGCTAATTTTCCTGAAACAGCAGTAATATAACCAGTTGCTCCTTGTTGATTTTGAACGACTAAAACTCCAAACATTTTCCCGATAATCAATCCTTTTTTTGATGCATCTAGCCCGAAATTGTGCTCAAAATCAGTTTGAGTTGTTAAATACTCTTGTACTTCATTTGCAGCAATCTCACACAAAGGATGTGGTTCGTAGTAAAACGGAAATGTAAACTTTGGTGGAAGTTCAATTTTAGTAATTGGAGTCGCGAAGTGTTGAAAGTAGGTTTGCAAAAAATAGATATTATAGGTTCTTTAAATCATTGAAAGAAGACAGCTCTGATAAGAGAAAACAGGCAAATGAAGCGCTCAATGTTAATGCGATATGTATTGTTTGAATTGTTTTTAATTGTTCTTTCATGATGTACTTCTAGTTGTTTTTGCTTTACCAACTTGCAGTTGGAGAAAATAATAAATCCGTTGGACTGTCAACATCATATAAATATTGATACCCTCTAGATTCTTTTAAGCAAAAAGGGTCTAAAAGGGTGACCATGTTGATATAGCTTTCCATGGTCAGCACGCAAAAGAAAGTTTCATTGTCTTTGGTGAGTATTCCTTCGTCAGAGTTAAATAAACCGAAAAGTAAATTACAATTTCTCGGTGTTATAAAATCAACTTCAGCTAAATCTAGTCTTTTCTTTTTATCAATAATTACGTCTTTAATTAGTGCTCTAAACTGAATCGCTTCGGCTTTGTCAAAGTTGTACAGACGAACAACATTTTCGTCAAGACCATTTACGTTTTCTATATAATCTAATTCCATTTTTTTTCTGTATTAATGTGCTCTTTGCGGATTTTAAATTTTCTTTTACTCTTTGATAATAGGTTGTGTAACGCTTTGTATTACTGTGTGCTATATTTAAAAAACATCATTTTAACTTTAATAGACCGTTTTTAAAAAAATTAAATGCGCCTTGGTAGTAGCTAATATTCTCTTTTAAGAAAACACTATCTGTTTTGGTAGAAATCAACGTGTTTCTTTTTTCAGTAGAAGTATAATAAGAAGAAGATTTTTGTTCACTATTAATAATAGATAGTTTCCCAGGTTTTAATAAGCCTAGTTTTCTGTAGTTGGCAATTAAAGCGCGCTCTTCATTCGTCTTTATTTCTCTGATGTCTCTGCCAAATAAATTAGAAGTGTAACTCCAATTTAAATACCCAAAAAGTGTCGGAAAAATATCTATTTGAGAAATTAGCGTGTTAATTTCTTTAGGCTGTTTGTTAGGAAGATTAATGATAAACGCTGGGATATGATATTTTTCTATATTTATTTCTGTTCTTCCTGCGCTATAGGCACAATGATCCGAAACCAATACAAATACAGTGTTTTTATACCAAGATTTTTTCTTTGCCTTTTCAAAAAATTGATTCAAACTATAATCAGCATATCGTAAAGCGCCTTCTCTATTTGTGCCAGAAGGAATATCTACAAAACCATCTGGGTAGGTGTATGGCTGGTGATTAGAGCTGGTCATTACAAAATTAAAAAAAGGACCTCCTTTTTCGGCTTGCTTATCAGTATAATCGAGAACTTTATTAAATAAATCGAGATCACAAACTGCCCAGGCATTTTCAAAAGTAACTTCGTTGTCTTCAATTCTGGTTCTTCTTGTTGGTAAATTTTCAGATAATCGATGTGTTTTTTTTCGATCAACAATATCAAAACCGTTGTAGCTAAAATAAGGATTCATATTGTCAAAATAACCATCACCTCCATAGAAAAAGGTTCTACTATATCCTTGTTGTTTAAACACTTCTCCAATGGTAAATAGATTTTTATTGTCTTTTCTTTTAACAATACTTCTTCCTGGAGTAGGCGGAATAGATAGCGTTAAAGCCTCTATACCTCTAATTGTTCGGGTTCCTGTGGCGTATAAATTATTGAAAAAGATAGCTTCTTTAGCAAGAGAATCTAAGGTTGGTACTTGGTTTTTTTGATTGCCAAACCGAGTCATGAAAGAAGCATTTAAACTTTCTAGCCCTATAAAAATAACATTAGGTTTCAAGGGGGTACTATCACTTTTTATATGTCTTTTGATACTCGTTTTAGTTAAAAAACTATCTTTTGAGGTTTTTATTAATTCTTGTAATAAAGAAATAGAGGTGTCTCCTGAATTTTTTAAATAAAACTCATTATAGTTTAATTCATTTGATTTATATGCTGCAAAAAAGGAATAGTTACCCGATTTTGAAATTTCATTTCTGTAGCGGTTTTTAAAAATTTCTGCATCAGTATTTTTAACGTTGAAATGAAAAAGTATAAAGAGACTACACCAGAATAACGTAGGAATTACTTTTTGCTTAAAGCTGTTTTTATTTTGGTAAAAATGCGTAAAAACACCTTTTCTCCGTATTCCTTTTTTTATAAGAAAAACAACTGCAATTAGCAAACCAATTAAAAACGGCAACGGAAAAGATTGATGAATGTTCTCTATAACTTCATACGTGTATAATAAATAGTCTACTGCAATAAAATTATACCGTTTTTGATACTCTTGCCAGAATGGTATTTCTGCTAAAAAAGAAAATAAAACAAAGAATAAAACAATAGAAAACCCAACGTTCGTTAAAATTTTATCTGCTTTGCATCCGTAGAATTTCACAGGGATTAAAAGTAAATAAATGGCATAAAAGGCTAATATATAAGAGAGGCTTCCAAGATCAAATAGAAGACCTATGCTAAACATTTTTAAAAAAGGAATTAGATTAAAACTGAACTCAGAAAATGAATAAACATAGAATGTTAATCGAATTAAAAATGAGAGTACTAAATAAATGATTGCAAAACTTTTAAGGAGCAAAAATCTTTTAGGAAATAGGGTTTTTAACATGACTTTTCTGTATTAATGTGCTTCTAACCAATTTTGTCCAACGCCCATTTCTACATCTAATGGAACCGTCATTTTATAGGCATTTTCCATTTCTTCTTTGATAATAGGCTTGATAATTTCTAATTCATCTTTGTGTACATCAAAAACCAATTCATCATGTACTTGCAATAACATTTTTGATTTGAATTGTGCTGTTTCAAAGCGTTTGTGAATGTTAATCATCGCTAGTTTTATAATGTCTGCAGCACTTCCTTGTATTGGTGCATTTACAGCATTACGTTCTGCAGCACCACGAACAATAGCGTTTTGAGAATTGATGTCTTTTAAGTATCTACGGCGGTTTAAAACGGTTTCTACATATCCATTATCTCTTGCAAAATCAACCTGATCTGCCATGTAGCTTCTCAGCTTAGGATAAGTTTCATAATACGTGTCAATCAACGCTTTTGCTTCTTTTCTGCTTAAATCTGTTTGATTACTCAGTCCAAATGCAGAAACCCCATATATAATTCCGAAATTTACCGTTTTAGCATTACTACGTTGTTCTCTAGTAACTTCTTCTAGTGGAACATTAAATACTTTTGCAGCAGTAGAAGCATGAATATCTTCACCATTTTTAAAGGCTGCTATCATTGTTTCCTCTTCACTTAAAGCGGCTATAATTCTCAATTCAATCTGACTGTAATCGGCAGCTAATAACACATGATTTTCATCTCTAGGAATAAATGCTTTACGCACTTGCTTTCCGCGTTCTGTCCGAATCGGAATGTTCTGTAAATTAGGATTGTTAGAGCTCAAACGCCCTGTTGCAGCAACAGCTTGCATATATTCTGTATGAATTCTTCCTGTTTTTGGATTGATTTCATTTGGCAATGCATCTACATAGGTGCTTAGTAATTTTTTATACTGACGATACTCTTGAATGTCTCTAATAATTTGATGGTCTTTGGCTAAGAAAGATAAGATGTCTTCTCCTGTTGCATATTGCCCAGTTTTGGTCTTTTTAGGTTTGTCTACCAATTTCATGTTTTCAAACAAGACAACACCTAATTGTTTGGGTGATGCTAAATTGAATTCTTCACCAGCTTGTTCAAACACACTTTTTTCTAACCGCTCAATATCGCTAGCTAAATCAACCGATAACCCTTTTAAAAATTCAGTATTTAAGTTGATCCCTTCAATTTCCATTGCTGTTAAAACAGAAACCAACGGAGTTTCAATATCATTAAACAATTTGGTCACATTACCACTTTCTAATTCTTTGGTAAAATGCTCTTTTAATTGCAGTGTAATATCCGCATCTTCAACAGCATATTCTGTTTGTTTAGAAAGGTCAACCTCACGCATTGAAAGTTGATTTTTTCCCTTTTTACCAATCAGTTCAGTAATAGAAACTGGTTGATAATTCAAATAGGTTTCAGACAAAACATCCATTCCATGACGCATGTCTGGATTGATCAAGTAATGCGCAATCATGGTATCAAACAACCTCCCTTTTACAGGCATGTTGTACGTAGACAATACTTTGATATCGTACTTTAAGTTGTGTCCAATTTTTTCGATGTTTTCATTCACAAAAAACGATCTAAATTCTTCTAGAATAGTTGCTGTTTCTTCTTGGTCTTCTGGAAAAGAAACATAATACCCTTTTCCTGTTTCCCAAGAAAAAGAAATTCCAATCAACTCCACTTCTAATGCTTTTAAACCTGTGGTTTCAGTATCAAAACAGACAGAAGTTTGTTTTGATAATTTATTCAATAATATTTTTCTAGATAATGGTGTGTTTGCTAATTGGTAGAGGTGATTTTTCTTCTCAATAGTTTTCATTCCGCTTTCTGATTCTTCTTCAGAAAGAGTTCCAGTTCCTGGAGCTGCAAATAAATCAAACTGTCCATTATTTGGCACTTGGGTGCTGAGAGGAGCCGAAATGTTTTTTTGTGGATTAGAAGACTCGGAAGCAGCTGGCTGCTGCTCTACAAGATTAGAATTTGCGTACGTTTTAATTAAATTATCAGTAAGTCTTCTAAATTCTAGCTTCCCAAAAATGGTTTTAATTTCTTCCAAGTTTGGTGCGCAAAACTCAAAGTCTTTTTCGTGAAATTCTACAGGAACATCTAGCATGATAGTTGCTAGTTCTTTAGAGAGAATTCCAAGCTCTTTACTCGCTTCAACTTTCTCTTTCAATTTCCCTTTCAAGTCGGTAGTATTGGCTAATAAATTCTCCATAGAACCATATTGTGCTAAGAATTTTTTGGCTGTTTTTTCTCCAACTCCAGGCAAACCAGGAATATTATCTACAGCATCTCCCATCATTCCTAAAAAGTCAATGACTTGCTCGGGTCTTTCTACGCCAAATTTCTCTTGTACTTCTGGTATTCCCCAAGTTTCATATCCGCCACCAAAACGTGGTCGATACATAAAGATGTTTTCAGAAACTAACTGCGCAAAATCTTTATCTGGTGTAACCATAAACGTAGTATATCCTTCTTTTTCTGCTTTCTTTGCGAGTGTTCCAATAATATCATCAGCCTCATATCCTGTTTTTATAATCGCAGGAATATTCATTGCTTTTAGTATTTCTTCGATATACGGAACGGCAATTTTTATGGCTTCGGGTGTTTCTTGTCTGTTGGCCTTGTATGCAGGAAAAGCATCTTTTCGGGCAACAGATCCACCACGATCAAAACAAACAGCAATATGGTCTGGTTTTTCTCTTTTTATAACATCTAATAATGAATTTGTGAATCCTAAAATGGCAGAAACATCCATGCCCTTAGAATTGATTCTTGGGTTCTTTATAAATGCGTAGTATCCTCTAAAAATTAATGCAAAAGCATCGAGTAGAAATAGTCTTTTTTTATCAGCCATAAGAAATTTTACTAGTGCTTGCTAAGCTACAAAACTTTAACAGCTTGTTAAAATACTTTCTTTGTTTATGCTCTTTTTTTGATAACTTTTTTAAATATGGATTTATTCCGGGTTGGTTTTTTTTGAGTATTCTTTTTGTAACGGAGGGTTATTCATTTCAAACCATAAAAAAGGTGTTGTTTCTACTAGAAACAACACCTTTTTTCATTTTTAAATAACTGCTTAATAGGTCGTTTCAAATATTTGTGTAAAAGGTAAAAAATGGTTTTCGCCTTTTGAAATTGTAATGTTTTTAGATGATAATAAATTATTCCATGTGGTTTTATGAATCACAATTGCAATTAAATCCGCTTTGCTAAGGGTAATTATCAAATCTGGGGTGCTCTCTTTTTCTGTTAAAACCAAGATATTATTTCTAACAATAGTATTCTGAATTTTATCATCAACCTTAAATTGTACATTCAGGTTTAAGTTTTCAGCATTTTCTGGGATTACCTGCGCTTCTAATTTTTTAATTATTTTAGAAACAGAAGAATTCGTTAGAAATTGTACGATGGTATTCGCATATATTCCTTGCCAAGGAATCTCTTTTTTTATATGAGAAAGCAAATAATTTCTTTCATTTGCACTTATTGTTTTTCTCGCAATTTGAAGAAATGCGTTGTTCTGATAAGTGATTGCTTCTTCGTTTGTTGGATTCACACTTAAAAGCTTATCAGCAAGAGAAGCTGTCCAAGCATATTCCTCATCGGTATATGCTTTCTTTATAGCCTCTAAAACCTTTTGCTCACCACCAATTAGCTGAATTAGTTTCTTGTTTTCGTAAGAAGCTGTTTTTTTTGATAAATCATTTGTATTTTGAAAAAAGCCAACTCGTTTTATATGCATTTGACGAATAATCCAAGAAATTTTATGATAATGCGCTTGTAAATCTTTATGGTTTACCAATGCTTTAGGTAGTTGTAGATTGTCTATTACTTGGTCTGCAGTCCAGCCTTTTACAACAGCTCGGTCTAGTTGGTTGATCATAAACTGGATCAAGTCGATATTGCTTGAAAGCACATCTAAAACATCTTTTTTCCCTTTTAAAATTCGTCCATGACCACCCACAACAAATTCTGGGTCTAACGCTAAACCTTTAGTTATAGAATGAATAAAATCTTCAGGATCTCTTTCTAGTTCAAAACGCGCTGTTTCTATATAAGGAAAAGTTCCACCAATAATATCTCCTCCAAATAACACTTTATCTTCGGGTAGCCAAATCATTAAATTTTCTTTTAAATCTCCAGAACTTGGTATTAATTGTAACGTAATTCCATCAATTTCTATGGTTGTCTCTTTGTCAATTACTGTATTCGGAAACTTAATTTTTGCAATTCCATTTATTCTTGGAGAAATTCCGACAGCAGCGCCTACAGTTCCTTTATCGCCAAGTGGCAATAAAATACCCATTTGCGAATACCCTCTTTTAATAACCATCGGTTGTATAGGGCTATTTTGGTAATTCAACCAATTTTGCCAACCTTTAGGTGCAATAATTTGAATATTTTTTTCAGTAAGACTTGCTAAATAGGTGCTTCCTCCATAATGGTCTGGGTGTAAATGCGTATAAATTATGGCGATTATTGGCTTGTCATTTATTTTTTTATATTCCTCAAAAGCTTTTTTTGCTTCGCCAGGAAACCAACCCGTATCAATTACGATGGTTCCGTTGTCAGATTCTATAAAGCTAAAGTTAGCATAGCTATACGCAAAAGCAACAGTAACTCTTGGGGATAAAATCGTTAATTCTGCTTCAGGAAAAGTGTTTTCGTGAAAAGCAACTAATGCTTCATTTGCATTTTGAGATAAGCCAAAATAACTTGTTAAAACGAATAATAATAGGTGTAATTTTTTCATTTTTAAAAGTATTGAATAAACACGGGAATTAAATTAACTTTTGTTAATAAAAGCGTTTCTTAGAATTATTTAATGTTAAACTATTCTAAAAACAAAAACATACTACTTTTAAAAGATTTAAATTTGAAAAAAAATATTTTTTATGCCGCGTTGGATTCTCCCTTTGATTATTGTTTCTGTTATTCTTTTTGTAGTAGAGTTTTATACGTTTCAGGCGATAAAAACACTCACAAAAAGCAAAGCCCTTAAATGGATTTGGATTCTAATAGGATTGGCAATTTATGCCAACTTATTTTATGTGTTACTTTCTACTCCAAGAAGTGCTGGGCAAACAAAAGAATTTCAATGGGCAGTAGGTTTGTTGTTAACAACCTTGGTTCCTAAAATTTTCATATTACTAACGATGTTTGGAGAAGATGTAGTGCGCGTATCGCAAAAAATCATTTCTTATGTATCTACTGGGCCAACGAAGCCATTTCCTGGAAGAAGAAAATTTATTTCTCAATTGGCATTGGGGTTAGCGGCGCTCCCTTTTGCGGGGTTTTTATATGGAATTATAAAAGGAAAACACAATTATAAAGTTTTAAAATATCAATTGTCATTTAAAGATTTGCCAGATGCTTTTGATGGATTTACCATTACACAGATTTCAGATATACATTCAGGAAGTTTTACAAATAAGGAAAAAATTGAATACGGTGTAGATATGATTAATGAGCAGAAATCTGATCTGATATTATTTACGGGAGATTTAGTAAATAATAAAGCGGACGAGATGGACAATTGGATTGCTGTTTTTGATAAGCTAGAAGCTCCTGCTGGAAAATACTCAATCTTGGGAAATCATGATTATGGAGATTATGTAGATTGGGATTCAGAGGAGGATAAGAAGAATAATTTTCAGGCAGTAAAAGATGTACATCCAAAAATTGGTTTTGAATTGTTGTGTAATGAACATCGATATATAGAAAAAGACGGACAAAAAATAGCCTTAGTTGGGGTAGAGAATTGGGGAAAAGGATTTAAACGAGCTGGAGATTTAGAGAAAGCAGCTGCAGGTGTTCGTAAAGAAGACTTTAAAATCTTAATGACCCACGATCCTAGTCATTGGGACGCGCAAGTAAAAGAGAACGATTTTAAGTATCACTTAACATTAAGCGGTCATACACATGGTTTACAGATGGGAATTGAAATTCCAGGTTTCTTTCGCTGGAGCCCTTCTCAATATGTGTATAAACAATGGGCAGGACTGTATGAAGAGGCCGGTAGGTTTATAAATGTAAACAGAGGATTTGGGTATCATGCCTTTCCAGGAAGAGTTGGAATTTGGCCAGAAGTAACCGTAATAGAATTGAAAAAAGGGTGATAATCAGTTGATTTATTTAGAATTACTATATTTGTAGTTAGACAAACGAACTATTTGTCAGTTTTTTCCCCTAAAAAACTAAATGTTATGACAAAATTTGGAGAATTAATTAATGTAGAAAAACCCGTGTTGATAGACTTCTATTTCGACTGGGATAATGAAGAAAACAACCTTGATACATTGAAAGATGTTGCTGCTGCATTAGGTGATAAAGCAAAGGTAATTAAGATTGATATTAAAAAGAATGAAATCTTAGCAGATACCTTGCGCGTTAAAGGAAATCCCACTTTTATGATTTATAAAAATGGTGAAATGAAATGGCGTCAAACAGGTGAGCAAGATGCCAATACTTTAATTGGTTTGGTTCAGCAATACGTTTAAGGAATTGCGTTAAAACTATATCCTTTTTCAGAGAAGTATTCCAATACTTTTGGTAATGTGTATTGAACGTTTTTAGCAGCTTTAACACTGTCATGAAATCCGATGATACTTCCATTTTTTGTATTTTTTAATACATTTTGCAAGCATTTTTCTTTGCGAATAGTAGTGTCAAAGTCCGCACTTAAAACATCCCACATAATTATAGTATAGCCTAAACTCTTAATTTTCTGAGTTTGCGCTCTTTTAATTCTTCCATATGGTGGGCGAAATAATTTAGAAGGGTTTTCTAACTGTTTTTCTGCTTCAAGAATGTTATTTATGTATGATTTTAAATCAGTTTTAGCGCCGTTTTTATGAGTGTGTGTGTGATTGCCTGTCTGATGATTTTCTGCCAGAATCCTCCTGTAGATTTCAGGTTCTTCAACTACATTTTTTCCAATACAAAAAAAGGTAGCTTTAGCGTTGTATTCTTTTAATCTGTCTAAAATCCAGTCGGTAATTTCTGGAGTTGGGCCATCATCAAAAGTTAAGTAAATCTCTTTTTTATGTGTAGAAAAACGCCACGTATAATTACTCAATAAAGATTGAATTATACGTGGCGTTTTGGTAAGATATAGATTCATTAAGAATTTATTCTTCTGGCATTAAATGACTGAATAAACCTAAGGTGTTCATGAAATCCTCTTGAAGCTTTTTAATGTACTCTTTGTCTTTTTCATTATCTTCAACTATTTGCTCTAAGATGAATTGTTTGTATATTGATAATTCACTTTGAACTTCAGGAACAATAATATTTAAATAACGATCTTCAAATGTACTGTACCAAAGTAATTTTTGTTGCGTCATGTCTATTAATATCTCTATTGTTTTTCTCGCTTTTTCAATTTCTCCAATTTTGTAGTAAATTTCTGGGTATCCTAAAGCAATACTAATATGGCCAAAATCTCTTATTGGCATTTTATCTAATGATAAATCGAGTATTTCTTCTGCTTTTTCAAAATTATTTTCATTCGCAAAAGTTTCTGCTAATCTGAGCATATTGTTACGAAGAGAAATGGCATTCTTACGCGTCTGTTCGTCAATGTAAATTTTGCCATCATTAATGTTTCTCCAGTCTAATTTTTGAAAGTACGCATACATTTTTTCAGAATCAATCCGACCCATGTCAAACATGGTTTTTTCATGGATTATTTTTCCTGCAGCATTATATATTCTCATAGGTGTTCTAATTGGCACTAGCTTATATGCCATTCCATCTAATTGTAAATAATCTTTTAACCAAATGTATTCGGCATCATCATTAGCTCCACCTGTAAAATATAAAGGTTGTTTCCAATCAAAATTAGCCAAGACATCTAACATTAAGATGTGGTTTTTAGTCAGATATCGATCATTAATTGTAATGTCAATATGGTCTACTATTTTATCAGCATCTTTTGCTGTGACAATTCCGCTTTTTAAAACATTTTCTTTGTTTACTGGAATTCTAATTCTATTTGTAGGGTAGGTTTTTATTTTTTCATCTCCATTATCATGATATGTTACAGTATTGGAACTTTCTATCCATTTCATAAAGTCTTTAATTCCAATAATTGAATCTTGAAATTGTGGATGAGGGACGTGATAGGCGATTTCTAATGCCCCGGTTTTGTATTTGTCGTGTGTTAATTGAGACGGAATAGGAGGTGCTTCATAAGTCGCTCTTTTCATTTGATCTATATACCAATCTGTAGCAAATAAACTGGTGTTGATTAGTTTAATATCTCTACGAATCCCTTCTACTTCTTGCATATACCAAAGCGGGAAGGTGTCATTATCTCCGATGGTAAACATAATGGCATTTGGATCACAAGATTCTAAATACGCTTGTGCATTTAAACGTGTTGTGTATCGATTAGATCTATCATGATCGTCCCAATTTTCTGAAGCCATTAATGTTGGCACTGCTAGTAATGAAACCACAGAGACTGCTGTTGCAATCATTTTTTTATTTCCAAGATGTTTTAAATATTGAAACAACGCAAAAACTCCAAATCCTATCCAAATGGCAAAAATATAAAAGGAGCCTACAATAGCATAATCTCTTTCTCTTACCTCAAATGATTTTGGGTTTGTGTAAAAAATCACTGCAAAACCTGTAAATGCAAAAAACAGGAATAATGAATAAAAATTCTTTTTATCAAACTTTATTTGATAAAGTAAACCGATTAGACCAAGTATTAATGGAAGAAAGTAATATGCATTTCTTCCTTTGTTATTTTTAACTTCATCAGGCAATTGTTGTTGTGATCCTAGGCGAGCTTCATCAATAAAATCAAACCCACTAATCCAGTTTCCATTAAATAAATCTAAATTTCCTTGAGTATCGTTTTGTCTACCGGCAAAGTTCCACATAAAATATCTACCATACATATATCCAAATTGGAAGGACGCCATAAAATGTAAATTCTCTCCAAAAGTTGGACGTCTTTTAGCATTTTCCGGAATACCCGCAATTCTTTTGTATTCTAGCTCCCTACTTGGATCTACCATTCTTGGTATAAAACCTTTATGCTTGGATGCGTAAACAGGTAATGTGTTTTTATACTCGTTTACAATTACATATGTATTGTTCTTTAGGTCTTTTTCGTATTTAGGTTTACCATCCTTTGTAACAGGCACTTCATTTCCGTTGCTGTCTTTTTTGTATTCTTGTGTTCCATCATTAGAATAATACGTATCATAAAACACATTTGCATCTCCGTATTGTTCTCTGTTGTAGTAGGCTAATAATTCTCTTGCACTTGATGGATTGTTCTCGTTTATAGTTGTGTTTGCATTTGCTCTAATTGGCAACATCAACCAAGATGAAAACCCAACCATGATAAATAACACAGATAAGATTAAGGTATTTAGATGTACTTTGTTTTTCTTACGGGTGTATTTAATTCCGTAAAAGAAAGCGGCAATTAAGATAATTCCTGCAATGATACTTCCAGAATTAAAGGGTAGACCAACGGTGTTTATGAAAAATAATTCTGTAGAACTAAAAAATTGTAAGGTATAAGGGAATAGAAATTTAAAAACAAAAGCTAGAATCAATACAGATATAACTGAAGCGATTGCTGTTGTTTTTAAATTAATTGTATGATACATTTTAAAGAAGTACAGCATTACAATTGCTGGTATCACCAATAAGGATAAAATATGGACACCAAAAGACAACCCGACGACAAAACTGATTAATAGCAACCACCTGTTTCCACGTGGTAAATGCATTTCATTTTCCCATTTTAAACCTAACCAAAATAAAATTGCCATTAAAAATGATGACATTGCATACACTTCTCCTTCTACTGCGCTAAACCAAAAACTATCTGAAAAAGTATAGGCTAATCCGCCAACAACTCCGCTTCCTAAAATAGCAATTATGCTTCCTAATGACAATTGATCTTCTTTAGCTGTCATTTTTTTAGTCAAATTGGTAATTGTCCAAAACATAAACAGAATTGTAAATGCACTGGCTAAAGCAGACATGAAATTCACCATTTTTGCAATTTGAGACAGATCAGTAGTAAACATTGCAAAGAAGGCTCCAAGCATTTGAAACAATGGGGCTCCTGGCGGATGACCAACCTCTAATTTAACCGATGTTGAAATGTATTCTCCACAATCCCAGGCACTAACAGTCGGTTCCATTGTTAGCGCATATGTGATTAATGCGATTGAAAACACAATCCATCCGGTAATTTTATTCCATTTATTATAGGTAGATGCTGTCATAGTCAGTTTTAAATATATGTGGCGAATTTACTAATTTTATATGTAAAAAGGGACTTGTATATTGTGGTTATGAGTGATTTACTGTGCTAAATAATTGTTAAAATTAAAAAAAGTAAAAAAATGTTTGTAGGATTAAAAGTTTGAATTAAATTTGCACCCGCAATTGGCCTATGGTGTAATTGGTAACACACCGGTTTTTGGTACCGACATTCAAGGTTCGAGTCCTTGTAGGCCAACCAAGCATATAAAACCCAATCCTTTAAGGATTGGGTTTTTTTATGTGTAATTTTTTCGATAAAAGGCTTTAAATAAAGAAAGTAAATACGGGTTTTAGTGTTTTTTTAGAGATGCTTTTGCTAATACTTTTGTTGAATAATCTAAAAAAACCACTTCTTTCGTGAGTAGAAAGAGCGATGACATCTGCGTTAATTTCTTTAGAGAAATTCAAGATACCTTTTTCTACAGAGTCGTCATTGTAGATGTTGATTGAGTGTTTAAGGTTTTTGTATTTGAGTAAAAACGCATTCATTTTTTGTTTCGCTTTCTTTGTACTATTAAATCTACTCATTGTATTCACATTTAGTAAATGGATTTTACTATCAAATTTTTGAGTAAAGTCTAACAACACTTCAAACGACTTTCTGTTTTCTTCTTTAAAGTCAGAGACAAAAACTAACTCTTTTATTTTTAAATTCTCAGGGTCTTTGTTGATTGCTAGAACAGGTGTTTTAGAATTTTTGACAATTTTCTTAACTAATGAGCCAATAAATAATTCGTCTATAATGGATTTGTCTTTTGACCCCATAATAATTAAATCTGGACGTACTCTGGCGCTAAACTTTAGGATGCCATCGTATGGGGAATCAAAACGAATGGCGTATTTCACAGTAATAGATTCGTTAAAAAACTGTGCTTTTAAATGCAGTACTTTTTCTGTTGCTTTCTGAATGTAATGCATGCTTTGCGGAATGCCAAAATCGCTTCCAGAGCTCATGTCTACATGTCCTTCTGGCATCTTCACCATATGTAAAAGGTAGACCTCAATGTTTGTTTTATTTGCTATTTTTGCAGCTAATTTAATTGCATGCTCTGATTGTGTAGAAAAATCTAAAGGAACTAGAATTGTTTTCATGGTGTCCGTTTTTAATAAAAGTTACAAGGAGGTGTTTAAATGTACGGAAAAAATTGACGTCAACCTATTTGGGTATTAATGAATAAGTTAGTATCTTTGCAGCGAAAATAACGTAAAAGAAGAATGAAGGGGGCTAAATAGCCCCTCTTTTTATATCTAAAATGGATAAGAAAATAATACAAGATTTACTAGAAGAAGCATTGGCAGAGAATGAGAGTTTATTCTTAATTGATATCTCTTTTTCACCAGACAATAAAATTCAGATTATTGTAGATGGTGATTCAGGTGTTCCCTTAAGTGAGTGTATGCGAATCAACAGGGCTATTGAGAATAATTTTGAGAAAGAGGACGTAGATTTTGCATTAGAAGTTACTTCGCCAGATATCGCGGAGTCGCTAAAGGTTAAAAGGCAATACCTAAAAAACCTGAATAGAATATTAAAGGTTAAAACTAATGAAGAATTAGTGGAAGGAACCTTAAAAGAAGTGAATGAAGAGAATATAGTTTTAACTTGGAAAGCGAGAGAACCTAAGCCAATTGGTAAAGGAAAGGTAACTGTTGAGAAAATTGCAACAATAGCATTTCAAGATATAAAAGAAGCAAAAGTGAAGATAATTTTTTAATAAGAATTGAATGGAAAATATAGGTTTAATTGATTCATTTTCGGAATTTAAAGACAATAAAAGTATAGACAGAGTAACATTAATGTCTATTTTAGAAGAGGTTTTTAGAGCTGCATTGAAACGTAAGTTTGGATCAGATGATAATTTTGATATTATTATCAATCCAGATAAAGGAGATTTAGAAATTTGGAGAAACAGAATTGTGGTAGCAGATGGATTCTCTGAAGACGATAATGAAGAGATCGAGTTAGCAGAAGCAAAGAAAATTGAACCAGATTTTGAAATTGGTGAAGATGTATCTGAAGAGGTGAAGTTAATTGATTTAGGAAGAAGAGCTATTTTAGCACTACGCCAAAATTTAATTTCAAAGATTCAAGAACATGATAGCACTAATATCTTTAAGCAATTTAAAGATTTAGAAGGGGAGATTTATAGCGCAGAGGTACATCACATTCGTCATAACGCAGTTATCTTATTAGATGATGAAGGGAACGAATTGGTATTGCCAAAAAGCGAACAAATTCGTTCAGACTTTTTTAGAAAAGGAGACTCCGTTAGAGGTGTAATTAAATCAGTAGAATTAAGAGGGACAAAATTGGCTATTATTTTATCTAGAACTTCACCAGAGTTTTTAATAAAATTATTTGAGCAAGAAATTCCAGAAGTTTTTGATGGGTTAATTACAATTGAAGGAGTTGCAAGAATACCAGGAGAAAAAGCAAAAGTAGCTGTAGATTCTTATGATGACAGAATTGATCCTGTTGGAGCTTGTGTTGGTATGAAAGGTTCTCGTATTCATGGAATTGTTCGTGAATTAGGAAACGAAAATATTGACGTAATTAATTACACTAAAAACGAACAACTATTTATTGCTAGAGCATTAAGTCCTGCAAAAATTGTTTCAATGGAAATTAAACCAGCAGAAGAAGTGATTGGTGGTAAAAAAGGACGTGTAAGTGTCTTTTTAAAACCAGAAGAAGTTTCTAAAGCAATTGGTAAAGGCGGAGTGAATATTAGATTGGCAAGTCAGTTGACTGGTTATGAAATTGATGTTCAACGTGAAGGAATAGAAGACGAGGATGTTGAATTGACAGAGTTTGGTGATGAAATCGAAGGATGGGTAATTGATGAATTCAAGAAAATAGGTTTGGATACAGCAAGAAGCGTATTAGAAAAAGACGTTTCAGAATTGTTGAAAAGAACTGATTTAGAAGAGGAAACAATTCTAGAGATTCAAAAAATATTAAAAGAAGAGTTTGAAGATTAATTTTTTAATCGGACAATTATAAATTATTCGGAGAGTATAACTATACAATGTATAAAGTGTATTTTCTTTAAAGGCTAAACAATAAATATATATGGCTGAAGGTAAAAAAACGAGGCTTAATAAAGTTTTAAGAGAATTAAATATTTCTTTAGATAGAGCGGTAGAGCATTTATCAAAAAAAGGGCACGATATAGAAGCACGTCCTACTACCAAAATATCAGGAGAAATATATCAAGTATTACTTGATGGTTTTCAAACAGACAAAACGAAGAAGGCAGCTTCAAAAGAGGTAGGAGAAGAGAAGAGAAAGGAAAAAGAAGCCATGCGTCTAGAGTTGGAAGCTAAACAAGATAAAATACGTTTAGAAGAAGAAGCTAAAAGAGAAGTTTTAAAAGCTAAAGCAGAAAAGCTAGAGATAAAAAAAGTTGGTAAAATTGACATTGAAACACTATCTGCTAAAAAAGAAACTGTTGAGAAACCAGTTGAAAAAGTTGTAGCACCTGTTAAAGAGAATGTGGTTGTGGAAGTAAAAGAAGATGCTCCTATTCCTGCTGCTATTAAAGAGGTTGAAGTTGTTCAAGAAAAAACGGTAGAAACTAAAATAGAGAAGACAGCACCTGCTAAGCCTAAGGTTCAAGCTCCTATTGAAAAAGAAGCCGTTAAGAAAATTGTTGTTAAGCCAGCAAAACAAGCTAAAAACACTGAAGAGCCAGAAGTAAACGTAGAGAATGCAGAGAAATTAACAACTCAGTATAAGAAACTTGATGGGCCAAAAATTACAGGACAGAAGATTGATTTAAAGCAATTTGAAAAACCTAAGAAGAAAAAGCCAGATCCAAAAGCTGCAGGTAGTACTGCTGCTAACGATGCTAAGAAGAAAAGAAAGAGAATTGTAAAGCCTGCAAATAACAATAGAAATAACCCTGGAGGAGCTGGAGCAAATGCACCAAGAAGAAGTCCAGCAGGAAATACTAGAGGTGGATTTAAGCCAAGAGGTCCTGTAAGGCCTGCGGTTAAAAAAGAAGAGCCAACAGAAGCAGAAGTACAAAAACAAGTACGTGAAACACTAGAAAGACTTCAAGGAAAATCTAATAAAGGTAAAGGAGCAAAATATCGTAGAGATAAAAGAGATCAACACCGTCAGCAATCAGATTTAGATCAAGAAATAGCTGCTGCAGATAACAAAATTTTAAAAGCAACAGAATTTGTTACGGTAAGTGAAGTTGCTACGATGATGGATGTGCCAGTAATTAATGTTATTTCTGCATGTATGTCTCTTGGAATGATGGTAACTATGAATCAGCGTTTAGATGCTGAAACATTATCTATTGTTGCAGAAGAGTTCAATTATAAAGTAGAATTTGTTGGTGCAGAAGTAGAAGAAGCAATTATTGAGATTGAAGATAAAGAAGAAGATTTAGAAACTCGTGCGCCAATTATTACGGTAATGGGTCACGTAGATCATGGAAAAACATCTTTATTAGATTATATTAGAAAAGCAAATGTTATTGAAGGAGAATCTGGAGGGATTACACAGCATATTGGTGCGTATTCTGTAAAGGTTGGAGATCAGAAAATAGCATTTTTAGATACTCCAGGTCACGAGGCTTTTACAGCAATGCGTGCTCGTGGAGCTCAAGTTACAGATTTAGTAATTGTTGTAGTTGCAGCTGATGATGATGTGATGCCGCAAACAAAAGAAGCAATTAGTCATGCGCAAGCAGCAGGAGTTCCTATTATTTTTGCAATCAATAAAATTGATAAGCCAAACGCAAACCCAGACAATGTAAAAACGCAATTATCAGCTATGAATTTATTAGTTGAAGATTGGGGAGGTAAGATTCAATCACAAGAAATTTCTGCAAAAACAGGACAAGGTATTGAGGAATTATTAGAGAAAGTTTTACTAGAAGCTGAGGTTTTAGAGTTAAAAGCAAATCCAAACAAATTAGCGAACGGAGCTGTTGTTGAGGCATTATTAGATAAAGGGAGAGGATATGTTTCTACAATTTTAGTGCAATCAGGTACTTTAAAAATTGGAGATTATATGTTGGCCGGTAAACATAGTGGAAAAGTTAGAGCTATGTTTGATGATCAAGGAAATAACTTGAAAGTTGCAAGCCCATCAACTCCAGTATCAATTTTAGGGTTAGATGGAGCGCCACAAGCTGGAGATAAATTTAACATTTTTGAAGACGAAAGAGAAGCAAAACAAATTGCATCTAAACGTTCTCAATTACAACGTGAGCAATCTGTAAGAACTCAGAAAACATTAACGTTGGATGAAATTGGAAGAAGAATTGCGTTAGGAGACTTTAAAGAATTAAACATTATCTTAAAAGGAGATGTAGATGGTTCTGTAGAAGCATTAACAGATTCTTTCCAGAAATTATCTACTGAAGAAATTCAAGTAAATATTATTCATAAAGGAGTTGGAGCAATTACAGAATCTGATGTATTATTAGCATCAGCATCTGATGCAATTGTAATTGGATTTAATGTGCGTCCGCAAGGAAATGCAAGATCGGTTGCAGATAAAGAAGAAGTAGATATTAGACACTACTCAATTATCTATGACGCGATCAATGACTTGAAAGACGCAATGGAAGGAATGCTTTCTCCAGATATGAAAGAAGAAATTACAGGTAATGTTGAAATTAGAGAGGTTTATAAAATCTCTAAAATTGGTAACATTGCAGGATGTATGGTAATGTCTGGTAAAATCATGAGAAACTCTATGATTAGAATTATTAGAGAAGGGATTGTTGTCCATTCTGGTAATTTAGAAGCCTTAAAACGTTTTAAAGACGATGTAAAAGAAGTTGCTAAAGGATATGATTGTGGTATTCAAATTAAAGGATACAATGATATTAAAGAAGGCGATGTTATTGAAGCATACCATGAAATAGCAGTAAAAAAGAAATTGAAATAAGAATATTTCAATAGCATATAAAAAAAAAGGAGCGATACATCGCTCCTTTTTTTTTATGCTGTAAAATCACCTTTCTTTATCTGGGAACTACAATCGCAGATGGAAATTTTCTCTTAATTTCATTTAATATCTTGTCAGCCTGAAGTCTTGTCTTGTAATCACCAACTAAAGACTTCCAATATGGAGGGTTAGAGTAGTCAATATATGTCTTGATACTTGGGAATTTTAGGCTGAATAATTCTAATTCTGTTTTCGCTTTCGTCTCTGATCCATAAAATAATTGAATTCTGAAACCATACCCATTCTCTTTATTGAACTTACGTTTCTTTATTATTAACGAGCTAACATCTTCGTCTACTGTGGTTTGCGCACTAATATTTAGTGTTCCTAAGCAAAGAATAACTAAAAAATGTGTGAAAATTGACTTTAATTTCATGGTTTAAATACTTTTGTACAAAAGTAACAACTTGTTTTAAACAAGATTAGTATTTGTGTTTATTTAGAATTGATATAAATTATCAATTAACATTCTATTAGCATTTCAAAATTTAGAGATAAATACTACTTTTGTAGAGCTGTTCAAAGGCTCGTTTTTGTAGGTTTTGAATTATTATTAAGCCCCAAACTAGATAGAAAATTTATATTTTATAGTATGAAAAGTGTGGATAAACACAGTAAATTAATCAGATTGCTACTTAAAAGTTTTACGTTTCTTTTAATTTTCACAATGAGCTTCTCTATTCAGGCACAAGATGCGGTGAATGCTGAGCAACAAAAAGAAGGTAGAAAATTATTTAAATCTCTTTGTTCTTCTTGTCACAAGCTTGATAAGAAGTTTGTTGGACCGGCTTTAGGAAAGGTTGCCGATAGAAGAGAAGCAGGTTGGTTACAGTCTTGGATTAAAGATAACAATGCATTAAGAGCGTCTGGAGATGCAGATGCAAATGCAATTTTTAACGAGTTTAAAGGGTCGCCAATGACACCTTTTCCTGCGTTAACAGATAAAAATATCGAAGATATTATTTATTATACAACCGTTGGGGACCCTGTAAAACCAGGAGCTAAAGCTGAAGTTGCTACGGAAACGAAAGAAGCTTCGCCTTGGTTGACGTATCTCTTAATAAGTGTTATTGTTGTTGGAATTTTAATCATTTCTAGCTTATTAAAAGTTATTAGTGAATTAAAAGGAGCTCCAAAAACACCAGGTATTGTAGGCAACTTACAAGAGTTATGGGTTGGGTTTAAAAGAAATACATTTTTACATGTATTGCTTGCGATATTCTTAGCGCTTACAACTGCATATGTATTATTTAGTGCGTTGTCTCAAGTAGGTGTTGATCAAGATTATCAACCTATTCAGCCAATCGCATTTTCACATGCTATACATGCTGGAGATAATAAGATAGATTGTCAATACTGTCACTCTTCTGCAAAGCATAGTAAAACATCTGGGATACCTTCATTAAATGTTTGTATGAACTGTCATATGAATATTTCTGAAGTTTCTGATGATACGAAGATTGCTTCTATGAATATGGGTAAAGCAGAATTAGATAAAGAAATTCAGAAGTTATATACAGCTGCAGGATGGGATGCTGATAATTTAGCATATACAGGAAATACACAACCAGTTAAATGGGTGCGAGTTCATAATTTACCTGACTTTGCATATTTTAACCACTCACAACACGTAACTGTTGGAGGTTTAAAATGTCAAACATGTCATGGTCCAGTTGAGACTATGGATGAAGTGTATCAATTCTCTCCATTAACAATGGGTTGGTGTATTGATTGTCATAAGGAAACTAAAGTAGATTTAAAAGGGAATCCATATTACACAAAAATTCACGAGCAGTTATCTAAGAAGTATGGAGTTGAGTCTGTTACAGTTGCTCAATTAGGAGGTAAGGAATGTGGTAAGTGTCATTACTAATTCAAAAAATTAAAAATTAAAAGATTGAAAATTAATTTATTAAAGCTTTCAATCATCAAATAAATATATATAAATGGCTTCAAACAAAAAATACTGGCAAAGTGTTGAGGAACTTAAAGAAGGTTCTATTGTTGAAACGCTAAGTAAAAATGAATTTGTCGGAGAAATTCCAACAGATGAATTTTTAGGAGATAAAGAAACTTTAGACGCGTCATCTACATCAAGAAGAGATTTCTTAAAATATGTTGGTTTTACAACAGCAGCTGCTTCATTAGCTGCCTGTGAAGGACCGGTTAGAAAATCAATTCCGTATGTAGTAAAACCAGATGATATTACAGTTGGTGTTGCAGATTGGTACGCAACAACAATTGCAGATGGGTATGACTTCGCAAATATTTTAGTTAAAACAAGAGAAGGGCGTCCTATTTTAGTGAGACCTAACAAAGATGCTAATGGAGCTACGAATGCTCGTGTTCAAGCATCTGTTTTGTCTTTATATGATAGTCAACTTAGATTAAAAGAGCCTCAAAATAAAGAAGCTGTTTTAACTTGGGATGCTGCAGATACACAAATAGTAGGGAAACTGAACGACTTAAAAGCGAACAACGAATCTGTTGTTTTGTTAACAGGGTCTTTAGCAAGTCCATCAACTGAGAAAATTATTTCTGAGTTTATTGCTGTATATCCAAACGTAAAACATGTTGTGTATGATGCAGTTTCAGAATCTGGAGCTTTAGATGCATTTGAAGCAATCTACGGAACACGTTCTTTACCAACATACCGTTTTGATAAGGCAGAAGTAATTGTTTCTATTGGTGCAGATTTCTTAGGAGATTGGCAAGGTGGTTACGATAAAAGTTATGTTGCAGGTAGAAAGCCTGAAACAGGAAAAATGTCTCGTCATATTCAGTTTGAATCTAACATGACATTAACTGGAGCAAATTCTGATAAAAGGGTGCTTGTAAAACCATCTGAACAAGTATTTGCTTTAATCAATTTATACAATGCTATTACAGGAGCTACTATTCCTTCAAATACAACTCAAGCAGATGCCGCGGTTAAAGCAGCAGCAAATCAGTTAAAGAAAGCTGGTTCTAAAGGAGTTGTTGTAACAGGATTGAATGATAAAAACGCACAAATAGTTGCTATGGCAATTAACAACGCTTTAAGTAGTGATGTTATGGACGTAGATACAACGAATAATATAAGACAAGGTAATGATGCAGATGTTGCTCAATTAGTAGCAGATTTAAAAGCTGGATCGTTAAAAGGATTAATTACTTACAATGTAAACCCAGCATATTCTTTAGCAGCTGCTAAAGATGTAAAAGGAGCGATTAGTAAATTGAAATTATCTGTAGCATTGTCTGATCAAAATGATGAAACTGCTAGTATTGCTGAATTTGCATTGCCAGCTTCTCATTATTTAGAATCTTGGGGTGATGTTTCTTTGAAGGCGGGTGTATATAGTTTAGTACAACCAACGATTCAACCATTATTTAATTCACGTCAATTACAAGACGTATTATTAAAATGGTCTGATAACTCAACTTCTTACTACGATTATTTAAAAGCTTTTTGGGCTTCAAATATATTAGGTGGTCAATCATGGAATCAAGCATTGCATGATGGGACTTTTACAAAAATAGTTTCAACGACTGTTTCTGCTAAATCTGTAGATGTTGCTGCGGCAGCTTCTGCATTAAAAAGTGCTACAAAACCATCAGCAATGGAATTAAACTTATTTACATCTACTGCATTAGGAGATGGTAAACAAGCAAACAATCCGTGGCTACAAGAATTACCAGATCCATTAACAAGAGCTGCTTGGGATAACTATATTACGATGTCTATGCCAGATGCTAGAGAATTAGGGTTCTCTAATCCAGTAAAAGATAATGGAGCTATCAATGGTCAGTATGCTACTATAACTGTAAACGGAGTAACAGTATCTAATATTCCAGTTATGATTCAACCAGGACAAGCAAAAGGTTCTATTGGGTTGGCATTAGGATATGGTAGACAACAAAATTTAAAAGATGCAATGGTTGTTGGGGTAAATGCATATCCTTTATATATCAATGCAAATCATATTCAAACAGGAGTTTCTATCGAGAAAGTTGGTAAAACTCATGAGTTTGCTTGTACGCAAGTACAAAAAACAATTGCTGGTAGACACGATATCTTAAAGCAAGCAACTTTAGAAGAAGTTACAAGCAGTGTAGATCCAAAACAAACTTGGAATAAATCTGCATCAGCTTCTTTAAATCACAAAGAAATAGAAGCAAATTCTGTAGATCTTTGGGATAAGCACGATAGAAGTGTTGGTCATCATTTTAATTTGTCAATTGACTTAACATCTTGTACTGGATGTGGAGCTTGTGTTGTTGCATGTCATGCAGAAAACAATGTTCCTGTTGTTGGTAAAAGTGAAGTTAGAGTTGGTAGAGATATGCACTGGTTGCGTATTGATAGATATTATTCTTCTGAAGTTGCTGAGGTAGGTTCAAAAGAAGGAAAAATTACAATGCAAGAATTTGCAGCTAAATTTCCAAATATTGCAGGGAAGGACATCGAAAGACAATATGCTGAAAAAGTTCTTGAATTAAGCGGTGGAGACTTATTTGCAACAATAGAAACAGAAGCAGAAAATCCTACGGTTGCATTCCAACCAATGATGTGTCAACATTGTAACAAGGCGCCATGTGAAACAGTTTGTCCAGTAGCGGCAACTTCTCACGGTCGTCAAGGTCAAAATCAAATGGCATATAACCGTTGTGTAGGAACAAGATATTGTGCAAATAACTGTCCATATAGAGTACGTCGTTTTAACTGGTTTAACTACAGTAATAATGATGAATTTGACTTTAATATGAATGATGAATACGGTAAGATGGTGTTAAATCCAGATGTTGTAGTTCGTTCTAGAGGAGTTATGGAAAAATGTTCTATGTGTATTCAAATGACTCAAGCGACCATCTTAAAAGCAAAAAAAGAAGGTAGAAAAGTTGAGAAAGATGAGTTCTCTACAGCATGTTCATCTGCTTGTTCAACAGGAGCAATTGTATTTGGAGATGTAAATAATACAGACGATGCTGTTTCTCATTTAGCAGCTGATAAAAGAGCTTTTCACGTGTTAGATTACATTGGTACAAAACCAAATGTAGTGTATCAAGTAAAAGTGAATAATACAAACGAAGCGTAATTAAAATATAAGGTATAAAGATGTCTCATTACGAAGCACCCATTAGGGAACCATTAATATTAGGTACTAAAAGTTACCATGATATTACCGAAGACATAGCGAAGCCAATTGAAGGTCAAGCTAATAAAAACTGGTATATAGCATTTTATATTTCTTTAGCAGCAATGTTATGGGGATTTGGATGTATTTTTTATACTGTAGGAACTGGAATTGGAGTTTGGGGATTGAACAAGAACATTGGATGGGCTTGGGATATTACAAACTTTGTATGGTGGGTAGGTATCGGTCACGCCGGTACACTTATATCTGCAGTATTGCTGCTATTCCGTCAAAAATGGAGAATGGCAATTAACCGTTCTGCAGAAGCAATGACAATTTTTGCGGTATTCCAAGCAGGATTGTTTCCGATCATTCACATGGGACGTCCTTGGATGGGATATTGGGTATTGCCTATTCCAAATCAATTTGGATCATTATGGGTAAACTTTAACTCTCCATTATTATGGGATGTATTTGCAATCTCAACCTATTTATCTGTATCATTAGTTTTCTGGTGGACAGGTTTATTACCAGATTTCGCAATGATTAGAGATAGAGCAGTTAAGCCTTTCCAAAAGAAAATTTATTCATTATTATCTTTCGGTTGGTCTGGTAGAGCAAAAGATTGGCAACGTTTTGAAGAGGTATCTTTAGTGTTAGCAGGTTTAGCAACACCATTAGTACTTTCTGTACATACAATTGTATCAATGGACTTTGCAACATCTATTAACCCAGGATGGCACTCAACAATTTTTCCTCCATATTTCGTAGCAGGAGCAATCTTTTCTGGATTTGCAATGGTACAAACGTTATTAGGGATTATGCGTAAAGTAACAAACTTAGAAGATTACATTACTCGTTTACACGTAGAGTATATGAATATTGTAATTATATTAACTGGTGGTATTGTAGCTGTAGCATATGCTTCAGAGTTTTTTATCGCTTGGTATACAGGTTCTCCTTATGAGAATTACACATACATGTCTGTTGGAGCAGCAACAGGTCCTTATGCTTGGGCATTCTGGTCGTTGATTACCTTTAATATTATTATTCCACAATTTTTATGGTTTAAGAAAGTAAGAAGAAGTTTTATTTGTTCTTTCATTATTTCTATCGCAATTAACATCGGAATGTGGTTTGAGCGTTTTGATATTATCGCAATTGTATTAAGTAAAGGGCACTTACCATCTACTTGGTGGCGTTTTGAACCAACGTTTGTTGATGTTGGTATCTTTGTTGGAACCATCGGATTCTTCTTTGTATTGTTCTTATTATATGCAAGAACTTTCCCCGTAATTGCACAGGCAGAAGTAAAAACGATCTTGAAATCTTCAGGAGAGAATTATAAAAAATTAAGAGACGGAAATCATGAGCAATAAAGTTATACACGCATTTTATAATGATGACGAAGTTGTTCTTGACGCTGTTAAGAAAGTAAAAGCAGCACATCATCATATCGAAGAAGTATTTTGTCCTTTTCCCGTTCACGGACTAGACAAAGCAATGGGATTAGCTCCAACTCGTTTAGCAATTGCTGCATTTATGTATGGAGTGTTAGGTCTAGGAGTTGCTGTTTGGATGACAAACTACATGATGATTCAAGATTGGCCACAAGATATTGGAGGGAAACCTAACTTTTCTTGGTGGTTAAATATGCCAGCATTCGTGCCAATTATATTTGAATTAACCGTGTTTTTCGCAGCCCACTTAATGGTAATTACTTTTTATATGAGAAGTAGAATATGGCCATTTAAAAAAGCAGAAAATCCAGATCCAAGAACTACAGATGATCATTTCTTAATGGAAATTCCTGTTCATGATAATGAAGAAGAATTAACAGCCTTATTAAAAGAAACTGGAGCTGTAGAAATTAACATAGTAGAAAAGCACTAATAAAGAGACGATGAAGAATTTAACAAAAATAATTTTCGCTTTAGTCGCACTCGTAACAATTGTTTCTTGTGGAGACAAACGCACGAGAAGTTCTCAATACATGCCAGATATGTATGTCCCTGTTCCTTATGAGGCAAATGGTAGTAACGGGTTAAACGACAACATAAATGGTTCGAACCTAAAACCAGTAGCAGGAACTATTGCAAGAGGTCAAGTACCTTACGAATATCCAAATACAAATGATGGATATGCAACTGCATTAGAGGAATTGAAATCTCCAATTGCTGCAACGGATGCACATTTAGATAGTGGTAAGAAACTATATGCTATATACTGTGCAACATGTCACGGAACAAAAGGTGACGGAAACGGTGTCTTAGCACAAAGAGAGAAATTTAGTGGAGTACCTAATTATAAAGATAGAGCGATTACAGAAGGTAGTATCTATCATGTAATTATGTATGGAAGAGGAATTATGGGTTCTCATGCTTCTCAGTTAAGAACTGAAGAGCGTTGGCAAGTAGTTCACTATGTAGAGAAACTAAGAAACGATTTATTAAAATAAGTTTTTAAAAGATAGAATTAAAAGATATGTATCAATTCTCAGGTAAATTAAAAACATTCTCAATTGCTTTAATGATTATTGGAGCTTTGGGTATTGGATATAGCTTTTTTAGCGCTCCAAAAACATTAGACGATGCAAAAGCAATTTTGGCAAGTCAACATGATAGTCATGGAGCAGTAGCAGATCACAGTGAAACAAAAACGGATGCACATGCTACAGAAGATGCACATAAAGAAGTAAAAGCAGAAGCACATGAAACAGCAGATTCTCAAGCAAATGATGAACATGCAGAACATGTCTTACATGCATTACAAAATAAACCATGGGCAGCAATCTATGTAGCGTTATTTTTCTTTTTAGGAATTTCGTTATTAGTATTGGCTTTTTATGCAATTCAAAGAGTTGCGCAAGCGGGTTGGTCTATCGTTCTTTTTAGAGTGATGGAAGCAATTACGGCTAATATTGTACCTGCAAGTATTTTAATGTTTGTAGTTATTATGACTTCCGCAGGACATTTAAACCATTTATTTGTGTGGATGGCCGAAGGAACTGTTGATCCATTAAGTCCAAATTACGATGCAATTATTGATGGAAAAAAATGGTGGCTAAACGTACCAAGTTGGACGATTAGATCTATTGTATACTTATTAGGATGGAATGCATATCGTTTTTTCATTAGAAAAAATTCTATTAAAGAAGATACTGCTAATGATGGAAACAAAACATACAAGCAAAATTACCATGCTTCAATTGTATTTTTAGTATTCTTTTTCATTACTGAATCTATGATGTCTTGGGATTGGATTATGGGATTAGACCCACACTGGTTCTCTACATTATTTGGATGGTATGTTTTAGCAACAATGTTAGTGAGTGCATTAACTGTTATTGCATTTGTAACGATCTATTTAAGAGCAAAAGGACATTTACCATTTGTAAATGATAGTCATATCCATGATTTAGCGAAGTACATGTTTGGTTTCTCTGTATTCTGGACGTATTTATGGTTTGCACAATTTATGTTAATCTGGTATGCAGATATGACTGAAGAGACTGTCTATTTTATCGTACGATTTAACGAATATAAAGGCCTATTCTTAGGGATGGTCGTTATGAACTTTGTGTTCCCAATATTATTATTAATAAATAGTGACTATAAGAGCAAGCCTTGGTTTGTTGTTATTGGAGGATTGGTAATTTTAGCAGGACACTATATTGATGTGTTTGTAATGATTATGCCAGCGACTGTAGGTGATCAATGGTTTATTGGTATTCCAGAATTAAGTGCAATAGCATTTTTTATCGGACTATTTATCTTTGTAACCTTTCGCGCATTTGCAAAAGCACCAACGTTGGCAAAAGGAAATCCATTTTTATATGAAAGTGAGCATTTTCATTATTACAATATTGAACACGAAGGAGAAGAAAATCATCATTAATAATTTAATTAAGACAAAATAATATGCTAGCTTTATTTTATATTTTTATAGCTGTTGCAATAGGTGTAAGCTTTTGGCAAATCACTAGAATTCTAAATTTTAGATCCGTAATTGCTACAGACAAAGATAATGACACACAAGGAAAATTATTTCTTTGGTTTACAGCATTCTTTTATGCAATGATGATTTATTGCTTAATTTACATGAATGTATTAATGTTACCAGAATCTGCTTCTATTGAAGGAGAACATGATGACAACTTATTCAATATTACTTTTATTTTAATTGGTATTGTACAATTCATCATGCAATTCTTAATTTTTTATTTCCCTTACAAATACAGAGGGAAGAAAGAAAACAAAGCATTGTTTTTTGCTGATAGCCACAAGCTTGAAGTAATTTGGACAATTGCACCAACTATTGTTTTAGTAGTGTTGGTAAGTTACGGATTGTGGCAATGGAATAACATTATGGATTTATCTGATGCAGAAGATCCATTAGTTATCGAAGTGTATGCAAAGCAGTTTCAATGGGAAGCACGTTATGCTGGAGATGATAATGCTTTAGGTAGAGGAAACGTAAACTACATTAAAGGTATTAACACAATGGGTGTTGATATGAGTGATGTAAATGCACAGGATGATAAAAAATTATCTGCTATTTCTCCAATAATGTATTTGCCAAAAGGACGTAAAATTGTTTTTAAATTCCGTTCTCAAGATGTATTACACTCAGCCTATATGCCTCACTTTAGAGCGCAAATGAACTGTGTGCCAGGTATGGTAACAGAATTTGGTTTTACGCCAAAATTTACTACAGAAGAAATGAGAGTGCAATCAGAAGTTGTTGCTAAAACAACTGTGATTAATGAAATACGTAAAGAAAAAGGAGAAGATCCTTACGAATTTGATTACGTCTTGTTGTGTAATAAAATTTGTGGAGCATCTCACTTCAACATGCAAATGAAAATTGTTGTTGTTGAAGAAGAAACTTTTGATAAGTGGTATGGAGAACAACCATCATTAGGAGAAGAATTAGCGGTTAAATAAGGTATTTAAATTAGACAATAAAAATTAATATATGTCAGATCATCATCATAAAGAAACATTTGTAACTAAATATATTTTTAGTCAAGATCACAAAATGATTTCTAAGCAGTTTTTAGTAACTGGTATATTTATGGGAATCATTGGAGTGTTTATGTCTATGATATTTCGTTTGCAAATAGCATGGCCAGAAAAATCATTTACAATAATTGAAGCTTTTTTAGGAACGCATCAAACCGATGGAGTAATGGACCCAGACATGTATTTAGCCTTGGTTACAATACATGGTACTATTATGGTATTCTTTGTATTAACAGCGGGATTAAGTGGTACATTTTCTAACTTGCTAATTCCATTGCAAATTGGAGCTAGAGATATGGCTTCAGGATTCTTAAACATGATTTCTTACTGGTTATTCTTTATTTCTAGTGTCATCATGGTCATCTCTTTATTTGTTGAAGCTGGACCCGCTTCTGCAGGATGGACAATTTATCCTCCATTAAGTGCTTTACCACAAGCAATTCCTGGTTCTGGATTAGGAATGACTTTATGGTTAGTATCAATGGCAATATTTGTTGGCTCTTCTTTAATTGGATCTTTGAACTATATCGTTACAATTTTCAACTTAAGAACAAAAGGAATGAACATGACAAGATTGCCATTAACAATGTGGGCATTCTTTGTTACAGCTATTATTGGTGTTGTATCATTTCCAGTATTATTATCTGCAGTTTTATTATTAATCTTTGATAGAAGTTTTGGAACATCGTTCTATTTATCAGACATTTTTATAAGTGGAGAAGTTTTACATTATCAAGGAGGATCCCCTGTTTTATTTGAACACTTATTTTGGTTCTTAGGGCACCCAGAAGTATATATTGTATTGTTACCTGCATTAGGTATTACATCAGAAATTATTGCAACTAACTCACGTAAACCAATTTTTGGATATAGAGCGATGATTGGTTCTATTATGGCAATTGCATTTTTATCTACAATTGTTTGGGGTCACCATATGTTTATTTCAGGAATGAATCCATTTTTAGGTTCTGTATTTACATTTACAACCTTATTAATTGCAATTCCATCTGCTGTAAAAGCATTTAACTATATCACCACTTTGTGGAAAGGAAATTTACAATTGAACCCCGCCATGTTATTCTCTATCGGATTAGTTTCTACATTCGTAACAGGAGGTTTAACAGGATTAGTTTTAGGAGATTCTGCATTAGATATTAATGTACACGATACGTACTTTGTTGTTGCGCATTTTCACTTAGTAATGGGTGTATCTGCAATTTTAGGAATGTTTGCTGGTGTGTATCACTGGTTCCCTAAAATGTATGGTAGAATGATGAACAAAACATTAGGATATTGGCATTTCTGGTTTACAATGATTGCTGCATACGGAGTGTTTTTTCCAATGCACTTTATTGGATTAGCTGGTTTACCAAGAAGATATTATACAAATACAAACTTTCCAATGTTTGATGATGTTGCAGATGTAAACGTTGTAATTACGTTGTTTGCAATCTTAGGAGGATTGGCACAGTTAATTTTCTTAGCAAACTTCTTTATCTCTATTTACAGAGGTAAAAAAGCAACTCAGAACCCTTGGAAATCTAATACATTAGAATGGACAACTCCTGTGGAGCATCTTCACGGGAACTGGCCAGGTAAAATCCCAGAAGTTCACCGTTGGGCTTATGACTACAGTAAGGTTGATGAAAATGGAGAATATATTCACGGAGAAGATTTTGTTTTACAAACTACGCCGTTAAAGGATGGTGAAGACCCTTCTTAAGAGATAAAAGAAACTAAAAAAAGCCTTTCCAATTTGGAAAGGCTTTTTTGTATATTAGAGGTTTATTGTTCGCAGAACTTATTGTGTAACATTAATCACTTACTAGAAACCTAAATTCAATTATATTTGCATTTATGAACGAGAACTTAAATCCTGAAAACACGAATCTTTCTAATGAAGAGGTAGATGCTGAAAAAAAACTACGCCCCCTTGCATTTGACGATTTCACAGGGCAAGAGCAAGCAATTGATAATCTTAAGATATTTGTTGAAGCAGCCAATCAAAGAGAAGAAGCATTAGACCATACCTTATTTCATGGACCTCCAGGGTTAGGTAAAACAACATTGGCTCATATTTTAGCCAATGAGTTACAGGTTGGAATTAAAGTGACTTCTGGACCTGTTTTAGACAAGCCAGGAGATCTTGCAGGGTTGTTGACCAATCTTGATGAGAGAGATGTGTTATTTATTGACGAGATTCATCGTTTAAGCCCAATTGTAGAAGAATATTTGTATTCTGCAATGGAAGACTATAAAATTGATATTATGATTGAATCTGGCCCAAATGCCAGAACCGTTCAAATCAATTTAGAACCTTTTACATTAATTGGAGCAACAACAAGATCAGGTTTGTTAACAGCGCCAATGCGTGCTCGTTTCGGAATCAGTAGTCGTTTAAATTATTACAAGAAAGAATTACTAACAACCATTGTTCAGCGTAGTGCACTTATATTAAAAGTTCCTATTTCTATGGAAGCAGCAATTGAAATTGCGGGTAGAAGTAGAGGAACACCTAGAATAGCGAATGCATTGTTGCGTAGAGTAAGAGATTTTGCTCAAATTAAAGGAACTGGAAGTATCACAATAGAGATTGCTCAATATGCCTTAAAAGCACTAAAAGTGGATGCTTATGGACTGGATGAAATGGATACTAAAATTCTACATACGTTGATTGACAAGTTTAAAGGTGGCCCTGTAGGGATATCAACATTAGCAACAGCAGTTGGAGAAAATGCAGAAACAATTGAAGAGGTATATGAGCCTTTCTTAATTCAAGAAGGTTTTATCATGAGAACACCAAGAGGGAGAGAAGTAACAGAAGCTGCATACAAACACCTTGGGAAACAAAAAGGATTGAATTCAGGAGAGTTATTTTAAAAGAGTTGTAAAGGCTATAGCACAAAATGAATATTAAAAAAATAATACCCATATTAGAATGGTTGCCAAACTATACAAGCTCTCGGTTTAGGGGAGATTTTATAGCGGGTATCACTGTGGGAATTATTTTAATTCCACAAGGAATTGCCTATGCATTAATTGCTGGTTTACCGCCAATTTATGGATTGTATACCGCTTTAGTTCCTCAAATAATGTATGCAATTTTCGGGTCTTCTAGACAAGTAGCAATTGGTCCAGTAGCAATGGATTCTTTAATTGTAGCAGCTGGAGTATCTACATTAGCATTAGCAGGATCAGATAGTTATATTGAAATTGCCATACTATTGGCATTAATGGTTGGAGCGATTCAGTTATTAATGGGGATTTTTAGGCTTGGATTTATTGTCAATTTTTTATCCAGACCAGTAATATCAGGGTTCACTTCTGCAGCAGCAATCATTATTGGTTTCAATCAATTCCGAAATTTATTTGGAGTAGATTTTATTAGAAGTAATCAAATTCAATATGTAGTACTAGATATTTGGAAAAGCATTAAAGAATTAGACCTTCCAACGACAATTATTGGTGTATCAGCAGCATTGATTATCATCATCTTAAGAAAGGTAAATAAGAAAATTCCGAATGCATTACTTGTTGTTATTTTAGGAATAGTAGCGGTAAAATACTTTGGTTCAACATTTGAAAGTGTTGCAATTATAAAAGAAGTGCCTTCTGGATTGCCATCCTTTGGAATCCCAGAAATTGATATAGATCAATTAAAAGAATTGATGCCAATTGCACTTACTTTAGTTCTTGTAGGGTTTTTAGAAACGATTTCTATTGGTAAATCTTTAGAAGCAAAGCAAGACGAATATAGAATACGGCCCAATCAAGAATTGGTTGCTTTAGGAATTGGAAATATGGTTGGCTCTTTATTTAAAGCATACCCATCTACATCAAGTTTTTCTCGTTCAGCAATAAATCAAGAATCTGGAGCAACAACAGGAATGGCAGCCTTAGTTTCTGTAGGAATGGTTGTTGTTACATTGTTGTTTTTAACACCCGTATTTTATTTTTTACCCAAAGCGGTATTGGCGGCAATTATTATTGTAGCAGTCTTTGGTTTGGTAAATGTTAAAGAAGGAATCCGTTTATGGAAAACCAATAATTTAGATTTTTGGTTGTTGTTTACTACGTTTATGGCAACCTTATTTTTAGGAATAGAATATGGGATTTTTGCAGGAGTAGGTTTGTCAATTGTCATCTTAATTTTTAGAACATCAAGGCCATATATCGCTGTTTTGGGAGCAGTTCCAGATTCAGATTTTTATAAAAATAGAGAGCGGTTTACCAATGTAATAATTGAAGAAGATATACTCGTTGTTCGTTTTGACGCACAGTTGTTTTTTGCAAATGCAAGCTATTTTAGAGACAACTTAGACGACTTGGTAGATAAAAAAGGAAAGGCGTTGAAATTGATAGTAATTGACGCTGAAAGCATCAATAGGGTTGATAGCACAGGAACAGAAATGTTAATGGAACGCATTAGTTATTACCAGAAAAAAGGAATCATTTTTTATCTAGCAGGCGTTAAAGGCCCAGTTAGAGACAGCCTGTTTAAAGCAGGGATGTTAAATATAATAGACATCAATCACTTTTTTATGAATATTTACACTGCAGTAAAATTTCATAGAACAGGAGATCGAGAACATCAAAAGAAGTATGCTGAATACATTCATCATACATACAAATAAAATAGATTAGAAGATTATGAGAGTTGAGCAAATTTACACTGGATGTTTAGCACAGGGAGCTTATTATATTGAAAGTAATGGGGAAGTTGCAATTATAGATCCTTTAAGAGAGGTTTCTCCATACTTGGAAAGAGTTGAAAAAGACAATGCAAAGATTAAATATATTTTCGAAACACATTTTCATGCAGATTTTGTAAGTGGACATGTTACACTTGCTCAGAAATCTGGAGCAACAATTGTTTTCGGACCAAATGCAGAAACGAGTTATGATGCGTATATCGCAAAAGATACGGAAGAATTTAAATTGGGAGATATTACTATCATAGCATTACATACTCCAGGTCATACAATGGAAAGTACTTCTTACCTTTTAAGAGATAAAGAAGGAAAAGATTATGCATTGTTTAGTGGAGATACTTTGTTTTTAGGTGATGTTGGTAGACCAGACTTAGCTCAGAAAGTAGGAACCTTAACAGAAGCAGATTTGGCTGGGTTTTTATATGATAGTTTGCGAACTAAAATTATGACACTTGCAGATGATGTAATTGTATATCCAGCACATGGTGCAGGTTCTGCATGTGGTAAAAATTTGAGCAAAGAAACTGTGGGTTCTATTGGTGATCAAAAGAAAACAAATTACGCGTTAAGAGCTGATATGACCAAAGAGGAATTTATTAAAGAAGTTACAGATGGACTGTTACCACCACCTGCATATTTTCCTTTAAACGTGAAATTGAATAAAGAAGGGTACAAACATATTGATGAAATTATAAAAATTGGCGCTGCACCAATGTCTATTGCTGATTTTGAAAAAGTTGCCAATGAAACGGATGCATTAATTTTAGATGTTCGTCACCAATCAGAATTTATTAAAGGGTTTATTCCGCGTTCAATTTTTATTGGAATTGATGGTGGATTTGCGCCTTGGGTTGGTGCTTTAATTAAAGATATTGAGCAACCAATTTTATTGGTCGTTCCAGAAGGAAGAGAAGAAGAAGTTGTAATAAGACTTTCTCGTGTTGGGTTTGATAATACATTAGGATATTTAAAAGGTGGCTTTAGTGCTTGGAAAGATGCGGATAAAGACGTTGATACGTTGCGTTCTGTTTCTGCAGAAACATTAGAAAATGAAATCACTAAAAACAATGTCCCTGTATTTGATGTCCGTAAGCCAGGAGAATATGAGAATGAACATATTATTGATGTGCCAAGTACACCGTTAGATTATATAAATAGTCATATTGAAGAGTTTCCTTTAGATACAGATTTCTATGTGCATTGTGCTGGAGGGTATCGTTCTATAATTGCTTCTTCAATTTTAAAATCAAGAGGAATTCATAATGTTATTGATGTTGCTGGAGGATACGGAGCAATAAGAAATACAGAAATTTTAAGAACAGAAAAAGTGTGTCCATCAACCTTAAAATAGAAAAATGAAAAAAGCAGTTTTAATATGTTTATTGGTCGGTTTCCTTTCTTGTAAAGGTCAAGAAAAGAAGACAGAAATAGTTATTGATGTACATGTTGAAGAATTCCAAAAGATGATTGGAAAAAATGGCGGACAACTGATTGATGTTAGAACACCAGCAGAATATGAGAATGGACATTTAAAAGATGCTTTATTGATCAATTATATGGCAGATGATTTTAAAGCGAAAGCATTTAAAGGCTTAGATAAATCAAAGCCAGTATTAATTTATTGTGCGTCTGGAGGTAGAAGTGCAAAATCTGCAAAAATATATAAAGAGGCAGGGTTTACTAAGGTATATAATTTACTAGGCGGTTTTAGAGCGTGGAGCGCAAAGAACTTAGAAGTAGAGAAGTAATACCAATTTAACCATATAATGTCGTAATAAAACGATATTAATATTAAAAAACCGATACATTTGTATCGGATTTTTTGCTTCTTTTAGTGAGGTTTTTAATTAAAATTTTAATGTAACTCCTACTAAGAAATTTCGTGTAGCCTGCGGATAATACCCTGCACCATCTAATGTTGTAGTTTGGTTTGCTTCAGACCATGTATCATCATAGGTGTAATAATACCCTCTGTCTACATATTCTTTATTAAAGATGTTATTTACCAACCCCGTAAAAACAATCTCCTTGAAAATACTTTCAGACTTGATTATATAGGTGAAGTTTATATCAGAAGTAAAGTAACTACCTAGCACATCATTTGTAGAAACGGCACTATTTAAATTACTCATGTATTGTTTTCCTACATACTTTGATAAGACTGAAAACTGTACGTTTTCAGACGGAGAATACACAATGGCATTTCCTGCAATTACAGATGGAGAAAATGAAATATCTGTTTCCTTTTCTTGATGTAAATTGCCATTTATAGAAGAGATAAAGTCCGTGTTTTTATTATCGCTTAAAGCAATATTTGGTCTCACACTAAATTGATTTGACACTTTTACATCAGCCTCAATCTCTAACCCCAATCTGTAACTTTTACCACTTGTTGCTCTAACCGGTGCACCAACATCATCAATTGCTCCCGTTAAAACCAATTGATTTTTATAGATCATATAATACACATTGGTATTTAAAGAAACCCCATCGTTTTTTAAACGCCAACCCAACTCGTAATCATGTAAGTTCTCCGAAGTATAAATTCCGTTTTCAAAATCATTTCTATTGGGTTCTTTATTCGCAACCGCAAAAGAGAAGTATACATGTTGACTCTCATTTAATGTATATGTCGCTCCAAATTTTGGATTAAAAAAGGTGAAGTTCTCATCTACATGTATTGGATCTCTATCAGAAGTAAGTCCGTTGGTTTTGTAATGTACTTTTCTGAATTGTAAATCTGCATATGCAGTTAGTTTATCCGCCAGTTTAAAGGTTGCTTTAGAAAATAGGCTGAAATCATTTTTTCGAGTGTAACTCGCATAATATTGATCTCTAATGTTTGCCGTAGGAGCGAATTGTTCTGCCCAGATTACTTCTCCAAAATGTTTGTTAGCGTATTCGCTATAAGAAAAACCAGAAATAACTGATAGCTCCTCTTTTTTATAAGAGGCATTAAAATTCGCTACATAAAAGGTGTTGTCTAACCAACGTCTAACAATTACATCTGTTTTAGAACCATTTGTTGCAAGGACTAAATCTGCATAATCTGCAGGTTTTTTATTCGCTTTATATTGCTCAAAATATCCTTGTCCTTTGGTGTAGTTCAATCCAATGTTTGTAGACCAGTTGCTGTTCAATTTTTCATTCCAATGCAATTGGTAATGGTCTTGTTGATAATCATCAACTTCGTTTTCGTAGGTATATGGATTTTGTCTTCTGTCTGCAGCTAATTGTGTAGCGTCAATTCCTGCCCAAGCTTGATACGTTCTTTCTTTTCCACCAAACGTAATTGCTTTAATTAAGGTATTGTCATCAACATAAGAAGCTTGTAAAAAATACGATTTTAAATCTGTAGATGCTCGATCAATATATCCATCAGAATAGATTTTAGACAAACGCCCAGCAATTTCTATATGCTCACTGATTTTACCAGTACTGAATTTTACTGTATGTTTTTTGGTGTTGTAAGACCCAATAGAATTCGAGATTTCTGCAAATGGATTTTCAGAAATAGCATCTGTTAAGATGTTTAAACTTGCGCCAAAAGCAGCGGTTCCATTTGTTGAGGTTCCAACTCCACGTTGCAATTGTAAACTTTGTGTAGAAGAAGCAAAATCGCCCATATTAACCCAAAACGTACCTTGACTTTCTGCATCGTTATACGGAATCCCGTTGATGGTTACATTTACCCGTTCTGCATTAGAACCACGAACATTAATGTACGTATATCCAACACCAGCGCCAGCATCTGAAGATGTAACAACAGAAGGTAAATAGTTTAAAAGAATCGGAATGTCTTGTCCTAAATTCCGTTTTGCAATTTCTTCTTTTGATACGTTAGAATGGGTTACTGGCGAGTTTGCTTTTACGCGAACAGCAGCAACTAAAACTTCATCCAAAAGATTGCTTTCAGGGTGTAACTTGAAATCGATAATTACATTTTGGTTTGTTACTACTACCGTTTTTGATGCGGTTACATACCCAATAAAACGCGCTTCAATAATGTAACTTCCTGTTGTTACATTCAATTGAAATTTTCCATCAAAATCAGATGATGTTCCTTTTTTAGCACTTTTAATAAAAACAGCTGCTCCAACTAGAGGAGTATTGTTTTCGTCATTGACGTTACCCGAAATCGTAAAGGACTGGGCGTTTACAAGCATGCTTGTAAACAAGAATAAAAAAATGTGAATTTTTTTCATTTTAAAATGTTTTAAAATGAATAAAAAGAGGTAATTATTCTTGAGTTATAGTTTGAATAATTAGTTTTTGTCATTACGAGAAGTTTACAACGTGGTAACCTCATGATTTAAAAATTGCTTCAGTAATTCCTAAACTTATTTCAGGATAAACTTCGCAATGACGTTTTTACTATTGGCGAATCTCGCCTTTTCCTAAACAGCATTACCTGTTCTAGGTTCAATGGGTATGATCTCAGCCGATTTTAAAGTTTTTAATTTTGAATGATGAGTTAACGAATAACTATCAACTAAAGACTAACAACTTAAAAAAAGCACCCCTTTATGAGAACGTTGCAAAAGTAGATTAGATTTTTCAAATAGAAAACAACAATCGTGTTTTATTCCAATCCAGGTTTTTTTCGCAACGATTTTTTTGCAGCATTTTTTTTCTTGTTGTCTGCTTTTTTAAGAACAGAAGACCTACTTGGTTTGGTGGCTCTTCTAAGTTTTTGGCGTACAAGAGCGGTCGCTATTAATTCTAGAAAGCGCTTAATAGCCAATTCTTTGTTTTTATGTTGACTTCTGCTTTCATCACAAAAAAGCAAGAGAACTCCTTCTTTATTTATTCTATTTGAAAGTTTATTTTGGAGTGTTTCTTTTTGCTGTAGAGAAAGAGTTTGAGAATTTAAGACATCAAAAGTGAGTTCTATTTTCGAAGAAACCTTATTTACATGTTGCCCACCAGCACCAGAGCTTCTAATGGCTTTAAAGTTGAGTTCTTTGAGAATGGTTTCTTTGTCCAAAAATCAGTTAGTTTAAAGATTCTGAGAATGTGCTTAAGTTTCTGCGACTTTTGATCAATTCGTCAATTGCTTTTATAGCGGTGTTTAAGCGTATTTCCTTACTTCCTTGTAATAAAATGTATGGGCGGTGGTGTTTTTTCAATGCATTTTCAAAAGCGTTGAACATCTCAATTCTCAACTCAGATCTATCACGCAAATCATCTTCTTGCCAAGGCGTATCGATATACGTTAAGAAATACAAATCATAAGTGTTATTAATCGCAGATTTATCAAGTTTTGGATCTACAAATCCACCATAATATTCTTCAGAATAGACTTTTGTTTCTAACAAATCGGTATCACAAATTAATACTTTGTCTGCCTTTTTTGCCAATCTGTTTTCTATTTCCATTTGTCCAGCAGCAATAGGAAGGATGTCAGAATTTTCACAGGTTTTACGTTCATTATTCCATTTTTTTTGCAAGTACTCTCTTGCAAATTCTGGTGCCCAAACAGTGTTATAATGTCGAGCTAATTGTCCAGATAATGTTGTTTTACCAGTTGATTCTGGGCCGAATAAAACAACTTTTATAACGTTTGCTTCTTGCTGTCTAAGTTCTTTTTCCATGTGATATATCCTTGATATGCTAAGATTAAAAATAGGGTAAATTGAATTCCTGAAAAACCTAATCCTTTAATAAAATACAAAGGTACAGAAATGATATTTCCTACAATCCATAAAGACCAATGCGCTAATTTTTTATTCGCCATTAACCACATTGCGGCAAAGAATATTCCTGTTGTAAAAGTGTCAAAATAATCTGTAATTCGATCAAATCGATTAAAGTATAAATAGACAAAAATGACAAATATTGCAGTTGATGCAAAAATACCAAACGCTTTTATTTTATCTTTTTTATTGGTTCTAGTTATTTCAAGGTGATTGTTTCCAACCAAACGCGTCCACATATACCACCCAAAAATGCTCATTAATGTATAGTATATGTTGATGATTAAATCGCCGTATAACGTAAATTGATAGCAGATGTATACGTAAATTATAGTACTAATAATTCCCGTTGGATAGACTAAAATACTTTCTTTTTTTGCATAGATAACTGATGCAACTCCAAAAACAACTGCACAGATTTCTAATACAATATTAAGTGTAGTTGCTGTTCTGTACGGATCTATAAAAAAATCAAAAATTTCTGACATTGAATTTTATTTGAATTTGTAAATTTAATATTTTATGTTAGTTTGAGTGATTATTTGGGTAGAAATGAAAAAAAAGTATCAAAATTTTTAATTATTTCTGTCATTCCTGCGAAGGCAAGAACCTAAATTGAGTTCTTCTGGATCCCTGCCTTCGCAGGAATGATAAGTTTATTGTTTTTTCAAATCTTCAAAAAATGATGCGTCATTTTCAAAAGCAGTGCCAATTACAACCAATCTGAACCAGAATCAAAAGGAGTATTTAGTTGTTGTTTGGTTTTAATTTTGCTAGTAACAAGATGTGTAGTAATAGAATTCAAAAGCAAGAAATTCTCGACTTTAGTTTATCTTAAGCGTAGTCGAAAGGCTCGAACTGACATAACTTTGGGTCTTTGTAACTCAGAACCTTTGCATCTCTGCAATTATTTAATAGGCATAGACACAGGTAAAACCATCAAATTCTAAAAAGTGTACTTGATACAGAGATCTGATGCCATCATAATTGATGCTTCCTGTTGTTTTTTCATCTTCAAAGAGAAAATCTTCCACATAAATATTTTCTAAAAAAAGCAATTTCTTCTTTCCGTAGATTTTATACAATGCTTCTTTTGCTCCCCAAACAATAGTTAATTTACTAACTAACGCAGAATGATTTGCAATGGTTTTGTATTCTTGAAAAGGTGTGAATTTATGAGCAATTTTTAAAATCTTATCACGCTGCATTTCAATATCTATTCCAACCGGAATATCATCAGAAATAATAATTCCAGAAAAGGTGAAAGAATGTGTAATGGAAATGTGTTTTCCGTTTTTTAAATGCGGCTTACCAAATTCATCATAGATTACGTCACGATCAACCAATCCAACTTCTTTTAATAAGTGTCTCACACTCAGAAATCCACGTTGATGCAATTCAGATTTCATGCTATCAACTCTGTTCTGATTGCTTTCTGTTAAATCAATCCCAAAAGAAAGTTCTTCAAAAGATTCTGAAATCTTCCAAATCAATACTTTAGTCCTTTTATTAACAGTTATCGTCTTGTAAAGTGGCATATTTTTCAAAAGTTATTCCGTAACTTTGCAGCTCGAAATTAAGGTAGATAACAAATATACAATTAAATATGAGTACAAATACAGCGACATACGTTCCGTTTAAAGTGAAGGATATTTCTTTAGCTGACTGGGGGAGAAAAGAAATGGACTTGGCAGAAGCAGAAATGCCTGGATTAATGTCTTTAAGAGAAGAGTACAAAAACACACAACCATTAAAAGGCGCAAGAATTGCAGGATGTTTACACATGACAATTCAGACGGCTGTTTTAATTGAAACGCTACAAGCTTTAGGAGCAGAGGTTACTTGGAGTTCTTGTAATATTTTTTCTACACAAGATCAAGCAGCAGCAGCAATTGCGAATGCAGGAACGGCTGTGTACGCATGGAAAGACATGACAGAAGAAGAGTTTGACTGGTGTATTGAGCAAACATTATTCTTTGGAGAAGACAAGCAACCATTAAACATGATTTTAGATGATGGAGGAGATTTAACAAACATGGTATTAGATAGATATCCTGAGTTAGCTGCTGGAATCAACGGATTATCAGAAGAAACGACAACAGGTGTTCATAGATTGTACGAAAGAGTAAAGAACGGAACATTACCAATGCCAGCAATCAATGTAAATGATTCTGTTACAAAATCTAAATTTGACAACAAATACGGATGTAAAGAATCTGCTGTAGATGCTATTAGAAGAGCTACAGATATTATGTTAGCGGGTAAACGTGTAACTGTTTGTGGATATGGTGATGTTGGTAAAGGAACTGCTGCCTCTTTTAAAGGAGCTGGTTCTATTGTTACTGTTACAGAAATTGATCCTATTTGTGCGTTACAAGCTGCAATGGATGGTTTTGAAGTAAAGAGATTAGAAACTGTTGTTGGGAATTCGGATATCATTATTACAACTACAGGAAACAAAGACATTATTCAAGGGCGTCATTTTGAAGCAATGAAAGACAAAGTTATTGTTTGTAACATTGGTCACTTTGATAATGAAATTGACATGGCTTGGTTAAACAATAATCATGGAAACACAAAAGACACCATCAAACCACAGGTTGATAAATACAACATTGCTGGAAAAGATATCATCCTTTTAGCAGAAGGACGTTTGGTAAACTTAGGATGTGCAACTGGACACCCTAGTTTTGTAATGTCTAACTCATTTACAAATCAAACGTTGGCTCAAATCGAATTATGGACAAATGTAGAAGCGTATAAAAACGAAGTGTACATGTTGCCAAAAGAATTGGATGAAAAAGTAGCGAAATTACACTTAGCAAAAATTGGAGTTGAGTTAACGGAGTTACGTGAAGACCAAGCATCTTATATTGGTGTAACGGTTGCTGGACCTTATAAGCCAGAACACTATAGATACTAAAAAGAGAAGATAGATCTTTAGATCGCTTCGCTTTTAGAGATTAGACTTTTGTCTTTCCGAAATGAGGAACGATTGAGGAATCTCACAAATAAAATTAAAAACCCTTGCATTCAGTTGTAAGGGTTTTTTATTGCCTATCGGTGTCATTGCGAGGAAGAATGACGTGGCAATCTCCTTTTTCTTTTTGGGCGTTTTAACAGGCTAGTAGTTTATCTTGAGCGTAGTCGAAAGGCTATATCTTTTTTGAGGTTGTCATTGCGAAGTTTACTTTTTTGTAAACTGTGGTAATCTCCTTTGAAGTAAGAGATTACTTCGTTTCTCTCGTAATGACGATAATTTATAAGGTTTACAAAAAAGGATGCCGCTGCTATCCTTAACGCAGAACAAAGCATACTAGAACAGGATGCCTTTTTTTTAGAGAACAAATTGTCACGTCAAATCAATTTTATTTAAATCTGTATCGATATGTTTAGTTAAAAAACTACATTAGTTGAAAATAAATCATTTTGTTAATGAAAAAGGGTATAATTCTAATATTCTTACTAACTGTTTTTACGCTTAGTTCACAAGTGAAAGAACAGAGAATTTCAATAAACTTCAGAAATGTATCTTTAGTAGATGCTTTTAATAAAATTGAAAAAAAAGCACCTTTTAAATTTTATTATTTAAAAGAATGGCTAGGTGAAACAAAGGTTTTAGGGAAGTACAAAAACGCGCTGGTTACAGAAGTGTTGGATCAGATTTTAAAGAAAACAGTCCTTAATTATTATATTACTTCAGACAATAAGATTGTTTTAACACGGAATCGTTTAATTCACAATTCACTTCCAATAGGTTTTTTTAAAACAATTAAAACAGGGGTTGTTAAAGTAGAAAAAGAAACCTCTATTCCAGTTGTTAAAACAGTAGAGATACCTAAGTCAATTCCTTTTATAAAGAAACCCGTATTGGCTAACAGGGGCGTTGAAATAATTCGAGTAGGAAAAGAATCTAAAAACCAACACAATAAAACGTATCAATTATCAGGCTATATTAAAAACACATTGACAGGTAAACCTCTTGTTAATTTAGTGATAAGAAGTTTAGATAAGAATGTAAATGCTGTTACAAATAATGAAGGATTTTACACGATTACGTTAAAATCAGGTGAAAATTTAGTCGAATTAAAATCGATAGGAGTAATTGATATTCGTAAAAAAATCATCATGTATAACCATGGAACTTTAAGTTTTGCATTAGAAGAAGGTTCTGAAATGTTAGATGAAGTTGTGATTGCGGCAAGTAAAATTAATGATATAAAAAGCGCTGTAACAGGAGTTACTAAAATAGAAGTTGCTAAAATTAAAAACATACCCTTGGTATTGGGGGAACGAGATATTTTAAAAGTAGCCACTACTTTACCTGGTATTTCAACAGCAGGAGAAGGCGCATCAGGTTATAATGTTAGAGGAGGTAAAACAGATCAAAATTTAATATTGCTAGACAATGGCGTATTGTATAATCCGTCTCACTTTTTTGGAATATTTTCCGCAATAAATCCATTTACAACAGGAGATGTAACTATTTATAAAGGAAGCATACCTACAGAGTTTGGAGGGCGTTTATCTTCTGTGTTTGATATCAAAACAAAAGAAGGCAATCTAGAAAAATTCTCATTAGAAGGCTCTTTTGGCCCTGTTACAAGTAACTTAACAATAGAGGCTCCTGTAATTAAAGGAAAATCATCGATAATAGCAGGTGTTAGAGGAACGTATTCGGATTGGATTTTAAAATCGTTAGACAACGCTTCTTTAAGTAAAAGTAATGCTTCTTTTTATGATGTGATTTTGAAATATAAACACAAATTAAGTGAAAAAGATGAGGTTTCTGCATCGGCATATTATAGCAAAGATTCGTATAGTATTACTTCAGATTCGTTGTTTAATTATAGCAACCGTGTGTTGTCTTTAGAATGGAATAAAAGAATCAACGAGAAACATAAAATGGATTTGATTTTTGCAAATAGCCAATATGAGTTTGCGATTGATTATAACGGAAAGGCAAATAAAAATTTTGCTTTAAACTACAAAGTGAATGAAAATCATTTAAAATTGAGAATGCATTATTTTTATGATAATAAGCACTCATTTACCTACGGACTTTCTAGTAGACTCTATACGGTAAATCCAGGTTCTTTATTACCTAAAGGAAGTACCTCTTTGATTTCTCCATTAACGATTCCAGAAGAAAAAGGGCTAGAGTCTGCTTTATTTTTGTCAGACAAGTATAAAGTAAATGATAAAATTTCTTTAAATGCAGGTGTAAGATACTCGCTATTTTTAGGATTGGGTGCTGGCGCTCAAAGAGAGTATGCAAATGACACTCCAAAAAATGAATCGACCTTAATCAATACACTACAATATGGAAACAATGAAGTATATAAAACGTATGGCGGGCCAGAATTCAGGGTTTCTGGAAGGTATTTATTGTCTCCCACGGCTTCAATAAAAGCCGGAGTTAACAATGCATACCAATACATTCATACCTTGTCAAACAATACGACATTATCTCCAACAGATACTTGGAAATTAAGTGATTTGAATATTGAACCACAACACTCTGTGCAGTTTTCTTTAGGGTATTTTAAAAACTCTGAAGACCACCTTTACGAATTTAGTATGGAGGGATATTATAAGAAATTAGACAATATGCTAGATTATAAAGTTGGAGCAGAATTGTTGTTAAATACGGCAATAGAAACAGAAGTAATTCAAGGAGAAGGCGTTGCTTATGGATTGGAGTTTTTAATACGGAAAACCAAAGGGAAGTTAAACGGTTGGCTTGGATATAGCTATTCTAGATCATTGATTAAGTTGGATAGTAAGTTTAATGAAGAACGTGTAAATAAAGGAAATCTTTTTCCGTCAAACTTTGACAAGCCTCATGATATAAGTTTGGTGGCAAATTATAAACTAACAAAACGATATAGTTTGTCTACGAATTTCGCATATCAAACAGGAAGACCCGTAACCTACCCAGTTGGGAAATATATTTTTAACGGAACAGAATATGTTTCTTATAGTAATAGAAATGAATTTAGAATCCCTGATTATTATCGATTGGACATCGGGTTTAATATTGAAGGAAATCATAAAATAAAAAAACTAGCACATAGTTTTTGGAACATATCTATATATAACGTGTTGGGTAGAAACAACCCTTATTCTGTTTTCTTTGTAACAGAGAACAATGAAATTAAAGCGTATAAGAGCAGTATATTTTCTGTGCCAATTCCAACAATAACGTATAATATTAAATTTTAATTATTTGCGATGAAAAAAGTATATACATCTATTATTTTAGGAATGTCTTCACTGTTTTTTTTTCACAGTTGTGTAGAACCCTTTGAAAAAGGAACCCTTCATTTTGAAAATTCGTTGGTTATAGAAGCAACAATTACGAACGAGTTGAAATATCAAGAGATTAGTTTAAGCAGAACGTATCGTCTAGAAGATAATAAAAAACCGTATGAAGTAAACGCGCAGGTTACGGTGGTAGATGCGGCTAATAATACATACAATTTTCAAGAAATAGACTCTGGTACTTATAGGTCTATTGCTAAATTTGCAGTATTACCGAATAGAACTTACGAGTTGGCAATTACCACGTCAGATGGTAAAAAATATGGATCCACAGCGAAAGAGTTAACAAGTGCTAACGCTGCGTTTAATATTACCACAACAAAAGAAACCAATGAAAGGGGTATAGAAGGAATTTCTATTTACGCCAATAGCTTTGATGCTACAAATTCTTCAAAATATTATAGATATACCTATGAAGAAACATATAAAATAATTGCACCTAATTGGTCTCCTTTAGATGCTTTTGGAGAAAGCTACCTTCCAACAGTGCCCAACCCACCGCCATACCATGAAGTGTATACACTGCCAAAAACACAAGAAGAAAGAGTCTGTTATGGTACTTCAAAATCAAATACCATTTTACAAATAGATACTAATTTGTTAACGGAAGATAGGGTTGATAAATTTCTTGTTTTGTTTTTGCCAATTGATGAATTTAAAATCACTCATAGGTATAGTATTTTAGTCCATCAACTTATAGAATCTCCAGAAGTCTATTCTTTTTATAAAACATTAGATAAGTTTTCTGATTCTGAGAATGTGTTTTCTCAAAAACAACAAGGGTTTATTCCCGGAAATGTCCATGCTGTAGATAATCCTGATGAAAATGTATTAGGGTATTTTGAGGTTTCGGCAGTGGCATCAGAAAGAATATTTTTTAATTTTGAAGATTTTTTTCCAACTGCGGACAAACCACCATACATTACAGAATGTGATATTTTAGCTCCAGATTTAGATGATCGTTCTCAATTTGGAAGTCCTAAGTCTTCACCATTGATAAAGTTGCTTTTTTTCGATCATTTTAAATTTGTGGATTTTAATGACCCTCAAAACAATCCAAACAACCCTTATTTTATAGTGCGAAGAGAGTGTGGAGACTGTACAGCTATGGGTTCTAATGTTAAGCCAAGTTTCTGGATAGACTGATAAAACGATTACGTATGAAAAAATTTATTGTTACATTTTTATTGATTCTTATTAGCAGTCAAACAGCTGTCTTTGCTCAGAAATCAAAAACTGTGTATTATCAAAAGGTATTAAAAGAAAGAGTATTTGTACACTACAATACTTCTTTTGCCTTAACAGGAGAGCATTTACTGTATAAAGTATATTGTATTAGAGATAGAAATAATCAATTAAGTGGTTTAAGCAAAGTTGCTTATGTAGAGCTGATAGATGCAAAAGAACATGTTGTATTTAAAAACAAGTTGAGGTTAAATAAGGGCACAGGCAATGGTTCTTTTTTTATTCCAAATACAATTTCTTCAGGAAATTATAAACTTATTGCATATACAGAATGGATGAGAAATGAAGGAGAAAATTATTTTTTTAAAGGAGATATTACCATTATAAACACTTCCCAGAACAACCAAAATTCACAAGTAAAAGCAGGTGTAGAAACCAAAATAACGGTTGTTAATTCCTCTACAGATTTAAATACAAAACCTGTTAAAAAAGAGAAAGATGATTTTAAACTTGTTTTAAATCAGCAGGTATATGCAAAACGACAAAAAATACAATTAAAGGTAGAGGGGCTTGATAATAATGCACTTTTAGGAAGTTATTCTGTTTCTGCTCGAAAAATAAATACGTTTAAAAAAGCAATAAATCCAACATCAAAAACATATACTTCTATATATCCAAAAAACAATGTTGCTCAAAAATTTGAAGCACACTTTCTTCCAGAATTTAAAGGAGATGTTTTAAAAGGTAGCGTGTTACATAAAGAAACAGGTGCTCCTATTTCAAATGTTAAGATAGTACTTTCTGTACCTAACAAAAAGTTTAGATTTAGGTTTGCAATCACAGATGAAAAGGGAATGTTTGAGTTTGTCTTTAAAACAGTACATCAAGACTCTAAAGCGGTAATCCAAATATTAGACCCAAAAAAGGAAATGTATAAATTGGTTCTGGTCGTTCAAAAACCGGGAACATATAAAGGATTGATTTTTAATGAAATTGAGCTGTCACCCAAGGTAAAAGAAGAGTTATTAGCATACAGTATTCAAAATCAAATAGAGAATGCTTATGGAGCTGCAAAACAAAACACAAGTGTTAAGAAATTAGCAACAAATAATCAATTTAATAAAAGTGTTACCTACCTCTTAGATGATTACAATCGGTTTGCTAGCGTAAAAGAAACAGTCATAGAGATTGTTAAAAACGTACGAATTATAAAAAAGAACAATACACATACATTTTTTGTAAGAAACAGTGATGGGTTTGACGAAATTAAAGAACGCCCTTTGGTTATTGTAGATGGTGTTTTTATTCAAAATCATGATGAAATTATTGATTTTAACGCAAGTAAAATAAAGTCAATAAGTATTGTAAGAGAAAAATACGTGTATGATTCATATATTTTTCAGGGAATTGTTTTTATGGAGACATTTACAAAAGATTATAAAAATAGTGAGGCCTCTAATTATATGAAAAACATTCAATTTGAGGTGCCTTTAAACAAGAGGAAATTTTATACACAGCAATATAGAGATGCTACTTTTGATAGAGTTCCTGATTATAGAAGACAACTAGCATGGTTGCCAGAAGTAGACCTTTACTCAACAAAAAAGACCATTGATTTTTATACATCTGATGTTGTTGGAGATTTTGAAATTACCTTAGAGGGATTTACAAAAGAAGGGAAGCCAATTTCTTTGAAAGAATTTTTTAGTGTGAAGTGATTTCTCTATTTTAGAAAAAAATTTAAAGCATGACACTTTCCAGAAAAATAGGGCTATTATTAGGGCCGTTATTATTTTTAACCATTGTGAACCTTCCTTCTTTTTTAGTTTCAGAAAAAGGGGATGCTGTAATTGCAGTTGCACTTTGGATGGTTACTTGGTGGATTACAGAAACGGTACATATTGCGGTAACTGCATTGTTACCATTGATTCTTTTTCCGCTCTTAAAAGTAATGGAAATTGCAGATGTTGGTGCCAATTATGGAAGCCCAATTATCTTTCTGTTTTTTGGTGGATTTGTTTTGGCCTTGGCATTGGAAAAAGTAAACCTTCACAAAAGAATAGCGCTAACCATTATAAAACATACAGGAACAACACCTAATAAAGTGATTCTTGGTTTTATGATTGCCACCGCTTTTATGAGTATGTGGATTAGCAATACCGCTTCAACAGTAGTAATGTTACCCATTGCAATATCAGTAATTAAGCTATTAATTGATGATGTGGATGGCTTTACAAAAGGAGATCAAAATTTTGCATTGAGCATTATGTTAGGAATCGCTTTTTCTGCAAATGCTGGTGGAATAGCAACCGTTATTGGAACCCCACCGAATTCGGTATTAATAGGGTTGTTGGAAAACGAATACAATATTGAAATTTCATTTTTAACATGGATGAGTTTTGGCTTGCCATTTTCTATCGTTATGGTAGCGCTAGTATATTTGGTTTTGGTAAAATGGATGTTTCCTTGTAATGATATACAATTTACATCTTCTTCAAACGTAATTTCAGAGGAATTAAAAAAACTTGGAAAAATTTCTAAAGAAGAGAAAAGAGTATTGATCATTTTTGCAGTCACCGTTTTTTTATGGGTTACAAGAACACTGATTAATAAGATGTTTCCTGGATTAAAATTGTCGGATACAATTATTAGTTTGATTGCTGCAGTTTCGTTGTTTTCTATACCGTTGAGTCTAAAAAAAGGAAATTATATTTTAAAATGGGATGATACGCAAAGATTGGCTTGGGGAATTTTAATCCTCTTTGGTGGCGGTTTAGCACTGGCAAAAGGAATGGCTGCAAGTGGTTTGGTAGCTGTAATTACACATACCATTGCAGCAGGTAATTTCAATCCAATAGTAACGGTTTCTTTACTAATTATTTTAATGCTATTTATGACTGAATTGATGAGTAATGTTGCTCTAGTTTCGGTATTAGCACCCGTTGTTGCAGGAATTGCAATAGGATTAAATATTCCGATTTTAAACGTGTTAATTCCGGTTACAATGGCGTCAAGTTGTGCTTTTATGTTGCCAATGGCAACACCACCAAATGCAATTGTTTTTGCGAGTGGGTATGTAAAAGTGAAAGAAATGGTAAAAGCAGGTATTATTTTAAACGTGTTTGCTGTAGCCTTATTGATTTTATATTACATGTTTGTGTTGCCACTATTTTTATAAATTACCCCAACCAACCATCTCTATCTAAACTTCTATATTGAATGGCTTCTGCAATATGCGTTGGAGAGATGTTTTCTGCCGCCTCTAAATCGGCAATGGTTCTGGCGACCTTTAAAATTCGATCATACGCTCTAGCGGATAGATTGAGTTTTTCCATAGCAGCTTTTAACAAAGACATGCTTTCATCAGATAGTTTACAGAATTTTCGAATCTGTTTTACAGTCATTTGTGCATTGTAATGCACATTTTCAAAAGCGGTAAAACGTTCAGACTGAATTTCTCTTGATGCAGTAACACGTTTCCGAATTTCAACACTAGATTCGCCTTTTGTTTCATCTGAAAGTTTCTCAAAAGGAACAGGAGTGACTTCTATATGTATGTCAATTCTATCTAATAAAGGACCAGAAATTTTACTTAAATACCGTTGCATTTCTTGTGGTGAAGAGGTCATTGGAGAACTAGGGTCATTAAAATATCCAGAGGGACTCGGGTTCATGCTTGCTACCAACATAAAGCTACACGGATAGGTAACCGTAAATTTTGCTCTAGAAATGGTAACATCTCTATCCTCTAGAGGTTGTCTCATTACTTCTAAAACAGATCGTTTGAACTCAGGGAGTTCGTCTAAAAACAACACGCCATTATGAGATAATGAGATTTCTCCTGGTTGTGGATATTGTCCGCCGCCAACCAAAGCAACATCAGAAATTGTATGATGTGGCGATCTAAATGGTCGTTGAAATAATAAGCCATTGTTTTTTGTTTTACCAACCACAGAATGAATTTTTGTTGTTTCCAAAGCTTCATGCAAGGTCATCGGTGGTAAAATAGAAGGCAATCTTTTCGCTAGCATCGTTTTTCCTGATCCTGGTGGGCCAATTAGAATGATGTTATGTCCGCCAGCTGCGGCAATTTCCATACAACGTTTGATCGACTCTTGTCCTTTTACATCAGAAAAATCAAACTCTGGGAAATCGATATTTTTATAAAACTCTGCTCGAGTATCAACAATTGTTGGTTCAATTATTTTTTTACCATTAAAATGATCAATTACTTCTTGAATAGTGTCAACGCCTAAAACTTCTACATCATCAACAATTGCTGCTTCTTTCGCATTTCCTTTAGGGACAATGAAATACTTAAACCCTTCCTCTCTGGCTTTAATAGCAATTGGCAATGCTCCTTTTATAGGTTGTAAACTACCGTCTAAAGACAGTTCGCCCATAATGATATACTCGTTGATATTCTCTGACTGAATTTGTTTTGATGCGGCTAAAATTCCGATGGCTAGCGTTAAATCGTACGCAGCTCCTTCTTTTCTAATATCGGCGGGAGCCATATTGATAATGATCTTCTTTCCAGGAAGCTTGTAATTGTTGTTATTTAAGGCTGCAGATATTCGATAAGAACTTTCTCGAACCGCATTGTCTGGTAACCCAACCAGATGATATCCAATTCCTTTATCAATATTAACTTCAACGGTAATCGTAGTAGCTTCTATGCCGAAAACGGCACTACCATAAACTTTAACTAGCATTTTTTCTTTTAAAGATACTGAAAATATATCAAGGTGATTTATTAATGAGAAAAGGATAGGGAATAGAAGGAGTTGTTAAAGAGTGTTAAAAAATGTTTTATTACATATTGTCAGATTACTTTTATGGCTTATTTTTATTAAAACAAAAGCGTTCTTAATTTGAGGGTAAATGTTAAATAAATCTTAAAAAAAAAAATTGCAATTAAACCTTGTTATTTCCATATAGTCTAAGCAAAAGCTATTAGAAATAGCTTGAAGTATTGAAAAACAAAAACAATCAAATAAATTACAATGATCAAAACAAATTTAACCAAAGGAATAGTTGTTGCTATGCTATTGATTTCTTCCATTTCTATGGCACAAAGTATCTCTGGTAAAGTAGTAGATGAAGAAAAAAACGCATTAGAGTTTGCTTCAATTGCAGTGTTAAATGCAGTAGATTCTACATTAGTTAGTTATGCAAGTACAGATAGTAAAGGAAACTTTAAAGTAGTAGATATTTCTAGCGGAAAAAGAATTTTTCAGATTAATTTAATTGGATATAAAGTATATCAAAAAAATGTAGATTTTGTTGGAAAATCTTTAAATTTTGAAACGATTACTTTAATAGAAAAAGACAATACGCTAGATGAAATAAGCATTACTGCTGTTATTCCAATTTCTATCAAGAAAGATACGATGGCTTTTAATACAAAAGCGTTTAAAGTTAGAGTAGACGACAATGTAGAAGATTTATTAAAGAAGCTACCAGGTGTAGAGGTTGATGCAGACGGGAAAGTGAAAGCACAAGGAGAAGATGTTACGAAAGTATATGTTGATGGGAAAGAGTTTTTTGGAGGAGACCCTGCTGTTGCAATGAAAAATTTATCTGCAGATGCGATTAAAAAAGTAGAGGTAATTGATGAAAAAAGCGATAAAGCGAGAGTGAGTGGAGTTAATGATTCTGAGAAATCTAAAGTAATCAACTTAGTATTAAAAGATGATAAAAAAGTAAATGACTTTGGTAAGTTTCAAGGCGGTTCTGGTTCTGATAATAAGTATCTAACGAGTGTAAGTTACAACCGTTTTTCACCCAAGGTACAGGCTTCTGTTATTGGAAAATACAATAACGTAAACACTACAGGGTCTGATATTTCAGAGATCATGTCTTTTGGAGGTGGTTCAGGAGGCTTTAGTATAAGAAGAGGTGGTTCTGGTGGTAGTTCATCAGGCTTTATTACAACGGGTATTGGAGGGGTTAACTTAGGATATGAATTAAAAAAGAAACAGAACTTAAATACAGACTATTTCTATAATTACAACAATACAGAATCGGGAAAGGTATTTACTAAAAGAACAGAATTTATTGGAACAGAGAAGTTATATTCTGAAAGCACTAGTAATAGTAACAGCACAACCAAATCTCATAAAGCGAATTTTAGTTTTATTGATCGGTCAGATAAATTAAAGTCTATTACTATTAAGGGTAATTTACGTTCTAGTGATACAGAGGGTACAAGTACAAGTGCTTTTGAAGGATATGACACAAGCAATGTGAAAAGTATTGATAATGCAAGTGCTTCTAATAGTAATAATGAAAGTAATAATGGGAGTATCAGCTTAGATTATAATAAAAGATTTAATGAGAAATCTAAACGTAGCATAGAAATTGAATTAGATGTAGATTTTTCTAAGAGCACTAGTTTTAGCGGTAATAGCGCAACTAAAACATACACGAACCCATTAAGAACCGATGAAGTAACTTCTAGTACGAAGAACCAGAATGATAAAGACAATGAAATTGATTTTGAGGTTCAGTATACTGAACCAATAAATGACAAGAATTTTGTTGAATTTGGAGTAGGGATAACTGCTGCAAATAAAGATGAATATACAGATCAATCTCAACTATTAAATGGAGCAACAAATACAGGCTCTACATTTATAGCGGATTTATTTGAAGATAAAAAAACAACCTATGGTTCTGTAGATTATAGGTTTAATAATGAGAAGACATCATTAACTATTGGAACAGAATTTCAAGAACAAACACAAGATTTTGGTTTGGTTGGGGCGTCAGAATTTAATAGAAAATATTCTAGTTTAAATCCGTCATTTAGATTTAGATACCGTCCTAAAAAAGGGAGTTGGGTTTTCTTTAGATATAGAAAATCATTAGACTTACCTAGTTTAAGCAGGCTTTCTCCTGTGGTAAATAATTTTAACCCATTATATATTAGACAAGGAAATCAAAATTTATCTCCCGAAACAAGACACTCTTTATTCGGAATGTACGGAAACTATAACTTTGTAACTGGGTTTAGCTTTTTTGCACATTTAAGCTACAATAATACAAGTGATGCAATTGTGAATACAGAAGATACAGACATTGCAACAAGAGTTAGAACAAGTAGTTATATTAATTTAGGAAACAGAGATAGCTTTAGTGGAGACTTAAGCTTTGGTAATCGTTTAAAAAAATTAGGAATTCGATATAATTTAGGGTTAAACTATGCGACAAGTAATTACCAATCTGTAATTAATACAGCACATAATAAAACAAACTCAAAGAGTACAAAAATTAGAGTTTCTTTTGAGAACAATAAAAAAGATTTTTTAGACTTAGCGGTTGGAGCTAATTTTAATAAGAATATTACTTCATTTTCTGGCGCAATAGAAGATATAGATTATTTTCAACAATCTTATTTTGTGAAGTCAGATTGGAATATTACAAAATCATTCAATTTTACAACGCAGTTTAAGTATGATATTTATACGGATAGTAATTTTGGAACTGATCAAGCTGTGCCAATTTGGAATGCTTCAGTTTCGTATGCTTTCTTAAAATCTAAAACAATGAATATCAAATTGACAGCGTTGGATATGTTAAATAAAAATGTTGGATTTTCAAGAAGCGGATCAGATAATTATTTTCAAGAAACGACAAAAGATGTATTAGGAACTTACTACATGTTAAGTTTAACGTATACGTTAAACGGAAACAAAGGGCCTAAAGGTTCAGGTAGAAGTAGAGGAAGAGGTAGAAGAATGAGACATTAACAGGTTCTCAACGATATAAAAAAAGCAGCTACTTAGTAGCTGCTTTTTTATTGGGATGAAGGCTATTAGTATTTAGCAGGTTTTCCGTTAGAAGCACTTGCTTTGATAAAGGCTCTAATATCATCATTTGCAGCTTTTAAATCCGCTTTGCGTAAATACATCATATGTCCGCTTCTATAGCCTTTAAAACGCATCCTATCTTTTAATTTCCCACTTGGGTCTACTTGCCACATGGTGTATTTTGTGTTAAAGTATGTTGTAGCTCCATCATAATACCCCCCTTGAAAAAGTAAATTTAAATATGGATTCTGCGCAACTGCTTTTCGTAGGTCTTCTCTAGTCGTATTATTCCTCCAATCCCAAGGATGTACAGGTCCAAACATATTGTATTTTACATCGGTATTAAAGTTTAAGTGTTCACTCATATAATGATTAATAGCAGGTGTAAAAGAATGCAGCCAAGAGGTTAATTCTGAATTGTAATCTGGAGCGTCACCAGCTTCTTTTTTGTCAATTCCCATATATCTAGAATCCAATCTTCCAATTGTTTTTCCATTCTTGTTTCTTAGTAGTTCTTTCCAAAAAAAGCTATTCGGAATTTCTAAATTATGTTGTAAAATCACTTTTTTAGACAAGCCTGTGTAATAGGCCATTTTTTCTGCAATGCTATTTTTTTCTGTTGCGCTAATAAATCCTCCTTTTGCTAAAGCAGGCATTAGTGAGTTAATAGCAAAGTCTTCAGATTCTGGCAATATTTCTAATAAGTCTTTGTTTTGCAAAGCAGGGGCTAGCATTTTATGATGCCAAGCGGCAGCTGTAAAATAAGGGAAGTCTATTGATGAAGAAACAGCAATGTCAGAGTTTTTAGCCCCGTAGTCGGCTGGAGAAACTAAAATTACACCATTTAAATACATCCATTGTTTACTTTGTAATTCGTTTGCTAAACCAGAGACTCTTGTACCTCCGTAACTTTCACCAATTAAATATTTAGGAGAAGACCAACGTTTGTTTCTTGTTACAAAAGTATTTACCCATTCTGCTAAGTACTTTATATCTGCATTTACGCCAAAAAAGTCAGCGCTATTTACTTCTTCACCTTCTCTTTTTACGGTTCTAGAATACCCTGTGTTTACCGGGTTTACAAAAACAATATCTGCAACATCTAACACAGAATTTGGATTGCTATGATATCCATACGGTTGAACAGGATACCCTTCGTCATCAATATTCAACACATTTGGTCCGGTATAGGCTAAATGCATCCAAACTGATGCAGAACCAGGACCGCCGTTAAATGAAATTAATAGTGGTCTTTTTGTAGTGCTTACATTATTAGTTCTTTTGTAATAGGTGTAAAACAAGGTTGCTTTTGGCCTCCCTTCTTTATCCCAAACAGGCTGTGTGCCTGCAGATGCAGTATAGTTAATCTTTTCGCCTTTTATGCTTGTTGTATGTGTTGTTACAACAATTGTATCTGTTGGAATCGTTCTTTTTTGAGCAAACAGCATAGTTGAAATACACAAAAATGAGAGTACAGTTAGTTTAGTCTTCATGGGGTTTATTTTTTATAAATGTAAAAATTTTATCTGAAAGAAGAATGAATTAATATTCAGATATAAAAAAACCTCCAAATTTTTGGAGGTTTTTAAGAGCAGTACAAAGTGCTTATATTTTTAATTCTTTAAATAGTTCAACCAGTTTTTTGTTGGATGGTCTTGGAGCATTTGCAGTAACAATATTTCCTTGTGGATCTAATAAAATAAACTTTGGAATCCCCTTTACCATGTAATCAGCTACAAATTTTGATTGCCAAAGATTATCAGCAAACAATTGAATTCCGCCCAGCTCTTTTTCTTTTATCATGTCTTTCCATTTCTGATGATCTTTCTTTGCATCAATAGAGATGCTCAAAAACTGGATGTTCTTGCCATGAAATTGTTTCTCTACTTTCTTTAAAGAAGGAATCTCTCTAATACAAGGTCCACACCACGTTGCCCAAATATCGATATATGTGTATTTCCCTTTTAAATCATCTAAAGACGTTGTTCCTCCTGCATTGTTCTCGTAGTCTACAAACTTTGGAGATGGACTCCCTTTTGCTAATTTTATTAAGGTGTTGTAGCTTTTTTCTATTTCAACATTGTTCTTTTCATCTGTAGATCCAGCTGCTTTATACGCCGTATAAAAACCTTTAATATCATCAGTATATGTAATGTTGTATTTTGATACTTCATGAATCAACGCATTTTTAATGGTTTGATTTTCTATTGCAGCACAAAGATTTAACATCACAATACTTCTGTCTAATTTCTCATCAGCCTTTATTAATTCTGAAACTTTATTTTGATAATGACTTGTAACTAAAGATTTATAGGCTGTAGAGAAAATAAAATCCTCTTCACTATCAAACGTAATGTTCTGTACTTCATTTAAAAAATCTTTTGAAGGTTCAAAATCTTTCTTTTTTGCATAATGCGAATGGTACGATTTATAGATATTTAGTTTTCCTAAATATGCGTATTGAAGATTTCTTTCTTCTTTTTCTTTGTAATCTGCATCTATTCCAGTAGCAGCATTTAACAAATCTTCCTGAGCTGTTTTAACTCCGTGAAAAGTCTTTTTATAATCAACTTCTCCTTGTGTATAAACTCCAGTTCCTTCCCCTATCAATTCTTTTTCTTTGTTGTTTTTAGCAACTAAATAAGAGCTAATTTCAGAGCCATTACCGGTTAAGGTTAAAGAGTTTTTAAAATTTTTAGCGTCAAAATTAATAGTGATAGAGTTTCCAGCTTCTAAATATAAAGGAGTAACATTTCTTGCTTGATATAAAGCGAAATCACCAGAAATCCTAACGGTATCGGTAAAAGAGCCATCTTGTGCAAGGGCAATTTTACGTTTAAATGCTCTGTTCGAAGGACTGTATAAGGTAACGTCTTTCGTATCTGCATTTGCAATATTTCCAGTAATAATTGCATAGTCTATTGGTGCTTCATTTTTACACGAAACTATTGCGATACTCGCAACTAATAACCATAATTTTTTCATGAGGGTTGTTTTTTGATATTTTTGATCGCTAAATGTAGTAAATCAAAACTGATTTGCTCCTTTTTTGTTAAGATCAATTCAGGGTTTTTGGACACATTTAACACTATTTTAAGTAAATATACAAAAGCGATTCAAGCAAACACGCCTAATAAAGTTAAAGGGTTATTTGGACTTTTAAAATGTTCGATGAATTTTTGGTCGCATTAAATTTTCTGTCTTGGCGTTTTCCAACAATCCAAACAATTTGATTTTCAGAACAGAGCAACCACGTATTTTCTTTAGCAATTAAAGAATACTTTTCATCTTTAAAAAAATTACTCAATTTCTTTTTCCCTTGCATTCCAGTAGGATAAAAAGAATCTCCTTTTTCCCATTTTCTTAATTTCAAAGGAAATGTAAGCGTATCTGCATCTAAAAATAGTGTATTTTCCTGTAGTTGCTGAATTTCAGAAACGTTTTCAAGACGAAGGTGAAAGGGCTCAAATATTTCTTTTGTGTTTTTTGGAATTAAGATTTCTGAAAGCTCTTTTTGGGCGGACACTTCTGTCAATAGTAAAAAATCTCTGTCTTTTAATAGCCGATGCGTTTTTGAAAAAACGTACTTTCCAGATTGTGCAGACAATAAGTTTTCAATATCATTCCATTCTGTAAAGTCATATGACTTTAAGAGTTCAAATAAATAAGCTTTGGGATTCGATAATTTTTGAATTGCAGAAATAGTAAGTTTCGTAATTCCATTTTCATCAGCACTAATTACTTTTTTTTTTACTTGAGAAATGGTATCATTAATGATTTGCTGACTTCCTTTTAAATTAGCGATCGTTTTTTGAAACGAATTTAATACTGTTGGATTTAGCTCTTTTAAAATGGGAATAATTTGATGCCTAATTTTATTTCGAACATATTTTGTAGAAGCATTACTTTGATCTTCTCTCCATTCAATACGATTCGTATTTGCAAATTGCTCAATTTCCGCTCTAGAGAAAATTAGTAAGGGTCTCACAATCGTATTATTGATTGCAGGAATTCCGGTTAATCCTTCTAAACCTGCCCCTCTACTAAGGTTGATTAAGAAAGTCTCTAAATTATCATCGGCGTGATGCGCTGTTAAAACATACTCGAATTGATGTTTATCAACCAGTTCTTGAAACCAATGATAGCGTAATTCTCTTGCTGCTATTTGAGTAGACGTTTTGTTTGTGCTAGCATATTCATTGGTGTTGAAACTTGTAGTAAATGTTTCTAGCGCTAATTTTTTGCCAATATTTTTCACAAATTCTTCATCGATATCACTTTCTAAATCTCTTAAATGAAAGTTACAATGTGCTAAAGAGATGTCAAAATTTAGTGAATGAAATAGTTGTGCTAAAACAACACTATCTAAACCGCCAGAAATAGCAATCAATAGCTTCTTCCCTTTAAGAAAAGGAAACTGACTTGCAATATGTTGTTTTAATTTTTCTAACATCCTAACGGTAAATCTACTTCATTATTTTGACTTGTTCATCGCTTGATAAAAAACTTGTTGCACTTTAGGTCTGATATTTAATTTGTAAATATTTCTATGACTCCTATTTGGATACACTCTGTTTGATAAGAAAATAAAAACCAACTCATTCGTTGGATCTGCCCAAACAAAGGTGCCAGTAAATCCAGCATGCCCAAAACTCTCTGCGCTAACTTCTGGCGCAGGGTATGCTTTGTGAATAGGTAACGTATCGTTGCCAATTAAAGGTTTGTCAAAACCTAAACCACGACGATTTCCATTCTCTGGGTACTGTGTTTTTGTAAACTCTTTTAAGGTGCTTTTAGAAATGTATTGTTTGTAATTGTAATAGCCATAGTTAGAATACATCTGCATTATTTTTGCTAAATCTAAAGCGCTTCCAAAGATTCCTGCATTACCAGAAATCCCGCCCATTAATGCCGCATTCTCATCATGAACCCAACTTTTAGTCAACTCTTTTCTAAACAATGAATCAACCTCTGTTGGAACAATATTGTTAGAGAATTTTTTCACTTTAGGAGTAAACCCTAAGGTTGTTGTCCCTAAAGGTTTGTAGAAGTTGTTTTGTAAATAAGCAACGTATTTTTCACTAGTGATGTCAGAAATTATTTTTGGATACAACAAAAAGCTCAATCCAGAATATTTGTACTTCTTTTTTGCAGAAACGGTAGACCTGTTTATCTGGCGATACATTTTATTTTTAAAACGATCTTTGATAAAAATACCATCATAAGCTTGACTTGTAAATCTGTCTTTTGATTCCGTTTTTACAAAACGAGATTTTAATGTGTTGTCTTTTTTCAAGACCTCCCTTAAAAAAACAATGTAAGGATTTAGTCCCGCTTGATGTGCTAAAACCTCTCTAAGGGTTATATCTTTCTTGCCTTTTCTGTTTTTCCAAGGCTTCCAATACGTACTAAAAGGAACGTCTAAATCAATTTTTCCTTCATCATATAATTTCATGATAGCCGGCAAAGGACCTAGTATTTTAGTCACAGAAGCAAGATCATACACATCAGTGAGTTGTACCTTTTGAATGCTGTCATAGGTGTGAAACCCGTATGCTTTATGGAAAATTATTTTATGCTTTTTAGCGACTAAAATTTGAACTCCAGGAAATGCTTGTTTCTGAATTGCATCCCTAATAATTGCATCTACTTTTTGATGCATATAAACAGAATCCATTTGTACTTCAGATGGGTTTCCATACTCAAGTTTTTGTGCATGTAATGCGACGCAAAAAACAATAGCAATTGCGCTTAAAAAGTTTTTATATGTTCTGCTATTCTTCAATTAGCTTTGCTGTTTTTTTATCCAAACTTGAATCATTTTTTTTAATGATACTTCTGGTTTAGGTAATGGAATTGTTCTTCCGAACTGTTTACTTCGGTTAAATTTCGAATAGGTAATTTTATGTTTTTTCCAATCTTCTGGAAACAATTCGATAAACTTATTAAACACATCTTGAATTACATATTTGTCTTCTAAAGAAGCAATTGTTTGTTCAATTTTTTTATCTATATCTAAGATCATAATTTAATTGGAATTAGTAAGCACATGTTTCATCGCTTTAGCTTTTAATAAACACTCTTCGTATTCTTTTTCTGGAGTAGATTTTGAGGTAATTGCACCGCCAACAGAAAAGGAAATATATTTTTTTTCTTCGTTATATAAGATGCTTCTTATCACTACATTAAAATCAAAATCTCCAGTAGGAGAGAAGTATCCAACAGCCCCAGAATACAAACCTCGTTTGGTTTCTTCTTCTTCCTCAATAATTTTCATAGCAGAAATTTTAGGGGCACCTGTCATGCTTCCCATAGGGAAAGTATTTCTTATAATGTCTACTGAATTTGTTGTTTCTTCAACCTCAGAAACAACAGTTGATATTAATTGGTGTACTTGTTTAAAAGAATATACCTGACATAATTCTTCTACTTTTACAGATCCTTTTATTGCCGTTTTAGACAAGTCATTTCTTACTAAATCTACAATCATGATGTTCTCTGATCGTTCCTTCTCATCTCTAGCCAAGTCAAAAGCAATTTGAGCATCATCTATTTTGCTAATCAATCTTTTTGCAGTTCCTTTTATGGGTTGAGATACAATTTTAGTTCCTGTTTTTTTAAGATATCTTTCTGGTGATGCAGACAGTAAATACTGATGATCACATTTTAAAAAGGTAGCAAAAGGAGGTTCTGAAATAGCATTCAAATGATGATATGCTTCTAACGGGTTTATGGTTGCGTTTTCAGCATAAAATTCTTGACAGAAATTAGCTTCGTAAATATCTCCTCTATGAATGTGATTCAATACGGATTTCACTTTTTGATAATATTCGTCTTTATGTATACGTAGCTTTATTTTTAAATCACTAAATGCTTTGTCAGGTTGAGCGGAGTCGAAACCTAAAAGACCTCTCGACTGCGCTCGAGGAGACATTTTGGTAATGGTATTGAAGTCTTCCTCAATTTCATCATCAATCATTTTTAAATAAGAAAACTCAACAGTATTGCCTTTTATAAGAATAATTCGCTGAGGTTGAAAAAAATACAAATCAGAAAAATCTAGGCCATCAAAATTTTTAGAAGATAATTTTTCAACATCATTTTTTAAATCATAACTCAAATAGCCAAACAAATAATCATTCGTAATGGATTGGTATTCTTTTAGTTTATCAAATGCATTTGTATAGTCTGTTTTGATAGAGGTAAATTCATCTACCGCCAAAACAGCATCAAATGAAGAATATTTTTGACTGTATTGATTAGAGTCTAGCCAAGAAATGGCCTCAAATTGCTGAGCCCAAATCAATAATTTTGATTTGAAATCATCGATAGATTCAACAGTAAAGGGTTTTTGTGTTCTTTGCATAAAGCACAAAAATACAACTCTTATTGATGATATCTCAAAGATTATTTAGCGTATCGTAAAAAGTAAGTAGCACCCTTTTTTATAAAGAATAGTGTTGGGAATTAATAGCTGTTTTAGGTTAGTTCAACCTTTTTTTACGTTATCAGTATAATTTTTTATGTAATCTAAAAAGGAATTGTTACTTTACGCTCTTCAAAACTAATATTATGGTCTCACTAAGTACATTAGATTACACATTAATCATCTTGTTTTTCTCAATAACATTGTTTATTGGAATTTATGTTTCAAGAAAATCAGGGAAAAACTCCACAGAGTTTTTTCTTTCAGGAAGAACAATGCCTTGGTGGCTACTAGGGGTGTCTATGGTAGCAACTACATTTTCTACAGACACACCCAATTTGGTAACTGATATTGTAAGAACGAATGGAGTTTCTGGTAACTGGGTTTGGTGGGCATTTTTAATTACAGGGTTACTTACCGTTTTTGTCTACGCAAAATTATGGCGTAAATCGAATGTAAATACAGATTTAGAATTCTATGAAATTCGTTACGGAGGGAAACCTGCTAAGTTTTTAAGAAAGTTTAGAGCACTCTATTTAGGTGTGATTTTTAATGTGATTACCATGTCGGCAGTTACGCTTGCAGCAATTAAAATTGGCGGAATCATGTTAGGGTTAGAACCTTGGCAAACGGTAGTAAGTGCTGGGTTGATTACCGTAGTGTTTAGTGCTTTTGGAGGTTTTAAGGGAGTTGTTTACACCGACTTTATTTTATTTTTTGTTGCTATGGGTGGAGCCATTTGGGCAGCAGTATATTTAGTGAATTTACCAGAAGTTGGTGGATTAGAGGCTCTATTAAAAAATGAAAATGTTGCAGATAAATTATCGCTTTTACCAGATTTTAATAATACCAAAGGAGTAATTACCTTATTGGTGATTCCTTTAGCAGTACAATGGTGGAGTTCTTGGTATCCAGGAGCAGAGCCAGGAGGTGGTGGTTATATTGCACAACGTATGTTGGCAGCAAAAGACGCAAACCATGCAATAGGGGCAACGTTCTTTTTCAATATCATGCATTATGCGTTACGTCCATGGCCATGGATTATTGTTGCATTAGCATCCTTAGTTGTTTTTCCAGATTTAGCAAGTATTAGTGAAGCATTTCCAAATATACCTACAGATAAATTAGGGCACGATTTGGCCTATTCTGCGATGTTAACAAAACTGCCTAGCGGATTATTAGGGGTCGTTTTAGCCTCTTTAATTGCTGCATATATGAGTACTATTTCAACACAATTAAACTGGGGTTCATCATACATCGTTTTTGATTTTTACAAACAACACGTAAACCCAGAAGCATCTGAGAAAAAATTGGTAGCAGTAGGAAGAATGTCTACTGTACTATTGATGATATTAAGTGCTGGATTGGCGTTGTTAATGCAAAATGCAATGGAAGTTTTTGAAATGATGTTATTATTTGGTGCCGGTACTGGATTGATCTTTATTTTAAGATGGTTTTGGTGGAGAATTAATTCTTGGACAGAAATCACAGCGATGTTTGCATCAGGGATTTTATCCATTGCTATAAAAGCGACACCACTAGGAGGGTATCTTTTTGCAGCTGAAACAGGTGTTTTTCCAGAATGGGCAGAAATTCCGTTTGTAGTAGCGGTTGTTACTGTAATATGGTTAATAGCAACGTTTGTAACAAAACCTGAATCTAAAGAAGTGCTAAATAGTTTTTATAAAAGAACGCAACCTGGTGGGCCAGGATGGTCAAAAGTCATTAAAGAAGCAGACCAAGAAGGTATTGAATTAGTACATGATAAAAATGAAGGATGGAATGTGCCTTCAGGTATTCTCGCAATGCTTTTAGGGTGTATCTTGATATATAGTTGCATGTTTACAACAGGATATTGGATTTATGGTGAAACCACATTGGCGGTAAGCACAACGATCTCCGCAATTGTTTCAGGGTTTTTATTGATTAAAACTTGGGGGAAAATTAAAGCAACTGCACTATAAAAATGAATAGGAGAATACATGCTATAGATGTATTAAGAGGGCTAACTATTGTTGCCATGATTTTGGTAAATACTCCTGGAACATGGAGTCATGTGTATCCACCTTTACTACATGCTCCTTGGCATGGATATACACCTACAGACTTGATATTTCCGTTCTTCTTGTTTATAGTTGGTACGTCAATAGCATTTGCATACAACAATAAAAAACCCAATGCGACAACCTATAAAAAAATAGTAATAAGAAGCTTAAAGCTAATTGGATTAGGGCTTTTTCTAAGTTTATTTTTGCCTTATCTTCCTTTTATTAAAGAGGTTTCTACAGCTAGATTTCCAGGTGTTTTACAGCGAATCGGAATCGTTTTCTTTTTTGCAGCAATTATCAGTATCAACTTTAATTGGAAAATACTTTTAAGCATTATAATAGCTATTTTGTTAGGGTATTGGATTTTACTCGGGTTTATTCCTTTACCAGATGGATCCATTCCAACTTTTGATAGAGCGCCAAATAACTGGGCAAATTACATCGATGTTACTTTCTTGAAAAACCACACATGGAAAACAGATTATGATCCAGAAGGGCTGTTAAGTACATTGCCTTCAATTGCAACAGCATTAATAGGTGTGTTAATTGGGAGGGTTGTTTTGTATCAAAATTATATGAAAACGGCTACCTTATTTTCTTTAGGAATACTAATGATCGGTTTTGGGTATATTTGGAATTACTGGTTTCCGTTTAATAAAGCAATTTGGTCTAGCAGTTTTGTGCTCGTAACAGCTGGCTGGGCGACCGTGTTTTTAAGTGTTTTGTATTATGTAATTGATGTGAAGAAAAAATCAATTGGAACCCTTTTTAGCTATGTAGGTTCTAATGCGATAGTCATTTATTTTGCGTCAAGTTTTATAAGTAAAACGTTTTATTTAACGAGTATTGGAGGAACTACAATTCATGGTTGGTTATACAGTACCTTTTTTACAAGTATAATTCCTGTTGCTAAATTAGCATCCCTTTGTTATGCTTTAGCAGTAGTAAGTTTTTATATCGTTATTGGATATGTTCTCTACAAGAAAAGAATTTTCATCAAAGTATAATGTTTCTACATAGATACTAGACAAACAAAAAAAGCAACTCAAAATGAGTTGCTTTTTTTGTTTGTCTATAAAATATAAACGTTATGCGTTTAATGGTTTTCCATCCCAAGCAGCTTTTGCAGCTTCTTTAATTGCTTCAGAATATGTTGGGTGACCATGGCAAATTCTTGCCAAGTCTTCTGCTGATGCTCTGTATTCCATCGCAACTGCAGCTTCCATAATTAAATCAGCAGCACGTGCTCCAACAATATGAACTCCTAAGATTTCATCGGTAGTTTTATCGGCTAATACTTTTACAAATCCATCAATATCTCCACTTGCTCTAGATCTACCTAAAGCTCTCATAGAAAATTTCCCTGCTTTATAAGCGATACCAGCATTTTTCAATTCGTCTTCAGTTTTACCAACTGCAGCAACTTCTGGCCAAGTGTATATAACACCAGGAATTAAATTGTAATCGATGTGTGGTTTTTCTCCAGCTAAATATTCAGCAACAACAACACCTTCTTCTTCAGCTTTATGTGCTAACATTGCGCCTTCTACAACATCACCAATTGCATAAATGTTAGAGATGTTTGTCTGTAAATGTGCGTTAATCTGAACTTGATTTCTATCGTTTAATTTTACACCTGCATTTTCTAAACCCAATCCTTCTGTATATGGTTTACGTCCAACAGCAACTAAACAATAATCACCAGTAAATTCTACTTCTCTTCCTTTTTTATCTGTAGCTTTTACAAGAACTTCATCACCATTTCTTTCTACAGCAGTTACGCCATGACTTGTAGCGAATTTAATTCCTTGTTTCTTTAAAACTTTTTGTAATTCTTTAGAAACATCAGCATCCATAGTTGGCGTGATTTTAGCAGCATATTCTACAACAGTAACATCAGAGCCTAATCTTTTATAAACAGAACCTAATTCTAATCCAATAACACCACCACCAATAACAATTAAATGTTTTGGAATTTCTTTTAAGGTTAACGCTTCAGTAGAAGTAATTACTCTTTCTTTATCTAAGCTGATAAAAGGCAACGTTGAAGGTTTAGAACCTGTAGCAATAATAATATTTGTTCCTTCAATTATTTCTTCAGAACCATCGTTTTTAGCAACTTTTACATGTGTAGCATCAACAAAAGAACCTAAACCTTCAAAAACATCAATATTGTTTTTGTCCATTAAGTATTTAATTCCGCCTGTTGTAGTTTCTACGATATTTGCTTTACGTGCAACCATTTTTGAAAAGTCTACTTTAGGTGTTTCAATAGAAATACCATGAGTATCAAAATGATGAACAGCGTCATAAAAATGATGCGAAGAATCTAATAATGCTTTTGAAGGAATACATCCAACATTAGTACAAGTACCTCCTAAAGTTGTGTATTTTTCTATGATAGCAACTTTTTTACCTAATTGAGATGCTCTAATAGCGGCAATGTATCCTCCAGGTCCAGAGCCAATAACGATGATGTCGTATTTCATTTTTAATTAAATTTTGTTTTTACAATAACAGTTGCAAATTTACAATAATTGTAGATTTTAACTCCTATCGATAAAGAATTGTTTTAAGTTGTTTTTTTGTCGTTTTTTGTAGTTGTAAATTTCAACGAGTTTTAGAACCTTTTAAATGAGAAAAATCTTAATTATTGGAGCTGTTTGGGTAGCGCCAAATTCTTCTGCAGCAGGTAGTAGAATGTTACAGTTAATTGAGCTGTTTTTAAAGCAAGAATATGCAATCACTTTTGCAACAACTACTCAAAAAACTGCGAATGCTTTTGATTTAAAATCTATTGGTGTTGATGAGGTTGCAATTGACTTAAATTCAAGTTCTTTTGATAATTTTGTAAAAGAGTTAAATCCAACTATTGTGATTTTTGATCGTTTTATGATGGAAGAACAATTTGGATGGAGGGTTGCAGATAATTGCCCAAATGCCCTTCGTGTTTTAGACACAGAAGATTTACATTCATTAAGAAATGTTAGGCAAGAAGCTGTTAAAAAAGAGAGTACTTTTTTACTAGAGGATTTATTGAATTCTGACATAGCTAAAAGAGAAATAGCTGCAATTTATCGGTGCGATTTGTCTTTAATTATTTCAACTTTTGAAATGGAGGTATTACAAAATACTTTTAAAATTGATAGCAGTTTATTAATTCACTTACCTTTTCTTTTAGCGCCCATTAGCACCAAAACACAACAGGTTTGGAAACCTTTTGAAGAGCGAAAACATTTTGTGACCATCGGTAATTTTTTACATGCACCTAATGTTGATGCCGTTTTATACTTGAAAACACACATTTGGACAGGGATTAGAAAACGATTACCAAATGCAGAGATGCATGTATATGGAGCATATCCTACACAACAAATTTTACAATTACACAATAAGAAAGAAGGTTTTCTGGTAAAAGGATTCGCAGAAAATGCAGAGGAGGTAGTTTCTAATGCAAAAGTAGTATTGGCTCCAGTTCGGTTTGGCGCAGGAATTAAAGGAAAATTATCTGAAGCAATGCTCTGTGGAACACCTAGTGTTACCACACAAATTGGAGCGGAAGGAATGCATGCTGATTTGCCTTGGAATGGTTTTGTTACGGATGATTTTAATGAATTTATAACGCATGCGGTTGCATTATATTCGGATGCCTTTTTATGGAAAGAATCTCAAAAAAACGGAATTGAAATCATTAATAAATTGTACAATAAAGAAAAGCTGAATCCTTTTTTCAGCTCTCGAATTGAAGCGTTGAAAGTAAACTTAAAACAACATAGAAGTCAAAATTTTATAGGTAATTTATTGCAGCACCAAACATTAAGAAGTACAAAGTACATGAGTAAGTGGATCGAAGAAAAGAATAAGAAATAAAAAAAGGCTTTCGAATTCGAAAGCCTTTTTTACTATAGCAAACCTGCTCTTTTTAATAAAGCATCTGGTTTCGGTTCTTGACCTCTAAAACGTTTATATAATTCCATTGGTTTTTCAGTTCCTCCTTTTGATAAGACATTTTCTTTGAATCTTGTTGCAACTTCTTTATTGAAAATTCCTTTTTCTAAGAAATATTCAAAAGCATCAGCATCTAAAACTTCTGCCCATTTATAAGAATAGTATCCAGCAGAATAACCACCCTGAAAAATATGAGAAAAAGCGGTACTCATACAGTTTTCAGCAACATCTGGATATAATTTTGTGTTCTCAAAAGCCTTGTTTTCAAATTCTTTAACAGAGGTAATTTTCTCTGGAGAATCTCCCCCGTGCCAATTCATATCTAACAAGCCAAAACTTAATTGACGGAAAGTTTGCATGCCTTCATGAAAACTCGCAGATTCTTTAATTTTGGTCACATATTCCATCGGGATTACTTCATCCGTTTCATAATGTCTTGCAAACAACTCCAACGCTTCTTTTTCGTAACACCAATTTTCTAATATTTGACTAGGCAATTCAACAAAATCCCAAGAAACAGACGTTCCAGACAAGCTATTATATGTAGTGTTTGCTAACATGCCATGTAACGCATGTCCAAACTCATGAAACAACGTTGTAACTTCATTAAAAGTTAATAAAGAAGGTTTTGTTTCTGTGGGTTTGGTGAAATTACAAACAATAGAAATATGTGGTCTCTCGTTAATTCCGTTTTTTACTTGCTGAGGCTTGTATGAAGTCATCCAAGCACCATTTCTTTTTCCTGGCCTAGGATGAAAATCGGCATAAAAAATAGCAATAAACGCACCATTTGTATCTGTAACGGTATAGGTCTTTACATCTTCATGGTACTTCTCGATATCAAAGACCTCTTCAAATTTTAAATCGTATAATGTATTCGAAATTGTAAATACACCGTCAATTACGTTTTCTAATTTAAAATAAGGCTTTAGCAATTCTTGATCTAAATTGAAACGCTCTTTTTTTAGTTTTTCAGCGTAATATGCACCGTCCCATTTTTGTAATTGATCTATGTTGTCTATGCTTTTGGCATACGCTTCCAATTCAGCAAATTCTTTTTGAGCAGCAGGCTTTGCTTTTTCTAGTAAATCGTTAGAAAAGGAAATTACTTTTTCTGGAGTTTCTGCCATTCGCTCTTCCAATACAAAATGAGCATGTGTTTGATAGCCTAATAAATTTGCTCTTTGATGACGTAGTTTTACAATTTCTAAAACAACAGTTTCATTGTTGAATTCATTATCTTGAAACGCTTTTTTACCTGCAGAAATCGCTAACTTTTTACGCAATTCACGATTGTCTGCATAGGTCATAAAAGGAATATAACTTGGGTAGTCTAAGGTGAAAACCCACCCTTTCTTCTCTTTTGATTTGGCTATTTCACTTGCAGCCTCTTTTACACTTTCTGGTAAACCAGATAATTCGATTTCATCTGTAATATGCATTTCAAATGCATTGGTCTCTGCCAATACATTTTCTCCAAACTGTAAAGAGAGTTTAGATAATGTAGCATCAATTTTACGTAATTTAGACTTGTCAGCTTCCTTTAAGTTCGCTCCGTTTCTAGCAAAACCTTTGTATTGTTTTTCTAGTAGTGTGCTTTGCTCTGGAGTTAGCTTTAAAGACTCTTTAGTATTATACACAACTTTTACTCTTTGAAACAAGGCTTCATTTAAAATGATGTCATTCTTAAATTCACTCAGCAAAGGAGAAACATCTTTGGCTATTTTCTGAATCCCATCTGTAGTTTCAGCAGAATTTAAATTGAAGAAAACACTTGTAATCCTATCTAGTTTTTCTCCAGTAAAATCTAATGCAACAGTTGTATTTTCAAAAGTTGGCGTGTCAGAATTTAAAACAATAGCGTCAATTTCTTTTTTGGTATCTTCAATTGCAGTTTTAATTGCAGGAGCGTAATCGGATTCCTTAATTTGAGCAAAAGGAGCGGTATTGAAATGGTGTAATAAAGGATTCATTTTGAATTTTTTTAATGCCACATCGAGTGCATTCTCGAAGAATGAGAAGATTTGTGTCGATATGTTTTTAGTGATGTGTTCTCGATCTGATTTTAGAGGTTGCTTAAAAAAATCATTCGAACTGACAACGTTATTTTTTTACTCTTTCAGAAGCTTGTTCTACTTTTAGTTTTAACTCTTCTTTATAAGCGATAATTTTATCTAGCACACATTTGTCTGAAGCGCCAATAATTTGTGCAGCTAAGATACCCGCATTTTTTGCGCCATCTAAGGCTACTGTTGCAACAGGAACTCCGCCAGGCATTTGTAAAATAGAAAGAACAGAATCCCAACCATCAATAGAATTTCTACTTTTTATAGGGACTCCAATTATTGGCAATGGACTCATTGAGGCAACCATTCCTGGTAAATGAGCAGCACCTCCAGCACCTGCAATAATCACTTTGATTCCTCTAGTGTGTGCGTTTTTAGAATAGGCAACTAATTTGTCTGGTGTTCTATGAGCAGATACAATATCAACTTCAATTTGAATATCGAAACCTTCTAAAACAGCTATTGCTTCTTGCATGATTGGAAGATCTGAATCGCTTCCCATTATAATTCCTACCATCTTATTTTGTTTTTAGTCATTGCGAATGAAATGAAGAAATCTGTTTTTTTACTAGTGAGATTACTTCGGTAAAGCTCGTAATGACGGATTATTTGCTTATTACTCTAATTGTTTCTTTTACTTTTTGGGCTATTTTTCGTGCTTTATTTATGTCGCTATCTACAATCGTTACATGTCCCATTTTACGAAATGGTTTTGTGGTTTTCTTCCCATAAATATGTGGAGTAACACCATCAATTTGCAGTACTTTTTCAATGTTTTCATAAATCACATCACCTGTGAAACCTTCAGCGCCAACTAAATTAACCATTATTCCAGCAACTTTACTATCTGTGTTTCCTAATGGAAGATTCAAGACGGTTCTTAAGTGTTGTTCAAATTGATTTGTGTAGCTAGCTTCTATGCTATAATGACCAGAATTATGAGTTCTTGGCGCAACTTCGTTTACTAAAATTTCATCATCATTGGTTTGAAACAATTCCACTGCTAACAAGCCAACATGTTCAAATGATTTTGCAACATTTAGTGCGATTTCTCTTGCTTTACTTGCAACATGATCCTCAATTCTTGCAGGGCAAATTACATATTCAACTTGATTTGCTTCTGGATGAAATTCCATTTCAACAACTGGATATGTTTTGATTTCTCCTGATGCATTCCTAGCAACAATTACTGCCAATTCGTTTTTAAACGGAATCAATTCTTCAACAATACAATCTGTATCTGCTAAATTTTCAAGATCCTTTAAAGTACGTACCACTTTTACTCCAGTTCCATCATATCCAAACTGTGCAGATTTCCAAACAAAAGGAAATTCAGTAGCGCTGTCTTTATAATAAGAAAGCAATGCTGCTTTGTCAGAAAAACGTTTATGTGGAGATGTCGGAATCTCATTTTCTACAAAGAAATCTTTTTGTTTTCCTTTGTGTTGAATAATTTCAATGACAGAAGGTTGTGGATATATCTTTAATCCTTCTTTTTCTAATTGATATAAAGCATCAATATTTACATGTTCTATTTCAATAGTTAAAACATCTACCAGTTTTCCAAAGTTGTAAACGGCATCAAAATCTAATAAGTTTCCAATATGAAACTCGTTACAAATCTGAGCGCATGGAGCTTCTGGAGATCCATCTAAAATTGCGGTATGTATATCGTATTTTTGAGTTTCGGCAAGTAGCATTCTTCCTAATTGACCGCCACCAAGTACGCCTAATTTAAAATCGGAAGAAAAATAATTTTTCACTGTAATATTTTAGTTGTGTGTTGTTCTTGCAAAAATAAGAATCTATTTGCTTCTGAACTACTAAAAGTTTGTGATTCGTAAAACGCTTCCAGTTAAATTGGTCACTAAATATTCTCTAGCAGAATAAGAAATCCCGGAAGTTAATGGAGCGCCATTTAAAATATTGAACTCACTATCATCACAAGGGCATTTCATTTTAATGCTGTGTTTAACAATCATTTGAGAACAACTACTCGATGGAATATGAGGTGCTGAACGTTCAAAGGCTTTAAATTGTGTGCCATTTAGATTGTAAACAATAATTCCATTAACACCTCCAGAGGTATAGGCCCATCCGCCAGGAACGGCTAAGTTCACGAATAAAGGTAGGCTTAAATTTATCGTCTCATTAACAGGTACAAAAGGTAAAACATCGTTGTTCTGACTGTCATTTGTACAGTTGCTAAAAGCGAGTAGGGGTATTATTACAAAAAATAATTTTCTCATTATTAAAAGGGCGGCATTGTTTTTAAACGTGGACAAGTTACAAATATTTTGTATATTTGCGTACGAATCTCATTCTGATAAAACGGTGATGAGATTTTTTTTATTATAAATAGAAAGGTTAGGACTATGAGTGAAGTATCATATTATTCAATAGAGGGGTTAAAAAAACTAAAAGATGAATTACATCAGTTAGAACAGTATGAAAGACCTAGAGTTACCCAAGAAATTGCGGATGCAAGAGATAAAGGTGATTTAAGTGAAAATGCAGAATATCATGCTGCAAAAGAAGAACAATCGCATTTAGAATTTAAGATTGCGAAATTAAAAAATGTTGTTTCTAGCGCAAGAATTATAGACGAATCTCAATTAGATATGTCTAAAATATTGATACATTCTGTTGTGAAGATAAAAAACACAGCGAATAAAATGGAATTTAGCTATACGTTAGTTGCAGATTCTGAATCGGATGTTAGAAACGGGAAATTATCTGTAAATTCTCCAATTGGAAAAGGATTGTTAGGTAAAAAAGTAGGTGAAATTGCAGAAATCCAAGTTCCTAATGGAATTATGACATTTGAAGTTGTAGATATTTCTAGATAACGGTGTTGTATTAGAAATGATCATAAAATAAAAAAACGCGTTGCATTTGCAACGCGTTTTTTAGTTACATTTGAAATGAAAATCAGAACACAATGAGCAGTATTTTTACTAAAATCATAAACGGAGAGATTCCTTCTTATAAAATAGCAGAAGATGAAAATTACTGTGCTTTTTTAGACATCAATCCAAATACAAAAGGACATACATTGGTGATTCCCAAAAAGGAAGTAGATAAATTCTTTGATTTAGATTCGGAAACCTATGTTGGTTTAATGCAGTTTGCTCAGAGAATTGCAAAAGCACTTAAAAAAACAGTTTCGTGTAATCGAATAGGGATGACAGTTGTTGGTTTAGAAGTACCCCATGCACATGTACATTTGATTCCTATTAATAACGTTTCTGATATTAACTTTACGAGTAAAAAAATAAAAATGGAGCACGAAGAGTTTGTAATATTGGCTCAAGAAATAGCAACTAATTTTTAAGCATTTTTTAGTAAAACCTGAATACTCGTTCCTTTATCGATCTCAGATTTTTTTACAAATATTTTCCCGTTATGGTATTCTTCAATAATTCGTTTAGATAAAGACAACCCTAATCCCCAACCGCGTTTTTTAGTTGTAAAACCAGGCTTGAATATTTGTTTAAACTGCGATTTCGGAATCCCTTTTCCAGAATCAGTTACTGTAATTTGAATCCATTTATCAGCAGCAGAAATTTCTAAAGTCAAACTCCCTTTTCCTTTCATTGCATCAATCGCATTTTTCACTAAATTTTCTACAACCCAACCAAACAATTCTTGGTTAATATTTGAAAAAGCTTCATCAACGGTTGAATTAAACTGAAAAGAAACCTGCTTAGAACTTCTGTTTTTTAAATAGTTAAAAGTTGCTTTAGAAGTGCTTATAATATTGTGTTTTTTTAGTTCTGGAACAGAACCAATTTTAGAAAAACGATTGGCAATAGTATTTAGGCGATCAACATCTTTCTCCATTTCCATTACATGATCTTGATCTATGTTTTCGCTTTTTAAAATTTCTATCCATCCTAATAAGGAAGACAATGGTGTGCCAATTTGATGTGCTGTTTCTTTTGCCATTCCTGTCCATAATCGGTTCTGTTCTGCAATTTTATTAGAAGAAAACAGCATGTAAATAACCGTTAAAAAGAGCAATAAAATTAAGATTAATGCAATTGGATAATAGGTAAGTTTATTTAATAAGTCAGAATCTCTATAATATACATATTGAGTAATTTCTTCATATTTAATTTCAATGGGCTTATTTTGCTTTTTCATAATAGCCAACTGCTTTTGTAGATATGTTTGATCTTGAGTTTTGGCTGGATCTAAGTTGTGAAAGGATTTAATATCGCCTTGTTCATTTACTAAAATTGAAGGAATATTGGTAATGTTTTCAAAAATTTTGGTTTCTAAATTAACACTAGCCTCTAAATCTGTGTTGGTAGCTAATTCTTGTTGTGCAGAAGCAAAAATCTCCATTTTAGCACGTTCATCTTGCTTGAATTTTTGAAAGAAAATGTAGGTATTCCAAAGAATTAAAGAAACAATTACAAATAATACAAAAATGATTATTCGTTTTGTGAAAACCGTATTTTTAAATAAGCTCATGGATTACAAATATAATCTATATTATAACATAACCCATTTTATAAAATGATAGTATATTTACAGCTCATAATAAATGTATAAAATGCTTTCTATAGACCCAAAAGAAATACCAACAGGTAAATTACATGGTTATTTATTAGGCGCAATTGCGCCAAGGCCAATTGCATTTGCAAGCACAATTGATGCTGATGGGAATCCGAATTTATCACCATTCAGTTTCTTTAATGTGTTTAGTGCAAACCCACCAATCATGATATTTTCTCCAGCAAGAAGAGTTAAAGGAAATACAACAAAACACACGTTAGAAAATGTCATGGAGATCAAAGAGGTGGTTATTAATGTTGTGAATTATGATATTGTTCATCAAATGTCTCTGAGTAGTACAGAATATGCTAAAGGAGTCAATGAGTTTGATAAAGCAGGCTTTACGATGTTAAAATCAGACAAAGTAAAACCTTTTAGAGTCGCAGAATCACCAGTGCAATTTGAATGTAAAGTGACTGAGATAATTCATTTAGGAGATGAAGGAGGAGCAGGGAATTTAATTATTTGTGAAGTTGTGAAATTACATATTAATGAAGCTGTTTTAGATGAAAACGGGGCCATTGATCAACATAAAATTGATTTGGTTGCAAGAGCAGGAGGAAGCTATTATTCTAGAGCTAAAGAAGGATTTTTCGAAATTCCGAAACCAATTTCTACCTTAGGAATTGGAGTAGATGCAATTCCCTTAGAAATTAGAAACAGTACTGTTTTAACCGGTAATGATTTGGGAATGTTAGGGAATGTTGAGCAGTTGCCAATTCAACAAGATGTTGATAACTTTGCAAAAGACAATGCGAATTTTGTGGGGTTAGAAACCGTAAAAAAACATACATTTGCGAAAGAGTATTTAAAGAAAAATGATATAGAAAGTGCCTGGAATGTGCTTTTAATTAAATAGAACAAGAATATGGAAGTTATTGGAAAGATTAAATTAGTTAACGAGACACAAACTTTTGGTACTAGTGGATTTAGAAAACGTGAAGTAGTTGTTACAACTGATGAGCAGTATCCACAAATGATCATGATTGAATTTGTTCAAGATAAATGTGATTTATTAAACAGTTATGCTGTAGGACAAGATGTGAAAATTTCTATCAATTTAAGAGGTAGAGAATGGATCAATCCAGAAGGAGTTGCAAAATATTTTAATTCAGTTCAAGGATGGAGAATTGAAGCAATGCAAGCAGCAGCGCCTCAAGATTTGCCACCAGTTGATCAATTTCAACCAGCAGCTGAATCTTCTGCTGCAGAGCCAGATGATTTACCTTTCTAGGGAAATCTTAATAAAATAAAAAAGCAGCCAATTGGCTGCTTTTTTTTGTGACTTATTTATCTCCTAATTCCTTAAATTTAAAACGCTCATTTTCTGCAGGCACGTGTTCTTGTTTCATAATTTCCGCTAGCTGTTTTACAATACTTGGATGCTGTTTTGCAAGGTTATTTTGTTCTTTAATATCTGTATCTAGATTGTATAATTCTAGTTCTAAATTCCCTTTAAAGATGTTCTTACGAATTGCTTTCCATTTCCCCATTCTTACGGCTTGTTGCCCTTGATAACTTGGAAATTCCCAGTATAGAAAATCATGCTTCTGTTGTGTTTTGCCAATCAACGTATTTTTAAAACTAAGGCCATCCGTTTCTTTAGGAGTCTCAATTCCGGCAATGTCTGTTAAAGTCGGCATCATATCATAAAAAGCTGAAATATGAGTTGTTTTTGAACCCGCTTTAATCATGTTTGGCCAGCTTGCAATTAAAGGAACTCTAATTCCTCCTTCATATACAAACCCTTTCGTTCTTCCATAATTATTATCAAAAGGTTTGGCGCTGTCAAAAAAGTTAGCATCAACTCCACCAGTATAGGTTGGTCCATTATCACTTGTAAAAACGATTAATGTGTTTTCATAAATCCCTTGTTTTTTCAATTCAGAAATTAACTCACCCAACTGCATATCTAAATAGGTAATCATTGCTGCATAGGTTGCATTTGGATGTTGGGTAGGGAAATAACTTTTACCCGTATATGGTTTTTCATCTCCAAATTCTTTTCTGTACACTTCTGTATATTCAGTTGGAACTTGTAAAGGTACATGAGGCAATGGAGAAGCATAATACATAAAGAAAGGAGTGTTTTTATGATGTTTAATAAACGCCAATGATTTTTGGTGAATCAAAGCTGGTGCATACTCCTTTTGCTGCGTGAAACGAGCATAGCTTTTAGGGTCATTAATATCTGCGCCTTTTTCTAAGTTAGAACCTGGATTTACCAATTCATTATCTAACAACACTTTGGTTTCATTTTCCCATAAATGAGATGGATATAAATTATGTGCTTGACGCTGACAATTATATCCGTAGAATTCGTCAAACCCCTGCTTATTTGGAGTCCCTTCTGTGTTTGGTGCTCCTAATCCCCATTTGCCAAAAATAGCCGTCGTATAGCCCGCTTTTTGCAATTGCTTCCCTAGTGTTATTGTATTTGCAGGTATTGGTCTTTGCCCTTCTAAGCCAGGGTCAGTAAATGCCTTGGTGTAATTCCAAACATCACCACGCTCATTCCATTCATCATTCCCTCTTATATAAGAATGTCCCATGTGTTTTCCTGTTAAAAAGGAATACCGTGCAGGAGCGCAAACCGGAGCACCAGAGTAATGCTGTGTAAATAACATTCCGCCTTTTGCTAAGGCATCAATATTTGGAGTTTTAATTTTTTGTTGACCAAGAACTCCAATTTCTCCATAGCCTAAATCATCGGCTAAAAAGTAAATAATATTGGGTTTTTGTTGCTCTTTTTCTTTTGAGGCACAACTAAAGAATAAGAGAGAAGCAAACGAAAGTAAAAGTAATTTTTTCATAATAGATGATGGGTTGATTCCTCTAAAATAGGTAAATCTTTGCTACTTTAGCACTTCTTAAAAAGCAATCATTTTCTATGGTCTGGCTAACAGATGAAATTATTTTCCCGAAACCCGATGCTACTTCTGAAGAAGGTGTCATTGCTTTGGGTGGAGATTTGTCTGAGGAAAGGTTATTATTGGCATATCAAAACGGAATTTTCCCTTGGTATTCTGATGATGATCCAATTATTTGGTATTGTCCTCCAGAGAGAATGGTATTGTTTCCAGAAGAGTTAAAAGTTTCTAAATCGATGAAGAAAATTATCAAAAAAGGAAGCTTTACAATTACAGAAAACACCGCTTTTGAAGAGGTTATTTTTAATTGCAAGCACATTCTTAGAAATGACGATTTTGGCACTTGGATTACCGATGATATGGAGCAAGCATATATCAATCTACATAAAAAAGGAATTGCAAAATCTATAGAAATTTGGTTTTACGATACCAACTCTAAAAAAGAAGTATTGGTTGGTGGTTTGTATGGTGTAGATTTAGGAAATGGTGTTTTTTGCGGGGAAAGTATGTTTAGCTTCATTAGCAATGCCTCAAAATTGGCGTTTATTTATTTGGTACAAAACCACAAGTATAAATTGATTGACTGCCAAGTATATAATGATCATTTGGCAAGTTTAGGTGCTAGAGAAATTCCGAGAGAGGTATTTTTGGAGATGCTATAATTTTCTTCACAAACCCAAGTATCTGAATTCGGGAGAATTTATCTTTTTTATTAAAATAGAAGCTTTATCTTTGATACTCTTAATGTAAATCACATTTTATGGGAATAAATACCACTCAAAAACAAGTTGACGATTGGATTAAAAGTCATGGAGTTCGTTATTTTAATGAACTGACTAACATGGCACAATTAACAGAAGAGGTTGGAGAAGTTGCACGAATTATTGCACGTCGTTATGGAGAACAAAGCGAAAAGGAATCTGATAAGTCAAAGGATTTAGGAGAGGAATTAGCAGATGTTTTATTTGTAACGTTGTGCTTAGCAAATCAAACAGGAATAGATTTGCAAGCAGCTTTTGATAAAAAATTAGACATTAAAACCAAACGTGATCACGATAGACATCACAATAATAAAAAACTACAATAATGGCACTTTTAGAAAAAATAAAATCACCTGGATTCTGGACAAACGTACTTAAAATTGCACTACCTTTTTTCATTTTTGTAACACTCATCTCTTTATTTATGAGTAGCTGGAGAGAAATTTTTGATGGAGATTTTGACAAAGTAAATGTGATGAATTTTTCAGAGGGTAAATGGCAACGATTTTGGGGAATTAAAATCATCATTAGTTTTGGGTATGCAATGTATGTTACATTGAAGAAAACAAAATAGCATAAAAAAAGAGGCTTTTAAAAGCCTCTTTTTTTATTACTTATCTAATTGAATCAAATCAATTTGACTCTCTTTTACTTTCTGATTGAGTTGTTTTACATCAGTATTAAAAAGAGTATACAGTTTAGATAATTGGTTGTCTATCTCTTTTAGGATTTCATTTTTAAAAACAATAGCTTGGTCGGTCGGTTTGTAACTCCCCATTCGTGTTAGCGAGTTTAAATGTGCTAATTTATTGTTTAAACGAATCGGAAAATTTAATGGATCTTGTCCGCTTTTACTTTTTGTTTGATACAAAGTAGTTTCAATATTTGTGATCTTTTTCGTTAATTTATCAGCAAAAGCAATCAGCTCTTTGTGTTTTTGTTTGTCTTTGATCACTTTTTTTAACGTTGTAATTTGCGACGTAACTTTCTTCACATTAATCAACGCTTTATGAATTTCAGAAACTTTAGTATTGATATCAGTGATAAAATCGAATTGCAATTTCATGTCATCCAAAGAAGTTTCAGAAACAGGGTTCTTTAAAATGGTAAAGGGCTTTTCTAAGGTTGCTGTATTTGCTGATAAACGCACGGTATAATTCCCTGGTAATGCCATTGGTCCATCCAAAGAAGCCCACCATAAAATCATTCCTTTTACTTTTGTCGCTTCAGGATACATCATGTTCCAATAAAAAACATTGCTTCCTTTTTCAACCGTTAGTTTTTTCTCTTTTCCCTTTTTATTTGGATGATTGCTAAATTGCTGAATTAGGTTCTTGTTTGCATCGTAGAACGCCATAACCACGGTGTCTTTTTTTGCAAATTCATTTACATTAAAATACACTGCAACTCCACCAGGGTGATTGGTTCCTTGAGTTTTAGATGTTTTACCATTTCCTCCACTAAGTTGATAGCTAGCTTTTGGTGTAAATAAAGTAACCTTTTCTTTTGCGATGTTATCTGTTAATTGATGAATTGGCGTTAAATCGTCAATGATCCAGAACGAACGTCCTTGCGTTGCAGCAATCAAATTATCATCTTTAATTGCCAAATCTGTAATAGGCACAATTGGTAAGTTCAATTGGAATTTCTTCCAAATTCCTCCGTCATTAAAAGAAACATACATCCCTTTTTCAGTTCCTGCATATAATAAACCTTTACGTTTAGGGTCTGCTCTTAATGTTCTAGTAAAATCTTCGTTTCCAATTCCTTTTACTAATAATTTCCACGTTTTCCCGTAGTTTTCTGTTTTGTAAATGTATGGTTTGTAGTCTCCTGATTTATAACGTGTACCTACGATGTAAACACTTCCGTTTTTAAAAGGATTTACTTCAATAGAATTGATCATCATCCATTCAGGCATTTTCTTAGGCGTTACATTTTTCCAATTTTTTCCACCATCTCTAGTCACATGAATCAAGCCATCATCAGAACCTGTCCATATTAAATTCTTTTCTGTTGGAGATTCTGCAACAGCAAAAATAGTTCCGTAATATTCTACTCCAGTATTGTCTTTTGTAATTGGACCTCCAGAAGGGCCTAATGTTTTTGGGTCGTTTCTTGTTAAATCTGGACTAATCAACTCCCAAGATTGACCTTCATTATAGGTTACATGCAAGTGATTTGAAGCCGCATATAATTTGTTCTTTTGATTTGGAGAAAATAGAATTGGAAAATTCCATTGAAAACGATATTTAAAATCTTCAGCTCCATGTCCCATTGGGTCATCTGGCCAAACATTAACAGCACGAGTTTCTCCAGTTTTATGATTTTTTCTAGTTAACAATCCACCATAACTTCCTCCATATACAATGTCATTATTGTTTGGATCAATGGCAATATGAGCACTTTCTCCTCCAGCTGTTCTTTCCCAGTCTTTTTCACCAATAAACCGTCCTTGTGTTCTATGAGGAATTCTTACGGTAGAGTTATCTTGTTGTGCGCCATAAATTCTATATGGAAAATGATTGTCTGTTGTAACTCTATAAAATTGAGAGGTTGGTTGATTAAAATACGTGCTCCAGTTAATACCACCATCAAAAGAAATTTGCGCACCACCATCATCACCAATAATCATTCGTTGATTGTCTTCTGGAGCAATCCATAAATCATGATGATCTCCATGTGGAGCATTAAAAGTTTGATAGGTTTTTCCGCCATCAGTAGATTTATGGTATCGAACATTTAAAACATAAATAATATTTTCGTCTTTCGTGTCTGCGTATAAGCGCGAATAATACCAAGCTCTTTGTCTTAGTTTTCGTTCACTATTAATTAATTTCCACGTTTTTCCTGCGTCTTCAGATTTGTAGATTCCGCCATCTTCGTTTTCTACTAACAACCAAACAAAGTCAGAATTTACTGGAGAAACGGTCACGCCGCTTATTCCCCAAAGTCCTTTTGGTAATCCGTTGCTTTCTGAAATATTTGACCAGTTTTCTCCGCCATCCGTACTTTTCCATAAAGCAGAACCATCTCCGCCACTAGATAAGCTATAAGGAGTTCTTCTAACATTCCAAGTAGTAGCATATAATACACGTGCATTATTTGGGTCAATAATTAGATCGATAACCCCAGCATCTTTATTTGCAAACAATACTTTTCTCCAAGATTCTCCACCATCCGTAGACTTGTAAACCCCTCGTTCTTCAGAAGATTTATATAAATCTCCTAGCACTCCGGCATACACAATATCTGAGTTTTTAGGATGAATTCTAATCCTTGGAACATGTCTGGAATTTGGTAATCCCATGTGTTTCCATGTTTTCCCCGCATCTACTGTTTTCCAGATTCCATCTCCAGAAGAAACATTTCCACGAACAGTTTTTTCACCATTCCCAACATAAATTACATTATTATCCCATTCACTAACAGCAACAGAACCAACAGATCCACCAAAGAATCCGTCAGAAATATTTGACCAAGAGCTCCCAGCATCTGTAGTTTTCCATACACCACCGCCAGCTGCTCCCATATAAAATAAGTTTGCTTTGCCTGGAACACCAGTTACAGCGGCACTTCTTCCTCCTCTAAAAGGTCCAATATTTCGCCATTTAATAGCGCTATAATTTTCTTCTGAAAATTTGGTAGTATTGTTTTGAGCATTAACTTTGTGACTTTCAGCAAATAGAAGTATTGCCACTAATAAGACAAGTTTTTTCATAAGTAGTTCGTTTTGTTAAGGTCTCTAAAGGTACAAATTTTTTATATACATTATTTTGAAATTACATTTATCAACTCGTCAAACACAATTGAATGCTTCTATAGCCATTTCTGGTTCTAAAAGTGAGTCAAATAGATTGTTAATCTTACAACAATTAGTCGCTAGATTACAGATAGAAAATATATCAGATTCAGATGATTCTAATCATCTACAACATGCGTTAACAACAAAAGAAGAAGTTGTTGATATTGGTCATGCAGGGACAGCAATGCGTTTTTTAACTGCTTATTTTGCAGTGAAAGAAGGTAGAGAAGTAGTTTTGACTGGTTCTGAAAGAATGCAAAATAGACCGATAGAGATTTTAGTGAATGCATTGCAAGATTTAGGAGCTCAAATTTCTTACGAAGATAAAGTTGGGTATCCGCCAATTAGAATTAAAGGAACACGTATTGTTAAAGATAAAGTTCAAATAAACGGAAATGTAAGTAGTCAATATATATCTGCTTTAATGTTGGTGGCTTCTAGTTTGCCAAATGGATTAGAAATTGAGTTGTTAGGAAAAATAACGTCGGTTCCATATATAAATATGACCTTAAAATTGTTGCATGAATTAGGTATAGATGCCACTTTTATCGCTCATAAAATTTCGATTAAACATTTTTCTGTTCCTGTTTCAAAAAAGGTTGTTGTGGAGTCAGATTGGAGTTCGGCTTCTTATTTTTATAGTTGTATTGCTTTGAGTGATTTAAACTCGCAAGTAGTATTGTCTGCATATAAAAAGGACAGTTTACAAGGAGATTCTTGTTTGGCAGAAATTTACAAACATTTTGGAGTTGAAACGACATTTCAAGAGAATACAATTACATTAACTAAGGTTAGAAAAGCGAGAGAAGATAGATTAATATTAGATTTAAAAAACGCCCCAGACATTGCACAAACAATTGCGGTAACTTGCTTTGGACTGGCAATAGATTGTACGCTAACCGGACTACACACGTTAAAAATTAAAGAAACAGATCGGTTGGTTGCGTTAGAAAATGAACTTACTAAATTAGGTGGTGAAATCAGTATAACCGATGAATGTTTAGAGTTGGAAAAAGCGACTCAAATCCATAAAGATATTGCTATAGAAACCTATAAAGATCATAGAATGGCTATGGCATTTGCACCGTTAGCGCTTAAAACGTCAATAGTGATTTTAGAGGCGAAAGTAGTTACAAAATCATTCAGAAATTTTTGGGACACCATGCAACAAATTGGGTTTCAAATAAGAGAAGAGTAAATAAATGGTAAAACACTTGACAACGCCTATCTCGATGTCGTATATTTGCCAGCATTCTTAGAAAAATAAACATATGAAATTATCGCATTTTGGTTTTGAATTGCCAGAAGAATTATTGGCAAAATACCCTGCAGAACACAGAGACGAATCTCGTTTAATGGTGTTAAATAGAAAAGAACAAACTATTGAACACAAGATGTTTAAGGACTTAATCAACTACTTTGATGAAGGTGATGTAATGGTTTTAAACAACACAAAAGTGTTTCCTGCAAGAATGTTTGGAAACAAAGAGAAAACGGGCGCAAGAATTGAAGTGTTCTTGTTGAGAGAATTAAATGCTGAAAATAGATTATGGGATGTTTTAGTAGATCCAGCTCGTAAAATTAGAATTGGAAATAAATTATTTTTTGGAGATGACGATAGTTTAGTTGCCGAAGTAATTGACAATACAACTTCTAGAGGTAGAACTTTACGTTTTTTATATGATGGTTCTTATGAAGAATTTAGAAAAAAATTACTAGAGTTAGGGCAAACGCCATTACCAAAAGAAATTGAAAGAGAAGTAGAAGCGTCTGATGAAGAACGTTACCAAACAATTTATGCTAAAACTGAAGGAGCAGTTGCTGCACCTTCTGCAGGGTTGCACTTTTCTAAACACTTAATGAGACGTTTAGAAATTAAAGGTATTGATTTTGCTGAAGTTACATTGCATGTCGGACTAGGTACTTTTGCTCCAGTAGAGGTAGAAGATTTGTCTAAACATAAAATGGATTCTGAGAAAATCAATATTGAAGAGGATACTAGAGATAGAATTAACGAAGCTTTAGCGAATAAGAAAAGAATTTGTGCCGTAGGAACTACTACAATGCGTACAATAGAATCTTGTGTTTCTGCAAGTGGAAAATTAAATGATTTTGAAGGATGGACAAATAGATTTATTTTCCCTCCTTATGAATTTAGTATTGCGAATTGCATGATTACAAATTTTCATAAACCAAAATCGACCTTGTTAATGCAAGCTGCTGCCTTTGGTGGTTATGATTTTGTAACAGAAGCATATCAAGTAGCAATTAAAGAAAAATACAACTTCTCTTCTTACGGAGATGCAATGTTGATTATCTAATAATAGATACTAACGTATTAGAATACAAACCTCACAAGATTGTTCTGAATTGATTCAGCATTACTTGTGAGGTTTTGTGTATTTTTGCAAAAGATGTTATGAGTTTTAGACGAATTACATCTGACAAAATGAGAGAATAGAAACAATAGATGAAGCCAAAAAAGAAAGACATACGCGCATTAACGAAAGACCAACTTCGAGAGTTTTTTGTTAGCAATGGAGATAAATCTTTTCGAGGAGACCAAGTATATCAATGGTTGTGGGGAAAAACCGAACATTCTTTTGACGCTATGACAAACGTGTCTTTAGAAACGAGAGAAATGTTGCAAGAGAACTTTGTAATCAATCACATAGAAGTTGATAACATTCAGAGAAGTAAAGATGGTACCGTGAAAAATGCAGTTCGTTTACACGATGGTTTGGTGGTTGAATCTGTTTTAATTCCGACTGATACAAGAACAACAGCATGTGTTTCTAGTCAAGTAGGTTGTAGTTTAGATTGTCGTTTTTGTGCTACTTCGCGTTTAAAAAGAATGCGAAATTTAAACCCTGATGAGATTTATGATCAAGTAGCAGCCATCAATAAAGAGAGTTTACTGTATTACAATCATAAGCTTTCTAATGTTGTTTTCATGGGAATGGGTGAGCCATTGATGAATTATAACAATGTAATTAAATCTATAGAGAAAATTACTTCTCCAGAAGGATTGGGAATGTCTCCAAAGAGAATTACAGTTTCTACTTCTGGTGTACCAAAAATCATCAAAAAAATGGCAGATGATGAAGTGAAGTTTAACTTAGCGGTGTCTTTGCATTCTGCAATTGATGAAGTAAGAACTTCAATAATGCCATTTAATGCTACTTTTCCGTTAAAAGATTTAAAAGAAGCGTTGGAGTATTGGTATGAAAAAACAGCACGAAGAATTACCTATGAATATGTTGTTTGGGGCGGAATTAATGACCGCAAAGAAGACATAGAGGCATTGATAAAATTCTGTAGTTATGTTCCTTGTAAAGTGAACTTGATTGAATACAACCCAATTGGTGATGTTGAATTTCAACAAGCAAGTCCGCAAGCCATAAACAACTATATTTCTAATTTAGAAATGCACGGAATTGTAGTAAATGTTCGTAGATCTAGAGGTAAAGATATTGATGCAGCTTGTGGTCAGTTAGCTAATAAAGCGAAAGATTTATAGTGATTTAAAGTGTTTTTGGAAGAACACATTATTTAATTTCTTATTTTTGGTAGCTTACACAGAAAACTCGACTTTATTCGAGAAGACATCAGTCAATTTATGAAGCCCGTAGCCCAAATAAAACTTCCGATACAAAATGAAATGGAACTCTTTGAAAAGAAATTCAAAGACTCGATGCTATCTAAAGTTCCGCTTTTAAACAGAATTACCTATTATATCGTTCGTAGAAAGGGAAAACAAATGCGTCCGATGTTTGTTTTTTTAGTCGCGAAAATGGTTTCTGACGGTGGTTTTGATGAACGTACATATCGAGGTGCTTCTGTAGTAGAATTAATTCATACTGCAACTTTGGTACATGATGATGTAGTAGATGATAGTAACAGACGTAGAGGATTCTTCTCTATTAATGCGCTTTGGAAAAATAAAATTGCCGTTTTAGTAGGTGATTTTTTATTATCTAAAGGATTATTGCTTTCTATTGATAATGAAGATTTTGATTTGCTAAAATTGATTTCTATTGCCGTTCGTGAAATGAGCGAAGGTGAATTATTACAGATAGAAAAAGCGAGGAAACTTGATATTACAGAAGAAATATATTTCGAAATTATCAGACAAAAAACAGCAACGCTAATTGCTGCTTGTTGCGGAATTGGTGCTGCTTCTGTTGGTGCAAATCAAGAGACGGTACAACAAATGCGAAAATTTGGTGAATATATCGGAATCGCATTCCAGATTAAAGATGATTTGTTTGATTACTCTGATGAGAAAATTGGCAAACCAACCGGAATTGATATCAAAGAACAAAAAATGACATTGCCGTTAATTCATACGCTGAATACGTGTTCTGAAAAGGATAAAAAATGGATCATCAATTCAGTAAAGAAACACAATACAAATAAAAAACGAGTAAAAGAAGTCATCACTTTTGTAAAACAAAATGGAGGTATAGAATACACCACAAACAAAATGAATGCTTATAAAAACAAAGCGTTGGCAATTTTAGAAAACTACCCAAGCTCTGTGTATAAAGATTCGTTACTTCAAATGATTGATTACGTTGTAGAACGTAAGATTTAATCTAAAACTAGAGTGCTGTTTTTAAGGTATTTCACAGAATATTTTAGGTATGAATTAGTTAATGATCTACGCTTTGTTTGTTTGCTGACATTGCTAATAATTCATCTATAAACCAACGAGTGTTAGACAGTCTAGGTACTTTGTGTTGACCACCTAATTTCTGCTTTTGTTTCAGCCATTTATAAAACAATCCTTTATCTGCACTATTAATTTTTGGCAATGACAATGTCATATTATGATACCTTTTTGCTTCGTAATCAGAGTTGATAGTTTTTAATGCATTGTCTAGTAATTCAGTAAAATATTCAATGCTTTTTGGTTCGGTTTTAAATTCAATCATCCATTCATGACCACCACTTTTGTCATCAACCATAAAAATAGGGGCAACCGTATAATCAGTAATTGTTGCATTTGTTTTTTCGCAGGCCACTTTTAAAGCTTCCTCTGCATTCTCAATAATTAGTTCTTCTCCAAATACATTGATAAAATGTTTCGTTCTACCCGTAATTTTTATGCGATATGGCGCTATAGAAGTGAACTTTACAGTGTCTCCAATTAAATACCTCCATAAACCACCGTTTGTGGTAATTATAACTGCATAATTGATGTCTTTTTTAACTTGAGATATTGGTATGGCTTTTGAGTTTTCACCGTCATAAGTAGTCATGGGAATGAATTCATAGAAAATCCCATAATCTAACATTAATAATAATTCGTCAGAGTCGCTTCTATCTTGTATTCCAAAGAACCCTTCTGATGCATTATAGGTTTCGTAGTATTTAAAATCTTCTTTCGGAATCAATTTTTTGTATTGCTCTTTATATGGATTGAAGTTTACACCCCCATGAAAGTAGACTTCTAAATTTGGCCAAACTTCTAAGATATTGTCTTTTCCTGTTTTTTCTAATACACGATGTAACAAGACCAACATCCAACTTGGCACACCAACTAAGCTTGTGATATTTTCAGTAACCGTTTCATCAATAATAGCTTCCATTTTTGTTTCCCACTCGCTCATTGATGCAATTTCTATACTTGGTGCAGAACTGAAATCTGCCCAAAAAGGAAGGTTTTCTGTGATGATTGCAGAGAGATCTCCGAAGTAAGAATTATTGTCCTGATAAATAGCGGTACTCCCTCCTAATTTCAAGCCTTTTCCAGTAAACAGTTGTGTGTCTTCATTATTATTTATATAGAGGCAAAGCATGTCTTTACCTGCTTTCATATGGCAATACTCTAAGGCTTCATCACTAACAGGAATAAATTTACTTTTTGCATTTGTGGTTCCGCTAGATTTGGCAAACCATTTTATAGAAGTAGGCCAAAATAGATTCTGTTCTCCGTTTCTACAACGTTCAATTAAAGGCTCAATACTTTCGTATTTCTGAATGGGTACAACATTGGTGAAGTCAGTGTAATCTCGTATTGAAGAAAAATGATGTTCTTTACCAAACTCCGTATTTTTTGCAGTGTTCAATAATTTAAATAGCAATTCCTCTTGAACATCTAATGGGTATTTTAAAAACAACTCAATCTGATGTTTCCGTTTCTTTAAAAACCACGATATAATTGAATTTACAAAAGGGTACGACATTGGCTTATTGCTTCTTTAAATTATGATTGTAAAATTATTAAAACGTGCATATTTATAGTAAGTTTGTTTGTTGCGCATTCAAAACGAGTTAAAAATACTAAATTATTTTTTATGAAATATCAAGGAGTCTTAAAAAAAATGTCCACAGAAAATTTAGAGACCATTCAATACTATCTAGATATGGGCTCTGATTTCTTAAATATGAACCAGTTATTGGGCAAAACTATAGAAATGACTTTCAATAAATACGAATGTTTAAGCTGTCATTTAAACAAAGAAATTTATCGTCAAGGCTTTTGTAAAAGTTGTTTTTTTGAAACTCCAAATGCGGGTGCTTGGATTATGAGACCTGAATTGAGTACAGCCCATTTAGGAATTGAAGATCGTAATTTAGAATATGAAATGAAGGCGCAATTGCAACCTCATATTGTGTATTTAGCAAATTCTAGCAATGTAAAAGTTGGTGTAACAAAGAGACAGCAAATTCCAACACGTTGGATTGATCAAGGTGCGCATGAAGCAATTGAGATTGTTGAGGTTCCAAACAGGTATTTAGCAGGAATTACAGAAGTTGCATTAAAAGCACATGTTGCCGATAAAACCAACTGGCGTAAAATGCTAAAGAATGATATTGAAGATGTGAGTTTAAAAGAATGGCAAGAACGCTTAAAAGAGTTTATTCCAGAAGAAGCAAAGCCCTATCTCATTGAAAATAATTCTGAAACACACTTAAATTTCCCTGTCAATACATACCCTGAGAAACCTAAAAGTTTGAATTTGGTGAAAGAACAGACTTATAAAGGTACGCTAGCAGGTATAAAAGGGCAATATTTAATTTTTGAAGATCAAACTGTTTTTAATGTAAGAAGTAATGAAGGTTTGGTGGTGAGTATTTTAATTAGTTAATATTCTTATGAGAGAGGAAATTTTATTCAGAATTTTAAAAATTGGACATAATACCTCAATTAGAGGAGCAGGAATCTCTTTAGAATCAGCTTTAAGTCAAAGTAAGTATTTAGAAAACAGCGCTAACTTTGATGTTGAAGATTTGCTTCAGGTAATAAAATTGAATCCTCCATTGGTAAATGAATGGGTTATGTATTCAGAAGATAAAAGGACAAGTTCAGGTTTTTATATATCAAATAATCAGATAGGTAGTATTGAAAAGCCAAATAAAAAATACAGATTTGATTCAAAAGAAGAGTTAATAGCTAATTATGTTATAAAGGAATTGGATTTTTGGGTTAATCATGGTAAACAATAAAAACAGACAAATGAGTACGAAAAACAACATCCTAAAAGTAGCGTTAGCACAAATTTCTCCAGTTTGGTTAAACAAAGAAAAGACATTAGAAAAAATTAAAAAATATATAGTTGATGCTGCCAGTGAAAAATGTGAATTGATTGTTTTTGGAGAAGCATTACTGCCCGGTTACCCATTTTGGGTTGCACTTACAAATGGCGCAGAATGGGACTCTAAGGTTCAAAAAGAAATGCATGCACATTATGTTCGTAATTCTGTTACCATAGAAAAAGGCGAATTAGATGGGGTTTGTGCTTTGGCAAAAGAATACAATATTGCAATTTATTTAGGGATTATGGAACGTGCTGCTAATCGTGGCGGACATAGCATTTATGCGTCATTGGTATATGTAAATCAAGATGGTGACATAAAATCTGTGCATCGAAAGCTTCAGCCAACATATGATGAGCGCTTAACTTGGGCGCCAGGAGATGGAAATGGATTGCAAGTACATCCATTAAAAGAATTTACTGTTGGAGGATTGAATTGCTGGGAAAATTGGATGCCTTTGCCTAGAACAGCATTGTATGGTTTAGGAGAGAATTTACACATTGCAGTTTGGCCAGGAAGCGATCATAACACCAAAGATATTACCCGTTTTATAGCAAGAGAATCTCGTTCTTTTGTGATTTCTGTTTCTAGTTTAATGACAAAATCAGATTTCCCTTCGGATACACTTCATTTAGAAAAAATTTTAGAAAATGCGCCTGAGACTTTAGCCAATGGAGGTTCTTGTATTGCTTCTCCAAATGGAGAATGGTTGGTGGAACCTGTTTTGCATAAAGAAGGATTAATTATTGAAACCTTAGATTTTAATCGTGTATTAGAAGAGCGTCAAAATTTTGATTGTGTTGGACATTATTCACGCCCAGATGTTACCAAATTACATGTAAATAGAGAACGCCAAAGTACGGTGTCTTATGATTAATTTAAGAACACGGGTTTTGTAGATTTACGCTCAACAATGTCTGTTTTAATAACAATTGTTTCTGTAGTTTCTTTAGATTCTTTGTTTTCTAATTTGTTGATTAAGAACTCTGCAGCTGTTGCTCCCATTAGTTCTCCATGCTGACTAACTGTGGTTAATTTTGGACTTGAGTGTCTTGCTAAAATTCCGTTAGAAAAAGCAATTACAGAAAAATCATCAGGAACTTTATGTCCTTTTCTAATCGCAACTTTCATTGCAGCAATGGCAGAAGATTCATCTGTAGCAATTACAGCATCAATATCTAATCTTTCAAAAACAGGAGTTAACACATTTTCGTATTCTTTATAATCATCTTCTTTTATATTGATGATGTAATCAGTGTTCAGTGTAATATTCTCCTTTTCTAATCCTTTTAAATACCCTTGGTGTCTTAATCTACCAACATTTAAATGACTTAATGTAGATATAAAAGCAATCTTCTTATGTCCTGTTTTCGATAAATGTTGAACAGCGGTTACAGCACCATCAAAATCATTGGTGATGATTTTGTCACAGTTAATACTTTCTGCAACGCGATCAAACATAACAATTGGGATTCCGTCTGTTATCGTGTTTGTAAAATGAGTATACTCATTCTTAACCTCAGTTTCTTCGGCCATCGATAAAATCACACCATCAATACTTCCATTAGAAAGCATTTCTAGGGTTTCAACCTCTTTCTCTAAAGATTCGTTTGAGATACATGAAATTATTTTATACCCTTTGTCATTTGCAACTCTTTCAACACCTTTAAATACTTGCGCAAAAAAATAGTTTAACATGTTCGGAATGATAACACCGATAGTTTTTGTTTTTCTGCTTTTTAAGCTTAGGGCATTAAAATTTGGCTTGTAGTTTTTCTCTTTAGCAAATTTCTGAATTTTTTCTTTAGTGCTTACACTAATTTCATAGCTGTCATTCAACGCTTTTGATACAGTAGAAATTGATACGCCGAAATGATTGGCAATGTCTTTTATGGTAAGTTTTTTCATCTAAAAAAATTAAACCACAAAGTACAAAAAATAGGTTAAACGGTATTTATTCTTTTTTATAAATATTTCCCAAATTAAAAAACCATAGACTAGAATGTATTCAATACCTATAAGTAGTAAGTTTTCTTTATAGATTTCATTAGAATACGCAGCATAACTTAATATAATTACGAAACTCCAAACAATTGGAAATCGATATTTAGTAAAAATGGATAATAAGAGCAAGGTTGCTAAATACCACGGATGCATAGTTGTTGTTGTAAAGTAGTAAAACGACAAGCCAAATAATAGCGCAGTAATGAGTTGTTTTGGTGTTGCATTTTTTCTAAAAAAGGTAATATACCCAACAAATAAAATGGTCAATACAGGAATTATTTTCCCGATGATTTCTATTTCGTTATAGCCTCTAAATAGATATCCGATTTCTCTAAAAATATAATAAAAACTAGCATTGAATTCGAAAGTTCGAAACCATAAACCAACAGATTTACTATAATTTTCGATGAGTTCATTTGAGTAAAAGGGGAGAAATAAAAGGGTTGTTATACCAATAACAATTGCGTAAAAAGCAATTAACTTTAGGAAGCCTTTTTTTAATGAAGCGTTTCTTTTTACAAACCATTGAAAAAAGAGGGGTAGAAAGAGAAACGGAATCAATTTTACAGCAATAGAACACGCTATTAAGACCGCAGCCCAAACCCATTTATTTTTAAAAAGTAAATAGATTGCCCACACCAAGAAAAATAACATAACAGGTTCAAAATGTAAATTTCCAGTCATCTCTATAATGATAAATGGATTCAACAGGTACCAGAAAATTGTATGAACAGGCATTTTTAAATGTTCTAATATTTTTTTTCCGAAATAGAAAATTCCAACATCAGCAAAAATGATGAGTAATCTCAGTACTACAACAGAACCGATAATGCTTTTGTTCGCGAAAACAGCAGCAATTAAAAAACACAACTGATTTATTGGAGGGTAATTGGTGTAATGACTACCATTTAACTCGCCCATTCCGGCATATAAATCTAAAGCTTGATTAATTGGAAATGAAAGTTGATTTACAACTATTTCAGGTAGCGATAAATAGGGGTTTAGTCCTTCTAGCACCATTCTTCCATCCCAAATAAAACGATAAAAATCTTGAGATAAATTAGGGGTAGAAAAGATAAAAACGAGTCTAAATAGTATTGATATTCCTAAGAGGAATTGAACGTTATTGTAGTTCTTTTTAATAAAATAAAAATACGTACTAAATAAAACAGTATAGATTCCTAAGAACTTCAGAAACTGCGTTCTTTCTAACGTATATCCAAAGAAAAAATAAAGGAAAACAGTGATTGCAACTAGTAAAAGAGTGCTCTTATTTTCTTTAACGAAAGTCACTAGGCTTTAGAGAATATCGATTTAAAAAATACATATCCAAAACCTAAAAATAACATTAAATGAAAAGGGAATAATCCAAAATCTCCACCTTGATTACCAACCGTGAAAGCGCTGTACATTCCGAAAACAAAATACAAAGCTAAAATACCTTCTATAATTACATGAACTGATGGCTTTTTTCGGATGTACTTGTTGTCCTTCCAATTATCTCCTATTGTTTTAATATTGAATTTTGGAGTTCTAACAAATTCACTTTTTTTGCCAAAATGACCTTCTAAAACTGCAATTGTATTGTGTAAAGAAAACCCCATGGCTATTGAGAAAAAAGTAAAGAACATTCCAGTATAGCTAAAGAAATTTTTAAGGCCACCTCCATAAATGTTCTTATACATATGCCAATAGCAAATAAAGAAAATGACTGAGCTTACTACAAAGAAACTCATCATGTAGAAGTAATTTTTTAAATGCTCATATTCATTTTTAATGTATAGCATTGGGATGCTTAAAACACCAACAATTAATACATTTAAAAACATAGTGCTATTCAATAAATGCAATACCGCATGTATTTTAGACTTGAAATTTAAGTGCTTATTTGTAACCACTCTTCTGGCCATTTTTTGAAAATTTTCTGCTCCACCTTTATTCCATCGAAATTGTTGAGATCTAGCGGCGCTAATAACTACAGGAAGTTCAGCGGGAGTTTCAACATGTTCTAAATATTTAAATTTCCATTTTTTTAATTGCGCTCTGTAGCTTAAATCTAAGTCTTCTGTTAGTGTGTCTCCTTCCCAATTTCCAGCATCATAAATGCATTCTTTACGCCAAATACCTGCTGTTCCATTAAAGTTGATGAAATGCCCTTTGCTATTTCTACCAACTTGTTCTAATGTAAAATGTGCATCTAAAGCAAATGCCTGAATTTTAGTTAACGTAGAGTAATTTCTATTGATATGTCCCCAGCGAGTTTGTACAACGCCAATCTCTGGGTTTTTAAAATAAGGAACAGTTTCGTATAGCCAGTTTTCTTTAGGTAAAAAATCAGCATCAAAAATGACAATAAATTCACCTTTAGCAATTTCTAGCCCTTCTTTTAAAGCGCCTGCTTTAAAACCTTGTCTATTACTTCTTCTAATATGTTTAATGTCTATTCCTGTATTTCTTAGTTCTTCTATTTGCTTTGCTGTAGAAATAACAGATTCATCTGTAGAATCATCTAACACTTGAAATTCTATTTTGTCTTTTGGATAATTTAATTTTACAATATTCGTTAGCAAACGCTCCATAACATATAGTTCATTATAAACCGGAAGCTGAATGGTGACAAAAGGAATTTCTGCTGGATTACTGAAATCAAACTTAGCAGAATTGTCCTCTTTTTTTTGAGCACTTAGGTAGTTGAATAACAAGTTTAATTGCGCTATTGAGTACATGAAAATTAAGATCAATGCAATAGAGTAAACTGTTATAATTATATATTCGATTACCATATTATTTAAAATTATATTTAAAAATCCAACCTAAAATTTTCACACCCGCCATAATACTTCCTTTTACAGTTCCAGAAACTTTAGAAACACCAATTCTGTTTCTGTATTTCATAGGAACTTCTATATACGTTAATTGTTGTTTTAATGCTTTTAATTGCATTTCTACCGTCCAACCATATGTTTTGTCTTCCATTTTCAACGCCAATAACTGAGCATATTTTATCGCTCTGAATGGTCCTAGATCTGTAAATTTTCCACCAAAAAAGAGCTTCATTAAAAAGGTAGCTAACCAATTCCCGAAAATTTGTTGAGGGGTCATAGAACCTTGTTCTCGTAGCCGTTTTATCCTGGTTCCAATTACAAAATCTATATTTTCATAGATAATTGGTGCAACAATTTCTGTCAATTGCTCAGGGTAATCAGAATAATCTCCATCTAAAAATACAACAATATCTGGTTTGATATTCTGATTAGCGAGATATTCCATTCCTTTTAAACAGGCAAAACCGTATCCTTTTCTGTTTTCTTGCAGAACAGTAGCTCCAGCATTTTTTGCATTTTCTTCAGTACTATCTGTAGAATTGTTACTAATAACAATAACTTCATCAACAATAGAAGGAATATCTTTAATGACATTAGCAATAGAATCTTGCTCGTTGTATGCAGGTATGATAACCTTAATTAGTTGACTCATTCGTGTAAATCGGATAAACTATGTGCCTTTTGTCCTATTTTTCGGTAAAAATACCAATATTTAATGGGTTTATTATTTTTAAATAGAACTTCTTTCGGTATTGCTCCATTTTGATTTTAAAATTTACAATAGCCCTTTTCTGATTACTACCGAGCCAAGCTTCTTCTTTTAGTTGTCCGTTGCTGTAATCCGTTTTATGGTAGTTTTATTGAGCACTCACAAAAAGGAGCGCATAAAAATGAGGAATACTAAAAGTTTTTAGAATTTTATTTTTTGTTCACTAAATTCATTAAATCGATATCATTTCCAAGTAAAATTTCTGTAGGATTAATTCTTCCATCTTCAGGGCCGTTTTCTAATTTTAAAACGCCTCTAGGGCAAACAGCAGAACAGATTCCACAACCTACACAGCTAGAACGCACAATGTTCTCGCCTTTTTGCGCATATGCTCTAACGTCAATTCCTTGCTCACAATAGGTAGAGCAGTTTCCACAAGAAATACACTGTCCGCCATTTGTAGTAATTCTAAATCTTGATTTAAAACGTTGAATAAAACCTAAATACGCAGCTAAAGGGCAACCAAAACGACACCATACACGGTTTCCGAAAATTGGATAAAATCCTGTACCAATAACCCCGGCAAAAATTGAACCTATTAAAAAGCCATAAATATCTTGAATTGTTTGTGTTTGAATACCTAAAACTTGATTGGCACCATAAAAGAAAGTGTACAAAGCAAAACCTGTCATCACCAAAACAAAAATTAGCACAGTGTGAATTATAATGCGTTCAAATCTCCATGAAAGCAATGTTTTACTCGAGAGTTGTCTATAAGGATCTCCTAAAGTTTCTGCCAATCCTCCACAACCACAAACCCAAGAACAATACCATCTTTTCCCAAAGAAATAGACCATTACCGGCACAACTACAACTGTTAGAACAATTCCCCAGACTAAAATAAATAATCCAAAACTGCCGCTAGACAATAGTTCTTCTAAATTCCATTTGAAGAAAAAATCGTAATCTAAAGGAAATACATTTTTAAAATCGTACCAAGGTTTTTCGAAACGAACTAAAATTTCTGGAATTAGAAAAGCAAACACAATTTGAAAAAATAAAACAGAAGTAGTTCTTAAAATTTGATATTTATTATGACGGTATTTTATATACATTCTCACTGCCATAACAGTCATAACGGTACAATACAAGAAACCATATAGAAACCATTGACTGGCAGGGTTTCCACTAATTGATGTACTAATTGGATCTACCAAATACACCCAGTTTACTATAAAATCTGGATAAAAATAAAGGAGTATATAAAAACTAACTAAAAACAGAAAAGCAAACCAACCGATCCAACCACGATTTGTAGCTGCGTTTAGAAAAATTCCATTGTTTTTTATTCCTGGTTTTCCTAATAAAATCACATCAGGAACGATGTACATAAGAGCACCAATAATACCAAAACCAAAAGTTAAAAGCCACAGTAAACCTGTGTTTTCGGTAGCAAACCCTTTCCCTGCTTTTTTAGCAAGCGCAAAGCTTAAACTATGTGGTTTCCCAAAGATTTTATATTGATATTGTGCACCTTTTTTACTCCAGTTCTTTTCTGCACTGTATTTTGCAATTAACGCATCATAATGTTTGTTTGATATTTCAAAAGCATTTCTAACGTTGCTAGAGAATTCAAAAATATTTAAGTCTTCCTCTGTAACTATTGCTTTTGTAAGTTCTGCTTTGATCACCTCACTTTTATATCCTTTTTCTTGAATAAAAGTGTCTAATTCAGATTGAGTTAAACTAAAAGAACCTGTGAATATAGATGCTGTAAAGATTGATAATCCTATTAAAAATACAATTAGACCTGTTTGTTTTATAAGTTTCAAAATAATAATTTTGTGTTATGAGAGTTGATTGGATGTGTTCTTTTTTAATCCTTTTTTATAGGGATTTACTGAAAATTCGTTTCCAGCTTTTCTTTTTTAATTGAATGTTTGTGTCATTTTCTGAATTGAATTTCGCTACAATTTCTTGTTCATGTAATTTGTAAAATTCAGGATCAAAATTTGCGTCTGCTAAATGTTCTAATACATAATCTACTGTTCTTTTTTCAGTTAAGATGCGATCAAAAAATTCGTGTCGCATTCGAATTCCAAAGTTGTTAATGCCAATAAATTCTCGTGTGTTTTTATCATAATTTAAATGAATACATTTTGTTCCATCTGTATGTTCCCAATAAAAGCGCGCTTCATTTTCTCTGGTCTGTGCCCAAACCCAACCGTAGGTTTGATACTCTATATCAATGAATTTTGCTGAGTTAAACCAATGCCCAGGTTTGTATTCAATTTTATTTCCACAAATAGTCTGTGCAACAGTTTCCCCCATCATTCTACCCGTGTACCAAACAGCTTCAACCGGTCTTCTAGACCCAATGGCTTCATATTGTTCTGCACAATCTCCAATGGCGTAAATATCTGTGAGATTGGTTTCTAAAAAGCGATTTACTTTCACTCCGCTACCAATTTCTAATTCAGAATCTCTTAGGAAATCTACATTTGGTGAAACACCAGCAGTTAACCCTACAACGCTACATTCAATTTCTTCTCCATTTTCTGCAATGACTATTGATTTCACATTGCCAACGGCATCAGATTTAATCTCTTTTAAATTAACCCCTAGTCGCAAATCAATATGATTATTTATGATTTCTCTGTTAATCATTTCAGATTCACCTTTTGGTAAAACGCCATCCCAAAAACTTTGCTCCCTTACTAAAAAGGTAACAGGAATGTTTCTGCTATGCAGCATTTCTGCTAATTCAATTCCGATCAATCCACCACCAACAATTACAGCACGTTTACACGTTTTATTATCTGGAGCATATTTTTCTAAAGTATCTAAATCTTGTTTGTGATACATACCCATAACACCATTTAAATCTTGTCCTGGCCAACCAAATTTGTTTGGCTTAGAACCTGTTGCAATAATCAATTTATCGTAGCCTAATTTTTCACCATTACTAAATTCAATTTCATTTAAACTTGAATTCACTTTTGATACATATCCTTTTTTAAGGCTGATGCGATTTTTTTTCCAAAACCAAGATTCATAAGGTTGCGTGTGCTCAAATTTCAGATGCCCCATATAGACATACATCAATGCTGTTCTAGAAAAGAAATAGTCAGTTTCCGCTGAAACGATGGTAATTTCTTTGTCTGAATTCTTTCTAATATGTCTGGCAGCTGTAACTCCAGAGATACCATTTCCTATAATAACAATGTGTTCCATAATTAGTTTGTTGACTATTCTGTCGAGAGGGAAGTTACAAACTTAATAACGAAATTTAATTTAGAATGATTACAGATAAAGAATAGTATTTTACGCGATATAACTGTCTAGAAGGATTCTTTTTGTACTTGAGAAAAAGAAGATCAAGAAGGAACATTCAATCATTTAAATCCAGTCGTAACTTTTCTGTGTAAACAGCGCTTTAACCTTGGATTAAGATATTTGTTGACAAAATATGAGTACCTTAGAAATCTTATGAAGATACATAAATGCCTTATTATCATAGCAATTATAGTTCATTCTTCTTTTGTGCAAAGTCAAAAGATAAACGGAATTAGTTTTGTTTCATCTCGAGCATCAATAGATGCAAAACATGTACAACCTGTTTTAGCAGTTAATGGCAACTATGTTGCGTTAATGCCTTTTGGGCTTATGTCAGAATTAAAGAACCCCACTATAAAGTATAATTCAAAAAGACAGTGGTTTGGAGAAACAAGAAAAGGCTTGGAGCAGTATGCAGTGGAATTTAAGAAAAGTAATATAAAGGTAATGGTAAAACCTCAAATATGGGTTTCAAGAGGTTTGTATACGGGTTATATAGAAATGGAATCTGAAGAGCATTGGCAAATACTAGAAAATTCATATGAGAAATTCATTTTAGAGTATGCTGATATTGCAGCCAAAATGAATGCTGAAATTTTATGTATTGGAACAGAATTAGAGAAATTTGTAGCAAAAAGACCAAAATATTGGAGTGCGTTAATTTTAAAAATCAAAAAAATTTATAAAGGTAAATTAACGTATGCTGCCAATTGGGATGAGTTTAAGAGGGTGCCTTTTTGGAAACAATTAGACTATATTGGTGTTGATGCATATTTTCCTTTAAGCGATAAAAAAACGCCAACAGTTGCTGAATTTGAAAAAGGTTGGCAGCAGCATAAAACTGAAATTCAGAAAATTCAACAACAAAACAATAAGCCAATTCTATTTACAGAATATGGGTATAGAAGTGTTGATTTTACAGGAAAAAAACCATGGGAATTTAACCGAATAGAAGGTCGTGTAAATTTAGTTGCACAAGCGAATGCAACGCAAGCTATTTACAATCAGTTTTGGAAAGAAGATTGGTTTGCTGGTGGATTTATTTGGAAGTGGTTTCACAATCACGAAAAATCTGGAGGACAAGAAAACAATCGATTTACTCCTCAAAACAAACCAACCGAAAAGCTAATTAAAAAATTATATGGATTGCAGTAAAACATGATAAATGTCTTTTTTTCAAGGATTTAGCGTGTAGCTTTGTGTAAACCTGAATTTTAGCAGCATCATAAAAATCATGAAATAATTTAATCTAGCGTCTCTGTCTAGCAACATCCGCCACCATCATAATGGAAGGTAGAAGGAGAGAAAAAGATATCGTCTCTTCCTAGTGCTTCTAGATCTCTTGCTGTTTTATCACAAATTGCTAATGGTTGATTCTTTAACAACGTATGACCTAATCCATCATCAAAATACTCTTCACTACCATAATAAATAGCTGCTTTTCCTGTAAAGATACAAGGGCCATCTTCGGGCATTGGGTCTTTAATTGCGGCAACTTCAATAGATTCTATATAAATCAATTCGTCTGTAGGATAATTCTTTGGGTCTAAGATTCTGTACGGTTTTCTAGCTCTAATTTCAATAGTTCCAAACCCTGCATCTGTTAATGCTTTTACATAATCAGCAATTGTTAAACTACCAGATAAACACAAAGCACGTAAGCGATCATCGTTGCGCAATTCGTCATTCATTGGCTGCTCACACGTAGGGTCACTCATTACCAAACGACCGTGAGGTTTCAACACGCGGTGCATTTCTTCAATGGCTTTCTTTAAATCATTCGACTTAAAAATATTGAACAAACAGTTTTGAGCGGCAACATCAATTGAATTATCTTCAACGGGTAAATCCATTGCATCTCCTTTTCTTAAGTCCACAAAATCAGATTGAAACCACTCATTTTGTTCTTCAGCAATTTTAAAGTTTTTACGTGATGCCTCTAGCATTTCATCAACAACATCCAATCCAATTACGCCTCCTTTTTGACGATTGAAATAAGAGAATTGCAACAATTCCATTCCGCCACCAACACCAACATATAACATCTTCGGATTGTTGGTCAAATCACGAGCATGCACAGTAGAGCCACATCCGTAGTTCATTTCTTGCATGATTCTTGGAATTTTTAATCCTGGTAATTCCCAAATAGGATTTGTAGTACAACACAAACCAACATCTGGTGTTAAGGCTGCTTCTTTATATACGTTGTGTGTAGTTTCTAAGTAACTCATTTTTTTTAGATTTCTGTCATTGCGAGGAAGTATGACGTGGCAATCTTTTGATGAGATTCCCTGCCTGCGGCTGGCAGGCTTCACTTCGTTTGGAATGACGTTATATTATTTTAATTAATTCTTTAAATAAAGTAATCATTTTTGGTTCTGCTTCACTAGCAATTGCAATGATTTCTGCAATATCTACTGATTGTAAATTTTCAGGATCACATTCATCTGTTAAAACAGAAATTGCGGCACAAGTTAACCCTAGTTGTTTGGCTACAATTACTTCTGGCACAGTGCTCATTCCTACAGCATCCGTTTCTAATATTTGTAGCATTCTATACTCTGCTCGTGTTTCTAATTGCGGACCTACAACACTTGTGTAAACCCCTTCGTGCAATTGTATGTCGTTTTGCAAAGCAATTGCTTTCAGGTGGTTGTTTGTTTTTTTCGAATACGGTTCTAACATATCGGCGAAAATATTTCCAAAGTCATTTGCACCTTTAAAAGCAAGTGGAGAACCTCCTTGTAAATTGATATGATCATCAATCAACATTAAGTCTCCTTTTTTATACTTTAAATTGATGGCTCCTGCTGCATTAGAAATTAATAAAGTAGAAATCCCTAATTGATGCATGGTTCTAATTCCATAGGTTACTTCCCAAAGATTATAGCCTTCATATACATGAAAGCGACCAGCCATTACGACTACTTTTTTGCCAGATAAGTTTCCGTAAATTAACTTACCTGAATGAAACTCAACGGTTGCCTGCGGGAAATTTGGAATATCAGCATACGCAATTTCTTTTTCTATTTCAATTTCATGAATCAGTTTTCCTAGGCCAGTTCCTAACACAATTCCGATTTCTGGTTGTGAAATTCCGTTTGCTTTTAAGTAGTCTGTAGTTTCTTGTAAGTCAATTTGTTTTTTCATGTCTATGCTGAACTTATTTCAGGAGTGTTTTAGAAGCAATAATTTCTTGGATAGTTGGATTATTTTTATAGAAATCGGAAGCAATTAAATCTTCAAAAGTATCTATATCATTTAAAATTTCAATAAAGCCAACAGATTGCTGTTGTTCTTTTAATTGAGCCAAAGTTACAGCTAATAATTCTGATTGACTCCACGGTTTATTTTCAAAAAGAGCCGCATTCATTTTAGACATTCCAATTAAGTAATATCCGCCATCTTCAGCTGGGCCAAAAATAACCTCATTATTCTGTAAAGTTTCAAAACCAACCTCAATAATCTTTTTAGAGATATTGGGTAAATCTGAACCAATTAAAATGATATTCTCATACCCTTCGTCAAATCCATTTTGAAAAGCATTGCGCATTCTAATTCCTAAGTCTTCACCTTCTTGCACACATTTTTTATCACCTTTCCATTTAGAAGGAATACTCAGATTCGAAAAATAAATATGTCTCTCTATAGGTACTTTTTGAGATGCTCTTTCTGTGATTTCAACTAATTCGGAATAGATCTTAAAAGCGCCAACATCTCCAATGGTTTTTGCCAAACGTGTTTTTACTTTTCCCAAAACGATGTTTTTAACAAATACAATAAGTAAATTCCTGTCTTTATTTTGGGCGCTATTTTCTGGACTCTTTTTACTACACATACACACTAATTATTTTTGATAAAGAATCATTGTTTAGGCAACAACTCCTTGGCAACTACTTCCTGCACCAGCTGTACAACCGTAACAATGTTGATTTATTATAATATTTCTATTCTGTAATAGTTCCTCGTTATATTCAGAAATGTGTTTTACCTTGCTGTTTACTTTTAAGTTCAACATCTGATTAAAATCACAGTCAAACAACCAGCCATCCCAACTTATAGAAATGGTATTGGTACACATTACATTTTCTACAGCTAATGGATTGTATGCTTCTACTAAAGAATACATGTAATCCTCGTAATTTTCTGAGGCGATTAAATAATCTAAAAACCTACTGATAGGTAAATTGGTAATCGCAAATAAATTATGAAAATCAATACTAAATTCCTTTTTTAAGGCCTTTTTAAAGTCGTTTTCTAATGCCATTTGATCTCCAGGTAAAAATGCACCTGATGGATTGTATACCAAATCTAATTTTAAATCAGAACCTTCTATTCCGTAGCCAATATCGTTAAGCATTTGTAATGCTTTTATAGACTTATCAAAAACACCATCACCACGTTGTTTATCTGTTTTTCCACGTGTCCAATGTGGCATTGAAGAAATTACATGAATGTTGTGCTTTTTAAAGAACTCTGGTAAATCGTAGTATTTTTTATTCGCTCTAATAATTGTTAAGTTAGACCGAACAATAAAATCTTTGATTCCGGCTTTTGACGCTTCTTCTACAAACCATCTAAAATTAGGATTCATTTCTGGAGCTCCTCCAGTTAAATCTAAGGTGTGTGCTTCCGTTTTTTTAATGACATCTAAACATTGATTCATGGTTTCAATGGTCATTATCTCCTTACGATCTGGGCCAGCATCAACGTGGCAATGTGAGCACACTTGATTACACATATATCCCAAATTGATTTGTAAAACCTCTAATTTCTTAGGACGCAAAGGAAACTGATTTGTTTCTTTTATTTTATTTGCAAACGTTGGTAATTCATCTTTAAAAATTCCGTTTGATAGAATTTCTAATTGACGTTCTGTATTTGCTAAATCGTTATTTCTTGCTAAAAGTGATTTCTTCATGCTTGTCTACTCGAGCGCAGTCGAGAGGTTTTAATTTATCAAAGTTTCGACTGCACTCGATCTGGTATTTTTCTAGATCCCCGCTTTCATGGGAATAAGCGACCTCTAAGTTTCTGCTTTTTAAAAGCAAAATTAGAGCCTGCTTACATTTCTAATTTATTAACTTTATTCATCATTTGTACTCCATGCACTAATGTTGCTCCACTTTTTATAGCCGCTCCAACATGTATTGCTTCCATCATTTCGTTTTTGGTAATTCCGCGTTGCAGACCATCTTTTGTGTAGGCATCAATACAATACGGACATTGTTCTGTATGTGCAACGGCTAGTGCTATTAAAGATTTCTCTCTGGCTGTTAAAGCGCCTTCTTCAAACACTTTTCCGTAATAATCAAAGAATTTGTTCCCTAATTCTTCACTCCATTCTGTGATTTTTCCAAACTTTCTTAAATCTGCAGGGTCGTAATATGTTTTTGACATGTTGTATTATTTTTTAGTTGTCACTTCGAGTATTTTTTCGGAATAAAATTACGAAAAATTGTATCGTGAAGCTTATTGTTTTTTAAAATATCTCGATAGGACTTTTAATTTAAAAATTAAAAGGCGCTCAATGAGATAGCTGCTTATTTCCTGTTCAAACGCCAATGATATTTTAAGATACAAAGGGCTACTTTCTTATTGTTTCCTTCTAGTTTATTTTTGATAAGAATTTAGACGTTGTCGTTTCTGATTGTTTACAAAGAAAAGGAGAAAAACGAATCAATATTTTTTTTTCCTATTTTAAGGTTAAGTTTTTCTCTAAGCCAATATACAATTCCAGATGAAGAGGTGCTTTCTTTAATTCATATCCATTACGAATTTTAGATTGCCACTTTTGGGGTCTCTTGTCTAAACATAAAAAACACGGATGTCAATAAGTTGTGCGGCTAAATATGCCATCATAAAATGAATTCAGAAATTTCTATTAATTTTAAAAATTTGTATCTTTGCAAGATCAAACAAACAACAAAAAAGAAATACATGAAAGCATATATTTTTCCAGGTCAAGGAGCACAATTTACAGGAATGGGATTGGATTTGTACGAGAACTCTAAAGTTGCTCAAGGCTTATTTGAAAAAGCGAATGAGATTTTAGGTTTTAGCATTACAGACATTATGTTTGAAGGAACAGCAGAACAATTAAAACAAACTAAAGTTACGCAGCCAGCGATCTTTTTACATTCAGTAATCTTAGCAAAAGTTCTTGGAGATTCTTTTCAGCCAGAAATGGTTGCTGGACATTCATTAGGCGAATTATCTGCATTGGTTGCAAATGAAGTTTTGTCTTTTGAAGATGGATTGACATTGGTTTCTAAAAGAGCAATGGCAATGCAAAAAGCATGTGAAATTGCACCCTCTACAATGGCCGCGGTTTTAGGGTTAGATGATGCTGTAGTAGAAGAGATTTGTAAGTCAATTGATGGAGTAGTAGTAGCAGCAAATTACAATTGTCCAGGGCAATTAGTAATTTCTGGAGAAGTTTCTGCAATAGAAAAAGCATGTGCTGTTTTAACTGAAAAAGGAGCAAGAAGAGCATTAATTTTACCTGTTGGTGGGGCATTTCATTCACCAATGATGGAGCCAGCGAGAGAAGAGTTGGCTGCAGCAATTGAAGCGACTACTTTTAGCAATCCAACATGTCCGGTGTATCAAAATGTACCTGCAAAAGCAGTGACGAGTCCAGATGAAATAAAGAAAAATTTAATGGCGCAATTAACAGCTCCTGTAAAATGGACACAATGTGTGCAAAGTATGATTGCTGATGGAGGAACTGAATTTATTGAAGTTGGTCCAGGAAAAGTATTGCAAGGATTAATGCGTAAAATTGATAGAAGTGTTGCCGCAAGTGGAGCGAGTTTTGAAGCGTAGTAAACGTAAGAAGATAGTATAAAAAAAAGCCGCTCAAATGAGCGGCTTTTTTATTTGGGTTGTGTTAAAGGATATTTTTTATCATATAAACTCAATTGATTTTTTTTCCAAACAGCTCCTTCTAAAAATACAGGATGTTGCAACCCTACTTCCCAGGTTCCTAATCTTTTTAATAAATCCGAGGTAATCTCAATGTTTTTTAATGATACATTGTTTAGTTCAGATTTATCTGTGGATAAATTATATAACATTGGGAATCTATCTGGAATGTTAATAAGCTTCCAGTCTCCTTTTCTTATGGCAGAGCTTATAGTAAACTTCCATTTTAAATCATCATGTGGTGTATTTGTGGTTTGATTTAATACAAACGGAATTAAATTGACACCATCAAGCTTGTCTTCTTTTTTAACTGCTCCTCCAGCTAATTCAATAAATGTAGCAGCGAAATCTAATGATGATACAGGTTTTTTATAAGTTGTTCCAGCTGGAAGTGTATTGTGCCAATTCAAAATATATGGAACATGAATTCCGCCTTCTAATAGAATTCCTTTTTGACCATTATAAGGAGCATTGTTTGAGGCATTATAAAAAACGGGGCCTCCATTATCACTAATAAAAACGATTAACGTATTGTCTTCTTGTCCAGATGCTTTTACAGCGTCCACAATTTTTCCAACATTTACATCCAATCTATGTACCATTGCTGCGTAGGTGCGTCGTTTTTTGTTTTTGATATGTGCATAGATTTTTAAATCTTCTTTTGTTGCTTGCATCGGTGTATGTGGAGCGTTGAAAGATGCGAATAAGAAATACGGTTCGTTTTTATGCCTTTTGATAAAATCTACAGATTCGTTACCAACATCATCAGTAATATATGTAATTGGGGAGGGTGTTTTATAATTTGATTGAAGCGGGACTTTGTATCCACTCTTTGCAGTTGGATTTGAAGTAAAGTAATCATGTCCACCGCCAGTATATCCCCAGAACTCATCAAAACCACGTTGCAAAGGATGAAATTGAGGTAGATATCCCAAATGCCATTTTCCAATTAAACCATTTACATATCCTAATTTTTTTAACCTGTCTGCAATTGTTTTTTGCTCAACAGGAAGCCCTAAAAACTGACCGTCAAATCCGGGTTGATTACCTCCTAAATTATTGTCGTGTCCAAACTCAACTTGATTCCTTCCGGTAATAAGTCCAGCTCTAGATGGGCTACAAACGGCAGAAGAAACATATCCTTCAGTAAAATTGACGCCAGTTTTTGCCAAGCGATCAATATTTGGTGTTTTAATTTGTAAGCTACCATTCATGCTTAGGTCTCCAAAACCAAGATCGTCAGCAACAATTAATATAAAATTAGGTTGTTTTTTAAGAGCCTTACTATTTGATTGTTTCTCAAATTTAGTTACAGTTGATTCAACAAAAGAAATTGTATTTTTTTTATCTTTTTCATAAGAAATAAAGCAACATATAGAAATAAAGATAAGAACTGTTTTATTCATTGTAAGTTGGTTTAATGAGTTACAGCTAAGTTATTCTTTTTTCTTTTGCAAAGAATTTGAAAAAGTGTCTATTTATTGTTTTAATTGCCATTTCCACGCAGAATCTAACGCTTCATCTAGGTCTTTTTCTGTTTTCCAGTTCAATTCTTTGTTTGCAATTGTTGTGTCTGCATACGCAGCAGTAATGTCGCCTTCGCGTCTACCAACAATTTTATAATTTAGCGATTTTCCAGAAGCTTTTTCAAACGCTTTGATGACTTCCAGTACAGAGCTTCCCGTTCCAGTCCCAACATTAAAAAATTCAAAATTTGTTTTATTTTTTTTATTAATTAAGCGCTGTAGCGCAGCAATATGTGCTTTTGCTAAATCTACTACATGAATATAATCTCTTACAGCCGTTCCGTCAATTGTTGGATAATCATCTCCGAAAACAGATAATTCCTTTCTGATTCCTGCAGCAGTTTGCGTAATAAACGGAATTAAATTTTGAGGAACTCCTAAAGGTAATTCGCCAATTTTAATACTTTCATGTCCACCAACCGGATTGAAATAACGCAATGCAATGGCATTCATGTTATATGCCTTGCAACTTTCTTTAATAATTTCTTCTCCAATTTGTTTTGTGTTTCCATAAGGAGATTCAGCAGGTTTTGTTGGGGCATTTTCTGTAATAGGTAGTTCATCTGCTTGTCCGTAAACGGTACAAGAAGAACTGAAAATAAAATTATCAATATTTCTATCTTTCATTTCTTGTAAAAGATAGACTAAGCTTCCAATATTGTTTTCGTAATAGTCTAAAGGTTTTGCGACACTTTCGCCAACTGCTTTAAAAGCTGCAAAATGAATAACGCCATCAACGGTGTTGTTTTTAAAAAATGATTGAACGTCATTTTTAACTCTTAGATCTATTTGATGAAATTCAGGTTTGATTCCTGAAATAGCAGTAATGTTGTTTAAGACATCGATAGTTGTGTTTGATAAATCATCAATAATAACAACTTCAAATCCTGAATTTTGTAATTCAACAACGGTGTGAGATCCAATAAATCCTAATCCACCAGTAACTAATATTTTTTTCATATTGCTAAAATAAAAAAAGCTCAGTTAAAAAACTGAGCTTTTGTTGTTATTTTATCCTAAAAACTGCAATATCGTTTTCGTAATAAAGGCTAATTGCTCGTTTTCAAGTTCTGTATGCATGGGTAAAGAAATTACGGTGTCAATCAATTGATTGGTTACTGTAAAGTCCTCTTCATTATAACGTTCGTCTGTATACGCTTTTTGCGCATGTAAAGGAACAGGGTAATAAATTGCATTCGGAATGTTATTGTCTAATAAATGTTGATGTAATTCGTTTCGTTTTCCGTTTGTAATCTGTAATGTGTATTGATGAAAAACATGTGTTGTGAAATCACTTATAACTGGAGTGATAATGTTTGGATTGCTAGCAAAAGCAGTTGAATAGTATTCTGCGGCTTTTCTACGAGCATCACAATAGCTATTTAATAAAGGGAGCTTTGTTTTTAAAACAGCTGCTTGAATAGAATCTAAACGAGAGTTTACTCCAACAACATCATGGTAATAACGTTTGTACATTCCGTGATTTACAATACCTCTAATGTTATGCGCTAAATCATCATCATTGGTAAATATTGCTCCACCATCACCATAACATCCTAAGTTTTTAGAAGGGAAAAATGATGTGGTACCGACATTTCCAATAGTTCCAGATTTTTTTGTTGTTCCGTCAGAAAAGGTGTAATCAGCTCCAATTGCTTGCGCATTGTCTTCGATAACGAACAAATTATGTTCTTTAGCAATTTCCATTACAGCTTCCATATTAGCACATTGCCCAAATAAATGTACAGGCACAATCGCTTTTGTTTTTGGTGTAATCGCTTTTCTCAAAGCATCAATATCCATGTTAAAAGTATCTGCTTCTACATCCACTAAAACAGGGGTTAATTTTAACAACCCTATTACTTCTACGGTAGCAGCAAATGTGAAATCAGCAGTAATTACTTCGTCTCCTTGTTCAAGGCCTAAACCCATCATTGCAATTTGCAAAGCATCTGTTCCGTTTGCACAGGGAATTACATGTTTTACCTCTAGATATTTTTCTAAATCTGCTTGAAATTCTTTAACGGTAGGGCCATTTATATATGCTGCTGAATTCAATACTTCAAAAATAGAAGCATCAACAGTTTCTTTGATATGTTTGTATTGACCAGGAAGGTCAACCATTTGAATTTTTTTCATAAAATGAAATTTTTTTATCTCGACAAAAGTACAAATTATTCGCTATTCAACCGAGCTCCTTTGGTATTGATTTTTCTGTTACCTTTGGTCGAATTCAAATTTATTTTCATGAAGCGTATTAAAAAAATTGTTAAAGTTGTCGTTGCTCTTGTGTTGTTATTAGTTGTCGGTTTTTGGTTGTTTACCAGAACCTTGCATCCAACATATAATGGGGAGCTTGATTTGGCTAATATTTCTGATGAAGTAACGGTTTTTTATGATGAGGTTGGTGTGCCGCATATTAATGCAGAAAATCAAAATGATGCTTTTATCGCATTAGGATATGTACATGCACAAGATAGGCTTTGGCAAATGGAGTTGATTCGGAGAATTGCTGCAGGTAGATTGTCCGAAATTTTCGGAAAAGAGTTGGTAAAAACGGATAAACTTTTTTCTGGATTAGGTATTGAAGAAGCATCTGCTAAAAGCATAGCAAATCTTGATAAAAATTCAGAAACGTATAAATTAACAATCGCTTATTTAGAAGGGATAAATCAATTTATGGAAAATGGGCCAACACCGATTGAATTTTTATTGGTTGGTGTAGAGAAAGAAAAATATACATTAAAAGATGTGTACAACGTATTTGGTTATATGGCATTCAGTTTTGCGGTGGCTCATAAAACAGATCCGATGTTAAATGAAGTGAGAGAAAAATTAGGGGATGCGTATTTTAATGAAATTAGTTTATCGAATGTTAAAAATACAGCGCTGATACAGAATGAGAAAAATCCATTTTTAACAGCAAATGTTGCCTCGGCAATTCAAGATGTTTATTCTCAATTACCGTTAGCGCCTTTTATTGGAAGTAATTCTTGGGTATTAGGACCAGAGAAAACTAAAAATGGCCGTGTAATTTTCGCAAACGATCCTCATATTGGATATGCGCAGCCTTCCGTTTGGTATCAGTCCCATATTAAAACTCCAAATTACGAAATGTATGGGTTTAACTTGGCGCTTACGCCGTTTTCTTTAATAGGACATAACAGAGAATATGCCTACGGAATGACCATGTTTCAAAACGATGATGTAGATTTTTATTTTGAAAAAAACAACCCAAACAATCCCTTAGAATACCAAACGAAAGACGGATTTAAGAAGTACGATATTGTTAAAAAAACAATCAAAGTAAAAGGAGAAGCTGATATTGTAATTGAAGCAAGGGTAAGTCAACATGGCCCAATAATGAATGATTTAATTGAGCATATAGATGATGAAAGACCAATGGCAATTCAATGGATTTACACAAAATTAGAAAATGAATTGTTGCAATTATCTCATCAAATGTCTCACGCAAGATCATTAAAAGAATTTAAAAATGCTGCAAGTAGATTGCATGCTCCAGGATTAAATATCATGTATGGAGATGCTAAGAATAATATTGCATGGTTTGCAGCTGGAAAATTGTATAAATATAGAGAAGGAGTCAATAGAAAATTGATTTTAGATGGCGCTTCTGGAAAAGATGAAATTTTAGAATATTTCGATTTTGAAGAAAACCCGCAAGCTGTAAATCCGAGTATCAATTATGTGTATTCGGCAAACAATCAGCCAGATTCTATTAAAGGTGGTTTGTATCCAGGGTATTATTTACCTGAAGATAGAGCGAAACGAATTGTAAATATATTAAAAGACAAAAACGATTTCACAAAAGAAGATGTTGCTAAAATGATCTATGACGTAACCTCTGCAACTGCATCAAGGAATATTCAGAATTTGATTAGTGGAATAGAAATACCTGCCTTGACAGTCAATGAAAAAAATAGTTTAGAGGCGTTGTCTAACTGGAAAGGGTATTACGGTAAAAAAGAAGTAGGGCCAACAATTTACAATCGCTTGGTGTATGAGTTTTTAGTTGCTACCTATAAAGACGAACTAGGTAAAAGCTTTGCACAGTTTATAAACACTCCATATCAAGACAAAGCATTGGCAGAGCAAATTGGGAGAGAAAATTCTGTTTGGTGGGATAATGTCTCAACAAAAAACAAAAAGGAAACTAGGAAAGAGATTATTACAACCTCATTTAAAAAAGCAGTTGCTTTTATTTCGAAGCAATTAGGGAATACTGTGCAAGATTGGACTTGGGATAAAGTAATTTCTGTGGAATATAGACATAGTTTGGGTAAAATTGCAGCACTGCGTACATATTTTAATGTAGGTCCTTTTAAAACTATTGGAGGAAATGAAGTAATAAATAACCAGATTTTTAATTTAGATAGCACTGGAGTTTATAAAATCGTAGCTGGACCTTCTACGCGTAGAATTATAGATTTTTCTGATGTAGAAAACGGATTAGGTATTTTACCAACAGGACAATCGGGGAATGTATTTAGCCCACATTATGATGACCAAGCTCAAAAATATATTGATGGTGAATTCGTGAAAATGAAATTGAATCAAAAAGAGATTGAAGCTTCTGAAAACGTATTGATTTTTAAAGTAAAGAAATAAAAGCATTCGTCATTCTGAGTTTGTTTCCGTTTCTCATAATTAATTTTATGCGATTCTGAAAGAGACTCAAAACGATGTTAAACCTCTTTATAAACCTCGCTAAATGGAATTCTAAAACGTTCTCCATACACGCCTTTTTCGGTTCTAATTCCGCAAGAAACAATCATGTTTATTTCTGCTCCAAAAGGCAAGCCTAATAAGCGTTTTACACGCCAAGTATCAGAGCCTTCCATTGGGCACGTGTCGTATCCAACGGCAGCCATACTTGTCATGAAATTTTGTGCTGCTAACCCCGTAGATTTATGCGCTACAATTCGCATGTCTTTTTGACGAACTTCTCTGTAAATAGGCTTAAAAAACCCAATACAAACAATTAGCAAATACTTAAGCCATCCTAAAATCCCTAAAAAGTCTGTATACGCAAATGGTATGATTTTTCCGTAATAATTTCTGGCAACCTTTTCTCTACTACTTTGTTCCGGTTTTGGGGTGTTCTTTCCAAAAACGGAGTCCATGAAACTTAGGTTTGCTTTTGCTCGTTTTTTCCAAGCGTCTTTTCTGGTGACAAAAACCACCAATTGCTGTGCTGTTGTTGCTGCATTTTGATTGAAGCAAAATGGAGCTATCTGTTCAATGATGTCTTTAGAGGTAATGTGGTGAAACTCCCACAATTGCATGTTGCTGCTGTTTGGAGCTAAGCTTGCTTGCTCAATACATTTCTTTACTAAAGCTGAATTTAATGGTTTTTTCGCATCAAAAATTCTTACTGAACGTCTATATTGTATTGCTTCTGAAACTGTTTTTTCGTTTGTCATGGCTTTAAGAAAAGTACTTGATAAAGGGTTAGGATATTTTTAGGTTTCCGTTGTGATTGCGACTCCCACTTTCTGAAATTCCTTCAAAAGAAGAATCCGTAATCATTTTTCTGAAAAACTCTTTTTGTTTGCACACGCTTACAGTGGTAATGGCTTCTCATTTAAAAAATAAGCCCTCACAATATACAAAATTATGTACAGGCTTTCCAAATTACCTCATCTGGCACGGGTGCTGTAATTTGAACGATTTCTTTGCTTACAGGATGAATGAAATTGATTTTTCTAGCGTGTAAATGAATGCTTCCATCTTTATTACTTCTATCAAATCCATACTTTAAATCCCCTTTTATCGGAGATCCAATTGTAGATAATTGACATCTAATTTGATGATGACGGCCTGTCTCTAAATCGACTTCTAGAAGGGAATAGTTATCTAATTTTTTGATGGTTGTATAATGTAAAACCGCTTTTTTACTGCCCTCAATTTCTTTGCTGTAAGCGGTAGATTTGTTGTTCTTAGGGTTCTTTTTTAAGAAATTAGTAAGTGTATCCTTTTCTTTTTCTGGTTGTTTTTTTACTACAGCCCAATATGTTTTTTTAATGATTTTGTCACGCAGCATTTTATTTAATCTTTCCAACGCTTTAGAAGTTCTTGCAAAGATGATAATTCCGCTTGTAGGTCTGTCTAATCGATGTACAACACCTAAAAAAACGAGTCCAGGTTTGTGGTATTTTTCTTTGATGTACTCTTTAACAACATCACTTAAAGGCTTGTCTCCGGTCTTGTCTCCTTGCGTAATATCACCCGCACGTTTATTAACAATAACAATGTGGTTATCTTCAAATAATACCTGTAAATTATCTTTGGTAGATGCCATTTTTCACTATTTGAAATCAGCAGCAACATCTTCATTTATCGTAGCGATATAATCTAAAAATTCTTTTCTCCCTAATCTTGATGATGATGAAGTGACAAAGGTCTGAGGTAATGTTTCCCAGTAGGCTAAAAGTTTCTTTTTGTAAGATGTAATTTGATTGTTGATTTTAGTGCTCCCTAATTTATCTGCTTTTGTAAAAACAATGCAAAATGGAATTTGGGTTTCTCCTAAAAACTGCATAAATTCTATGTCAATTTTTTGAGGATCATGTCTACTATCAATTAATACAAACGTACAAACCAATTGTTCTCTTTCTTTGAAGTAGTTTTCTATAAAATATTGAAAAATGGTTCTTTTCTTTTTCGAGATCTGTGCATAACCATAGCCAGGTAAATCCACTAAAAACCAAGATTCATTTATAATAAAATGATTGATTAATTGCGTTTTTCCAGGTTTTCCAGAGGTCTTTGCTAAATCTTTACGTTCCATCAACATGTTGATTAAAGAAGATTTACCAACATTTGATCTACCGATAAAAGCGTATTCAGGAATTCTGTCTTTTGGTGCATTTGTAACATTAGTGTTACTCATTACAAAATTTGCAGATTTAATTTTCATTGTAAACTAGATATTTCTAGAAGTTATCCACTTGTCAAGTACCTCATTGAATTCTTTTGGTCTTTCCATCATTGCAGCATGGCCACATTTGTCAATCCAAAATAAATCAGCATCCGGTAATAACTTGTTAAAATCAACGGCAACTTCTGGAGGTGTAACTTTATCTTGTTTCCCCCAAATTAAACATGTTGGTTGTGTCATTTCTGGCAAATCTTTTGCCATATTATGTCTAATAGCACTTTTAGCAATAGCTAAAGTTCTTATTAAAGAGTTTCTATCGTTTATTACAACATAAACATCATCAATTAATTTTTCTGTTGCAATAGCTGGGTCATAAAAGACATCTTGAGCTTTTTGAGTAACGTACCCTCTATCTCCTCTTCTAGGGTAGCTATCTCCCATCGTATTTTCGTATAATCCAGAACTTCCAGTTAAGACCAATGCTTTTACTTTTTCTGGATAATTTTTTGTGAAATACAAACCGATATGTCCTCCTAATGAATTCCCTACAAGAACCACATTGTCAAGTTTCTTAAACTCTAGAAATTCGTTTAAAAATTTCGCTAAGTTTTTAATATTGGTTTTTAATAGCGGTAAAGAATATAAAGGTAATTCAGGAATTAAAACATGATACCCTTTTTTAGTAAAATGCTCAAAAGTTTCATCAAAGTTACTTAATGCTCCCATTAGCCCATGTAAGATGACAATTGCCTGTCCTTCACCAGCTTCTGCATACGTAAATTCACCTTCGGTAATTAAGTTTTCTGTCATGGTCCACATTGATTTAACTCAATGGCAAATGTAGTTTTTTTTTAGCACATAGCCGTCTTTAATATTTGCAACGCAAATCTAAATATATCTACAACAGCGTCAGTATTTTAGAGGGAAAATGCTTTTTTTTTAACTAAGTGGAGAAAAGTGGTAGAAAGTGGTAAAAAATTTATATTTTTGTGAATACGAACAACATGTATATAGAATTTTGACAAACCTAATTGGGACATATGAATGTAAGGCCGATGCCAAAGGAAGAGTGATGTTTTCATCAGCTCTTAAGAAGCAGTTGTTGCCTGTTGTACCTGAAGGATTTGTATTGAAGAGAGCGGTTTTTCAGCCTTGTTTAGAGTTGTATCCTATGCAAGAGTGGAATTTCATGATGGAGAAGATTAATAAATTAAATCGGTTTGTTAAAAAGAATAATGATTTCATTAGAAGGTTTACAGCAGGTGTAAAAGTTGTTGAGTTGGATGCTTCTGGGAGATTATTGATTCCAAAAGATTTGTGTCAGTTTGCAGGTATCCAAAAACAAGTTGTTTTGTCTTCAGCTGTAAATATTATAGAAATCTGGGATAAAGATAGGTATGAGAATGCTATTGATGATGCAGCGGTAGATTTTGCAGATTTAGCAGAAGAAGTAATGGGAAATACAGATGTAGATGAATTATCATAATCCAGTTTTATTAAAAGAAAGCGTAGATGCTTTAGATATTAAAGAGAACGGAACCTATGTTGATGTGACGTTTGGAGGCGGAGGTCATTCAAGAGAAATATTAAGTCGTTTAGGGAAAGAGGGCAGGTTGTTTGCTTTTGATCAAGATCTCGATGCGCAGGGGAATAAAATTGATGACGAGCGTTTTGTATTGATTGCAGAGAACTTTAGACATATCACACGTTTTTTGAAATTTTACAGAGTACATAAAGTAGACGGAATATTAGCTGACTTAGGAGTTTCTTCTCATCAGTTTGATGTAGCAGAAAGAGGGTTTTCTACTCGATTTGATGCAGACTTAGACATGAGGATGGATCAGAAATCTAAATTGTCTGCAAAAGAGATTATAAAAAGATATTCTGAAGAGCGCCTGGCAGATATTTTGTTTTTGTATGGAGAGTTAAGAAGTGCAAGAGCTTTAGCGAAAACAATTGTAGAAGCAAGAGCAGAATCAGAAATTGAAACAAGTTTTCAGTTAAAAGAAGTATTGAAAAGACATTTACCGAAGGCAAAAGAGCATAAGATTTTAGCTCAGATTTACCAAGCTATTAGAATAGAGGTAAATCAAGAGTTGGAAGTATTAAAAGAATTTTTAAATCAAATTCCAGATTTGTTAAACAAAGAGGGGCGGTTAAGTGTAATCTCTTACCATTCTTTAGAAGATAGATTGGCGAAGCGGTTTATTAGAACAGGCTTATTTACTGGTGAACCGAATAAAGATTTTTATGGGAATACAAATGAGCCATTGAAAAAAGTCGGAAAATTAATAGTGCCTACTCAAGGTGAAATTAAAGAAAACAACAGAGCCCGTAGTGCTAAATTAAGAATAGCAACTTTAAAGTAATGAATAAAGTAAAAAGAAGTGTATATGATTTATTAAGAGGGAGTTTTCTTACAGATGCTTCAGCTTTTAAGAATTGGCGCATTATTATTTTTGTTGTTGGCTTGTTATTATTTATGATTTCTAGCGCACACAATGTAGACGGTAAAGTTATAAAAATTGCCGAGCTGAATAAAAAGAAAAGAGAATTAAGAGCAGAGTATGTCGATACAGGCACCCTATTAATGAGAATGAAGATGGAATCAAATATCCGACAGAAGGTAAAACTAAGAGGAATACAACCTTCACAGACATCACCCCACAAAATAAGAATCATCAGAAAAACGAATTAACCTTGACAACTATCAAAAAGAGCATATTAAACAAACTATATATAGTCACTGCTTTAATGACGCTTTTTTTTATTGTAATTATTGGGAGAATTATAAACATCCAATATGTACAAGGTGATAAATACCGCAAGCTTTCTGTAGAAAACACCATTAAAAACGACACGATATTTTCCAATAGAGGAAATGTATATGCAGCAGATGGAAACTTGCTAGCGACCTCTATGTATAAGTATACGATTCGTATGGATTTAGTTGCCGTAAAAAGCAATGTGTTTGAAAAAAATATAAACGCACTTTCTATTTCGTTATCAGAACTTTTAGGGAAGCCTTCTTCCTATTATCAAGAAAAATTACGAACTGCTCGTAAAAGGAAAAATCGCTATTTATTGATTACAAGAAATTTGGGATACAATGATTATGTGAAAATTAAAAAATTTCCAATTTTCAACTTAGGCCCATATAAAGGAGGGTTTATTACGGAGCAAAAAACGGTGCGTGTAAGGCCGATTGGGAAAATAGCTGAGAGAACTATTGGGTATAATGATCATAGAGGAGGCGCAGGAATAGAAGGCGCATTTGCAGAATATTTAGAAGGAGAAAACGGCTGGCGATTAAAGCAAAAAATCGCAAAAGGGCAATGGAAGCCGATTAACGACGTGAATGAAAAAGAGCCAATTGATGGTAGAGATGTTATCACCACGTTAGATGTAAACATGCAGGATATTACACATCATGCTTTGTTAAGACAGATGGAATATTTTGAGGCAGAACATGGTAGTGCAATTGTAATGGAAACGGCAACAGGTGAAATAAAAGCGATTTCTAATTTAGGGAGAACCTCAAAAGGGAAATATTACGAAAAAAGAAATTATGGAGTTTGGGAGTCACATGAACCAGGTTCTACATTTAAGTTGGCAAGTTTAATGGCCGCTTTAGATGATAAAGTAATTGATACATCTACTGTTGTTGATACAGAAAAAGGAATTATCTGGTTGCATGGAAGCAGAGTGGAAGATTCTCATAGAGGTGGATACGGAAAGATATCTGCAGCGAGAGTTCTTGAGGTTTCTTCAAATGTTGGAATCGTAAAGTTGATTAAAAAACACTACGATAAGGATCCATGGAAGTTTGTAAATAAAATGAAATCTTTTGGATTGGATAAGAAGCTCGGTCTCCAAATTAAAGGAGAAGGAACGCCTTTTATTCCGTATCCAGGAAACAAAAGAAACCCCTGGAATAAAATCTCACTTGAGTGGATGTCTTGGGGGTATGGAGTTTCTATTACGCCGTTACAGATGCTTACTTTTTATAACGCTGTAGCCAATGATGGTGAAATGGTGAAGCCGAGATTTATTAAAGAATTAAAGGTTCAGAATAAAACAGAAAAAATTTTTAAGAAGGTAATCTTAAAAAAGAGAATTGCAAGTCAAGAGACCATAAATAAGGTAAGGCGAGTGCTAGAAAATGTTGTTAAAAAAGGAACAGCAACGAATATTTATTCTCCAAATTTCTCTTTAGCAGGTAAAACAGGTACTGCTAAAAAGTGGGTAGAAGGAAAAAGAGATAAAGAAGGGAAGTATATTAAAGGTCATTATTCAAATAGGTTATACGTGGCTTCTTTTGCAGGTTTTTTTCCTGCGGATAGACCTAAATATTCTTGCATTGTAGTAATTCACGAGCCAAACAAAAAGAAAGGGTATTACGGAGCAACTGTGGCAGCGCCAGTATTTAAAGAAATTGCACAAAAAATTTATTCAACAACGCCTTTTGATATTTACGATGCACAAGAAGGAGCTTCAGTAACTGGACTTGATTCTACAGATCAAGAGTATTATACAACTCTTCAGAAAGAGCATGCCGTTCTTCCAGATGTGAAAGGAATGTCGGGAATGGATGCTGTGGCATTGCTAGAAAATTTAGGGTTGGTTGTGAAATTTAATGGATCAGGTAAAGTAATAAAGCAATCAAAAAATAAAGGTATAAAATTTAAAAAAGGAGATACAATTCTATTGAATTTATCATAAAAAATAGTGAAAAATTTAAAAGACATATTATACAAGGTTTCGATTGATGAGGTAGTTGGTACTACAGATGTCAACATCAATGCTGTGCAATTCGATTCTAGAAAGGTAGCTAAAAATGATTTGTTTGTTGCTCAGAAAGGAGTAACAGTAGACGGTCATTTGTTTATCAGTAAGGTAATATCGTTCGGGGCAAAAGTAATTGTGTGTGAGACAATTCCAAATGAGACTATTGAAGAGGTAACCTATATAAAAGTTGCAGATTCTAATATTGCTTTGGCCATTATTGCTTCAAATTATTTTGGAAACCCTTCATCAGATTTGAAATTGATTGGAGTTACAGGTACAAATGGTAAAACAACAATCGCCACATTATTGTATCAGCTTTTTAAAAATGCTGGATTCAAAGTTGGATTACTTTCAACGGTAAAAATAGTAATCGACGATACGGAATTTAAAGCGACACATACAACCCCAGATTCAATAAAAATCAATTCATATGTTGCCGATATGGTTGCTGTTGGAGTTGACTATTGTTTCATGGAAGTGAGTTCGCACGGAATCCATCAAAAAAGAACTTATGGGTTACAATTTGAAGGGGGGATTTTCACAAACCTTTCTCATGATCATTTAGATTACCACAATTCATTTGCTGAATATAGAGATGTTAAGAAATCGTTTTTTGATTTGTTACCAAAGAATGCTTTTGCATTGGTAAATCTCGATGATAAAAATGGAAGTGTCATGTTGCAAAATACAAAAGCAACAAAAAGAACATATGCGTTAAAGACTATTGCAGATTTTAAAGGGAAAGTACTTGAAAAAAGAATGTCAGGAACTTTATTAACTGTTGATGGAATTGAAATTTGGACCAAGTTAATAGGAACTTTTAATGCATATAATTTAGTAGCCATTGTTGCAACAGCAGAATTATGTGGTTTAGAAAAAATGGAAATTCTTAGACTGGCTAGTGAGTTAGAAAGTGTTAGTGGAAGATTTCAATATACCGTTTCTAAAAAAGGAATTACTGCAATTATAGATTATGCACACACCCCTGATGCGTTAAAAAACGTGCTAGAAACTATTTCTGAGATAAAAACAGGAAAAGAAAAAGTAATCACTGTTGTTGGTTGTGGTGGAGATAGAGATAAAACAAAGAGACCAAAAATGGCACTGATTGCTTCTCAATTAAGTAGTCAGGTAATTTTTACGTCAGACAATCCAAGAACGGAAGATGCGCAGACCATTATTGATGAGATGGAGCTAGGGGTAACAAAAGAAAACAGTGCAAAAACACTCTCTGTAGTAGATAGAAAACAAGCGATTAAAATTGCGTGTAAGCTAGCTGAAACTGGAGATATTGTTTTGATTGCAGGAAAAGGACATGAAGAGTATCAAGAGATAAACGGAACGCGTTTTCATTTTGATGATTTAGAAGTAGTAACAGAATGTTTTAATCAATTAAATAAATAAGAATGCTGTATTATTTATTCGAATATTTAGAAAGTCAATTCAATTTAACTGGAGCAAGTGTGTTTCAGTTTATCACATTTCGTGCGGCATTAGCCTTCATATTTTCATTGTTGTTTTCAACAATTTTCGGAAAGAGAATTATCAATTTCTTAAGAAATCAACAAGTTGGAGAAACGGTTCGAGATTTAGGCTTAGAAGGACAAGCTCAAAAATCTGGAACACCAACAATGGGCGGAATTATTATCATTCTTGCAACCTTAATTCCGGTATTGTTGTTAGCGAAGCTTGATAATATCTATGTGGTGATTCTTATCATAACTACTCTTTGGATGGGATTCATCGGTTTTGTAGATGATTATATTAAAGTATTCAAAAAAGATAAAGGAGGTTTAAGTGGAAAGTTTAAAGTATTAGGTCAGGTTGGTTTAGGAGTAATCGTTGGGTCAATGCTATACTTCCATCCGGATGTTACGATCAAAGAACAATTGCCAGTTGAGCAGCAGATTGTTCAGCAAAATGGCAAGAAACAAGTTTTTGGAGCTGCACATAAATCAACAAAAACGACCATTCCGTTTTTAAAAGACAACGAATTAGATTATTCAAAACCTTTGAGCTTTTTAGGGGAAGGATATGAAACCTATGCATGGATCATTTTCATTTTTGTGGTGGTATTTATTGTTACAGGAGTTTCTAACGGAGCTAATTTAACAGACGGTATTGATGGTTTAGCAGCGGGTTCATCGGCCATTATTGTAATAACACTAGCTGTTTTTGCATGGGTGTCTGGTAATATCATTTTTGCAGAGTATTTAGATGTAATGTACATCCCAAATTCAGGAGAAATGACCGTGTTTATCTTGGCTTTTGCAGGTGCATTAATAGGGTTTTTATGGTACAATACATTTCCCGCTCAAGTTTTTATGGGAGATATGGGGAGTTTAACTATTGGCGGAATAATAGCGGTTATAGCAATTGCAATTCGTAAAGAATTATTGTTGGTTTTCTTAGCTGGAATTTTCGTGGTAGAAAATATGTCGGTGATTTTACAAGTGGGTTATTTTAAGTATACCAAGAAGAAATTTGGAGTTGGAAAACGCATCTTTAAAATGGCGCCATTGCATCATCATTATCAAAAGTCAGGATATCACGAAAGTAAAATTGTAACACGTTTTTGGATTGTTGGAATCTTATTAGCGGTGTTTACAATAGCAACCTTGAAGTTGAGATAAATGAAAAGAATCGTTGTTTTAGGAGGTGGAGAAAGTGGTGCAGGAACAGCCATTCTTGCAAAACAAAAAGAGTACGAGGTTTTTGTATCTGATAAAGGAACAATTGCACAGAAATATAAAGAAGTTCTTTTACAAAATGAGATCGCGTTTGAAGAGAATCAACATACAGAATCAAAGATTTTAAATGCTGATTTGGTAATGAAAAGTCCTGGAATTCCAGACAATGCAGCATTGGTTAAAAAACTGAAAAACCTGGGTGTGCCAGTACTATCAGAAATAGAATTTGCAAGTCAATTTACCAAAGCAACAATAATTGGAATCACTGGAGCAAACGGAAAAACAACAACAACATTATTAACGCATCATGTGTTAAAACAAGCGGAGTTAAATGTTGGAGTTGCAGGGAATATAGGAGATAGTTTTGCGCAACAAGTTGCTGAGCAAGCGTATGATTATTATGTGTTGGAGTTGAGTAGTTTTCAGTTAGACGGAATTGAAAATTTTGCACCACATATAGCAATCATTACGAACATAACTCCAGATCATTTAGATAGATATGAGTATGATTTTAATAATTACATAGCGTCAAAATTTAGAATCACAAAGAATCAAACAGAAAACGATTATTTGATTTATGATGCGGAAGATGCAGCATCCGTTAAATGGTTAAAAGAAAATAAAACAAAAGCGCAATTACTTCCTTTTTCGATTGAAAGAGAATTAGAATTTGGAGCTTTTTTAAGAGACAATAAAATGATAACGAAAATAAACACAGAAGAATTCACTATGCCACTATCTAACCTAACATTAAAAGGGAAACACAATGTAAAAAATGCAATGGCTTCTGCAATGACTGCTCAATTACTAAAAATAAGAAAGCAAACCATAAAAGAAAGCTTATCAACCTTTGAAGGAGCAGAACATCGTTTGGAAGATGTTCAAAAAGTAAAAGGGGTACAATATATCAACGATTCTAAAGCAACAAATGTGAATGCAACATTTTATGCATTAGAATGTATGGATAATCCAACAGTTTGGATTGTTGGAGGAGTTGATAAAGGAAATGATTATCACGATTTATTACCATTGGTAAGAGAAAAAGTGAAAGCAATTGTTTGTTTAGGTGCTGATAATAAAAAAATTCAAGAAATCTTCGGAAATGTTGTAGATATTATTGTTGAAACTGCAGGAGCAGAAGAAGCAGTTAAGGTATCGGCAAAATTAGCATCAAAAGGAGATAACGTATTGTTGTCGCCATCGTGTGCAAGTTTTGATTTATTTGAAAACTACGAAGACAGAGGAAGACAATTTAAGAAAGCAGTAAAATCAATTTTATAAGGTGATACATGAATAACCTATTAAAACATATCAAAGGAGATAGAACAATTTGGTCTATAGTCGCTGTATTGGCAATTTTTTCGTTTATGCCAGTATATAGCGCGAGTACTAATTTGGTGTATGTTGTAGGTTCTGGGTCAACTTTTGGATATTTAATAAAGCACATGATTTTATTAATTATGGGTTTTGTAATTATATACGGTGTACACAAAATACCTTACAGATACTTTAGTGGAGGTTCTGTATTGATGTTGCCCGTAGTAATACTTTTATTGATATACACATTATCTCAAGGAACAACCATTGGAGGTGCAAATGCAAGTAGATGGATACACATTCCTTTTGTAGGTGTTGGTTTTCAGACATCAACTTTAGCAGGTTTGATTTTAATGGTATACGTAGCTAGATATTTGGCTAGAAATAAAGAAAAAAACGTAGTATTTAAGGAGAGCCTTTGGCAGTTGTGGCTACCAGTTGGTTGTGTGTTGTTATTAATATTACCGGCAAACTTCTCTACAACAGCAATTATTTTTACGATGGTAATTATGTTGTCTATTATTGGGGGATATCCACTTAAATACGTTGGGTTTATATTGGGCGCTGGGGCTGTTATATTCACATTGTTTGTGTTGACGGCAAAAGCATTTCCTAATGCAATGCCAAATCGTGTAGCAACTTGGCAAAGTAGAATTGAAAGTTTTTCAAAAGATGATGGTCAAGAAGGGTACCAAGTAACAAAAGCAAAAATAGCAATCGCTACAGGAGGTTTAACAGGAAATGGACCTGGAAAAAGTGTTCAAAAGAATTTTTTACCACAATCTTCTTCAGATTTTATTTACGCAATTATTGTTGAGGAATATGGTTTAGTAGGAGCATTCTCTGTAATATTTGTGTACTTTTTATTGTTGTTTAGAATTATAATGGCAGCAAAAAAAGCAACTACAATTTTCGCATCATTATTAGTAATTGGAGTTGGGTTGCCAATCATTTTTCAAGCAATGATAAATATGGCTGTAGCAAGTAATTTATTCCCTGTTACAGGCCAAACACTGCCACTTATAAGTAGTGGAGGAACTTCTATTTGGATGACCTGTTTTGCGCTAGGAATGATTTTAAGCGTAAGCGCATCCAAAGATGAGACAGAAGAAACAATTTTAGATGATAATCCTTTAGATATTTTACATGAAGCAATCGATTAACATCATAATAAGCGGAGGAGGAACTGGCGGACATATTTATCCGGCAATAGCAATTGCGAACGAAATACAATTGCGGTATCCTGAAGCGAAAATTTTGTTTGTAGGCGCAAAAGATAAAATGGAAATGGAAAAAGTGCCGCAAGCAGGGTATGAAATTAAAGGCTTGTGGATTTCTGGAATTCAACGAAAATTAACGTTAAAAAACCTGTCATTTCCCTTTAAGTTAATAAGTAGTTTGATAAAGGCGAGAAGCATTATTAGAAAATTTAAACCAGATATTGCTATTGGTACAGGAGGTTTCGCAAGTGGGCCAACATTAATGGTTGCGAATAGAAAAGGCATTCCGACGTTAATTCAAGAGCAAAATTCATATCCTGGAATAACCAATAAGTTATTAAGTAAGAAGGCAAAATTAATTTGTGTGGCTTATGATAATTTAGAACGTTTTTTTCCGGTTGATAAAATAATAAAAACAGGAAACCCAGTGCGTCAAGACTTACTGTCAATCCACAATAAAACTGCAGAAGCTACTGCGTTTTTTAAGTTAGATAAGAGCAAAAAAACAGTGTTGGTTTTGGGAGGTAGTTTAGGCGCTCGAAGAATCAATCAGTTAATAGAAGAACAAATCGGTTTTTTTAAAGAGCAAGATGTTCAGTTGATATGGCAATGTGGTGCTTTGTATGTTGAAGAGTATCAAAAATACAGTCAAAAGGAAAACGTTCAAGTCCATCAGTTTTTAAACAGAATGGATTTAGCGTATGCAGCTGCAGATGTAATTCTTTCTAGAGCAGGGGCAAGTTCGGTTTCAGAATTATGTATCGTTGGTAAGCCAACAATTTTTATTCCGTCACCAAATGTAGCGGAAGATCATCAGACAAAAAACGCAAAATCTATTGCAGATAAGCATGGTGCAATTTTGTTAAAGGAAAGTGAATTAGATACATTTTCGATTGTTTTTGAAACCTTATTGAAAGATAAAGGGAAGCAGCAAAGTTTAAGTGAAAACATAAAAGAATTAGCGTTGCCAAGTGCAACAAGTGATATTGTTAACGAGATAGAAAAATTATTGAATAGGTGAATTTAAAAAATATTCATAACGTTTATTTTATTGGCATCGGAGGCATCGGAATGAGTGCTCTTGCGCGTTATTTTAAAGCGAATGGAAAAAATGTTGCGGGGTATGATAAGACGAAAACCAATATTACTACTTCTTTAGTAGAATTGGGGATTGAAATTTATTTTGAAGATTCGGTAGCGAATATTCCATCAAGTTTTCTTTTAAAAGAGAAAACATTAGTTGTATTTACTCCAGCAATTTCAAAAAATAACGCGGTATATGAGTATCTAAAGAATGAAGGGTTTACAGTTTTAAAACGTGCAGAAGTATTAGGTAAAATAACAGAAAGCACGTATTGTTTAGCGGTTGCTGGTACACACGGAAAAACAACAACATCTTCTATCTTAGGTCATATAATGCAGCCAAGTAAAGCAACTTCGTTTTTAGGTGGAATTGCAGAGAATTACAATTCGAATTTGATACTTGGAGAGGATAAAATTTCTGTTGTAGAGGCTGATGAGTTTGATCGTTCATTTTTACAGCTTTCACCAAATATTGCATGCATCACTTCTGTGGATGCAGATCATTTAGATATTTATGGAGACCATGATGAATTGATAAAAACATTCAATGATTTCTCTGACAAAGTTTCTGATAAGATGATTGTCGCAAAAGGAATACCAATTGATGGGTTAACGTATGCAATAGAAGAAAATGCAGATTATAAAGCGTTCAATTTAAAGATTGAAAAAGGGAGGTATATTTTTGATGTGCAAACCCCAAAAGAAATTGTAAAAAATATAGCGTTGCGTTTACCAGGGAAACACAATGTAATGAATGCTTTGGTGGCTTTGGCTATGGCAAATGAATATGGTGTTTCTCTACGTGAAATAAAGCAGCAAATAGAAACATTTAAAGGAGTTCAACGTAGGTTTACATATCGAATTAATACAGATAAATTGGTGTTAATTGATGATTATGCACATCATCCAACAGAGATTCATGCAGTCGCAAATTCTGTCAGAGAAATGTATCCTACTGAAAAAGTATTGGCCGTTTTTCAACCACACTTGTTCAGTAGAACTCAGGATTTTGTTGATGAATTTGCAAAAGAATTAGCAGTGTTTGATGAGTTGTTGTTATTAGATATTTATCCAGCTAGAGAATTGCCAATTAAAGGAGTGAATTCTGAATGGCTATTAAATAAAATTGAATTAGAAAAGAAAAAATTGATATCAAAAGAGAATTTAATAAAAGATATTAAAAATTCTGATGCTAAAGTGATTGTTATGTTGGGTGCTGGGGATATTGGTATGATGATAAATGACGTTGTACATGAGTTGAAAACTGATAAAAAATACAAATGAAAAAGACATTAACATATTTGTTTTCTGTACTGTTAATAGGGTCTTTGGCTTTTTTGTATAGTTTTTCTTTAGCTAAGAATTCAGCTAAAAAAATCAAGAATGTAGTCATCGAATTTGTTGAGGGAGACAACAATTTTTTAACCCAACAAATGGTTAATAAATTGTTAATACAAAATAAAAAAAAGGTGAAAAACCAACCAAAATCTATCTTAGATTTACAAGGCTTAGAACATAGCGTGCTGTCTAACCCATATATAGAAAGCGCATCTGTTTTTTGCACAATAGAAGGGGTGTTGAAAACCATAGTAAAACAGCGTACGCCAGTCGCTAGAATTAACACAAATAATTCGTCTTACTATATTGATAAACAAGGGGTGAAAGTTCCGTTGTCTACTAATTATTCTACACGAGTAATTTTGATAACAGGGGATGTAAACAAGGATAATTTAAAAGAAATTACAGCTTTTGTAAATGTGATTTTGGATGATGATTTTTTGAGAAAAGAAATTATAGGAGTGCATATAACGCAGCATAAAGAATTTGTTTTAAGCGTTAGAAGTGGGCAATATAAAATTGAATTAGGTTCATTGGAGAAAATGAATATAAAATTTAAAAAATTAAAAGCTTTTTACAATAAAGCATTTGTTGATAAAACAATTGATCAGTACAAAACAATAAATTTAAAATATCACAACCAAGTTGTGTGCGCAAAATAATACAAGATGGAAAACAATAAAATAGCTGTAGGTCTAGATATTGGGACAACCAAAATTGTTGCCATGATTGGTAAAAAGAACGAGTACGGTAAATTAGAAATCTTAGGTATTGGTAAGGCAAAAAGTCTTGGAGTGAAAAGGGGAGTTGTTAGTAATATTACACAAACAATTCAATCAATTCAGCAAGCTATAGATGAAGCAGAAAGTGTTTCTGGACAGAAGATTGAAGATGTTGTTGTTGGTATAGCGGGTCAACATATCAGAAGTTTACATCATAGTGATTATATCACAAGAAGTAATGCTGATGAAGTTATTGATGAAGAGGATATAGATAATTTAGTGAATCAAGTTCATAAGTTGGTCATGTTGCCTGGAGAAGAAATTATCCATGTGCTGCCACAAGATTTTAAAGTAGATAGTCAAGGAGAAATTAAAGAGCCTGTAGGGATGTATGGTGGGCGTTTAGAAGCCAATTTCCATGTAGTTGTTGGGCAAGTTTCTTCCATAAGAAATATTGGTAGATGTGTAAAAAGTGCTGGTTTAGATTTATCAGATATTACATTAGAGCCGTTAGCTTCAGCATCTGCAGTGTTAAGTCAAGAAGAGAAAGAAGCAGGTGTTGCTTTAATTGATATAGGTGGTGGAACAACAGATTTAGCTATTTTTAAAGATGGTGTTATTCGTCATACTGCTGTAATCCCTTTTGGAGGGAATGTAATTACAGAAGATATTAAAGAAGGCTGTTCTATTATTGAAAAGCAAGCTGAGTTATTGAAAATAAAATTTGGTTCTGCTTGGCCAGGAGAAAATAAAGAAACAGAAATAGTTTCGATTCCTGGATTAAGAGGAAGAGAGCCAAAAGAAATTACGCTTAAAAACTTATCTAAAATCATTCACGCTAGAGTTCAAGAAATTATTGAACATGTGTATTTAGAAATAAAAAATTACGGTCACGAAACTGTAAAAGGGAAGCTGATAGCCGGAATTGTATTAACTGGTGGAGGTTCGCAATTGAAGCATTTGCGTCAATTAGTAGAATACATTACCGGAATGGATGCCAGAATTGGATATCCTAATGAGCATTTAGCGGGTGATTCTGACGAATCATTATCAAGTCCGTCTTATGCAACAGCAGTAGGTTTGTTGATGGAAGGGCTTGCGAAAGAAGGTAAAGATGAAGCTGGTGTTTCTGAAGATGAAATAGTAGCTGAAACAGAAATGGATGACCAAGCACAAGAAGGAAAAGTTGTTGAAGAGAAACCAGTGAAGAAAAGAAAATCATTTTTTGAAAAATTCACAGATAGTTTCAAAGAGTTTTTAGACAATGCAGAATAAAGAAGTAAAAGATATAATTAACCCTATAAAGATATAAAAGTTATTATGAGCGGAGAATTCGATAACATTTTATTTGACATGCCTAAATCACAATCAAATACTATTAAAGTAATTGGTGTTGGTGGCGGCGGAAGTAATGCTGTAAACCACATGTTTCAGCAAGATATTAAAGGAGTAGATTTTGTAATCTGTAATACAGATGCACAAGCTTTAGAAAGCAGTTCTATTCCCAATAAAATTCAGCTAGGTGTAGACTTAACAGCTGGTTTAGGTGCAGGCGCAAATCCAGAAGTTGGTGCAAGTGCAGCAAAAGAAAGCATAGAAGAGATTCAGCAAATGTTGGGTTCTCAAACCAAGATGGTGTTTATTACTGCCGGAATGGGTGGAGGAACAGGAACTGGAGCAGCTCCAATAATTGCTAAAATAGCCAAAGACATGGATATTTTAACTGTTGGAATTGTAACGATGCCATTTCAATTTGAGGGTAGAATGCGCTCAAAACAAGCTCAAGTTGGAATTGACACCTTAAGGGATAATGTAGACTCTTTAATTGTTATTAATAATAATAAATTAAGAGAAGTATATGGGAATCTTGGCTTTAAAGCTGGATTCTCTAAAGCAGATGAAGTCTTGTCTACCGCGGCAAGAGGAATTGCGGAAGTTATTACACATCACTACAAACAAAATATTGATTTGCACGATGCAAAAACAGTATTGTCTAATAGTGGAACCGCAATTATGGGTTCTTCCAAAGAATCTGGAGTTAATAGAGGTCGAAATTCAATTGTAAAAGCATTGGATTCTCCGTTGTTGAATGACAATAAAATTTCAGGAGCTAAAAACGTATTATTATTAATAGTTTCTGGTACTGATGAGGTTACGATAGATGAAATTGGAGAAATTAATGATTACATCCAAACGGAAGCTGGTTATGAAGCAAATATCATTATGGGTATTGGCGAGGATGACTCTTTAGGAGATTCTATTGCTGTAACAGTTGTTGCAACAGGTTTTGCTGCAGATCAACAAAGTAGTATTATAAATACAGAAGCTAAAAAAATCATTCATACGTTAGAAGATGAGCAAAAAGCGACCTATGATTTTTCTGAAAACAGAGTTACTACATCTAGTGTTTTAGATACTCCAATCACAGGTAAGCCAGAAGCTAAAATTGTACATATTTTAGAAGAAGATGTTGAAGTTGTAGCAGAAAAAATAACGCTAATTCCAACTACTGAATTTTTAAAGAATATACATGTTGTTTATGATGAAATAGAAATAGAGACAATTTCAGAAGACGATTTTATCATTACAAATGCAACGCCACAAGTTGAAGAAAATAGCGTAGAGAAACCGGTACAGTTACAAGCAGATTTGTTGTTTGACTTGCCGTTAAATAGTTACGAAGAAATTAAACCAGAACCAGTTAAAGAGGTTCGCTTTGATCTGTCTTTTGATGATGTGAACGAGATTGAAGTACATGATGTAATTGAGATCGTAGCAGAAAAAAGGAATGTTGTTGAAAAAAGATATGTTTTAGAAGATTTTACAGTAGAGCCAACAATTGGAAAAAGCTCTATTATAAATAAGAAGGAACCAGAACTGGTAGCCGAAGAAGAAATGACTTTTACGGTTAAATCTAGGGAGCAGAAAGTGGAAGAGATTCAAACTATTTCTGAAGAAATATCTCCGCTAAGTTTAACAATTTCTCAATTAGAAAAAACAGCAGAATTACGTCGTCAAAAAATGAAAGGATTCAATTATAAGTTTGCAGATCAAGTAAACAAAAACATTGATGAAATAGAGCGTCAGCCAGCATATAAAAGATTGGGTATACGTTTAGATGAAGTGAATTCAGACTTGAGTAAATCTAAAACTACATTAAGTACAGATGCTAATGATGATGTTCAGTTGAGATCTAACAATTCATTTTTACATGACAATGTAGATTAACAATATTTAAAACAAAAGATGTATATTTTTTAAATTCCTGAGAAATCAGGAATTTTTTTTATGCCTATATTTACAGTTCCAAAAATGAAAAGATGAGTTTAGAAAAATTAGTAATGGTACAGATGAAAACAGCTATGAAAGCGAAAGACACTTTGGCTTTGCAAGCATTAAGATCTGTGAAATCGGCAATTTTATTAGCGAAGACAGAAAATGGAGCAGCGAGTGAATTGACTGAAGACCAAGAGATGAAAATTTTGCAAAAGCAGGTAAAACAACGTAAAGATAGCGCTGTAATTTTTCTAGAACAAGGAAGACAAGATTTAGCAGATCCTGAATTAGTAGAGGCTAAGGTTATTGAGCAGTTTTTACCAGAAGCTTTATCTGAAGAAGAAATAGAAAAAGTAGTAGTTGCTACCATCGAAAAAGTTGGAGCAGCAGGAATGAAAGATATGGGTAAAGTAATGGGAATGGTTTCTAAAGGATTAGCGGGACAAGCAGATGGAAAAACAATCTCTACGTTGGTTAAAAAGAATTTAGCATAAACCAATAGATTAGGTTTCGTAGTTCAACTTCTTTTTGGATATTAGTTTATTTTGAAGAAGTTACAAATAGAATTGAAGCTAGAGAAATAGAAAAGTACTTGAAATCTGGAATTGGCAGAGACTATTTAAAAAAAGTAATAAAAAAGGCCCCGTAGTTCAACTGGATAGAATATCAGATTTCGGCTCTGACGGTTGTAGGTTCGAATCCTATCGGGGTCACAAACTAAAAAAAAAGCAAGCTTTATTGAAGCTTGCTTTTTTATGCTCTAAAATTAGAGCTTATAAGTTTTTTAAATCTGCAATAGTTGCTGTTGGGTCTTCGCTTTTAAAAACAAAGCTACCAGCGACTAATACATCAGCTCCAGCTTCTACTAAAGCATTTGCATTTTGATCAGTTACACCACCGTCAATTTCTATTTGACAGCTTGAATTTGTGAATTCAATTAAGTGTTTTAATTGACGTACTTTTTTATAGGTATTTTCTATAAATGATTGTCCTCCAAAACCTGGATTTACACTCATAATACAAACCAAATCTAAATCTGCAATAACATCTTCTAAAACAGAAATAGGCGTGTGTGGATTTAAGGCAACACCAGCTTTCATTCCTGCAGCTTTTATTGCCTGAATTGTTCTGTGTAAATGCGTACAAGCTTCATGGTGTACTGTTAAGATATTAGCTCCTAAATCAGCAAAAGTTTGAATATACTGATCTGGATTTACAATCATTAAATGTACATCGATTGTTTTTGTTGCATGTTTAGAAACCGCTTTTAAAACGGGCATTCCAAAAGAAATATTTGGTACAAATACACCGTCCATAATGTCAATGTGAAACCAATCGGCTTGACTATTGTTTACCATTTCTATATCACGTTGTAGGTTGGCAAAATCTGCTGCTAAAATTGAAGGTGCAATTAATTTGTTCATTTTTTTGTTGTTGTGTTGTTATTTTATGTTGCAAAGATAATTAATTCATAAAGGAGAATGAGATTGAAGAAGTAATATATTTTACAGCTATGTTTAGCCCTGATTGAACGGTTTGTTTGAGCTCTTTTTCACTGTCAGTTCGAGTGAGTTTTGAAGAATGAGAAATTTATATCGAGAACAAAGTAAAAAAGCGAGTAGTGAAAGCAGGAAGTAGCTTCAAATTAAAAACTCCCGAAATTAATTCGAGAGTTTTTAATAATATATTTATATTTTTAGGCATGAGTGAGATGCCTAAAGCAATCTGAGATTGCTATCCTAAGTAAGTCATTAAGATTTTACTTCTAGATGTATGTTTTAATCTACGAATCGCTTTTTCTTTAATTTGACGAACACGCTCACGAGTTAAATCGAACGTTTCACCAATCTCTTCTAACGTCATTGGTTGGTGTTCTCCCAAGCCAAAGTATAATTTTACAACATCTGCTTCTCTTGGAGTCAACGTTTCTAATGCTCTAGAAATTTCTACTCTTAAAGATTCATGTAATAATGCTCTGTCTGGGTTTGGAGACTCTCCTGAGTTTAATACATCGTATAAGTTAGAATCTTCTCCTTCAATTAATGGTGCATCCATAGATACGTGACGACCAGAATTTTTCATAGATTCTTTTACGTCATTCACGGTCATGTCTAATTTCTTAGCAATCTCTTCTGGACTTGGAGGGCGCTCATTTTCTTGTTCTAAGAAAGCGTACATTTTATTAATCTTGTTAATAGATCCAATCTTGTTTAACGGTAAACGTACAATACGAGATTGTTCTGCTAACGCTTGTAAAATAGATTGACGAATCCACCAAACAGCATAAGAGATAAATTTAAATCCACGAGTTTCATCAAAACGCTTTGCAGCTTTAATCAAACCTAGGTTCCCTTCATTAATTAAATCTGGTAATGTTAACCCTTGGTTTTGATATTGTTTTGCTACAGAAACAACGAAACGTAAATTCGCTTTTGTTAATTTCTCTAAAGCTAGTTGATCTCCTGCTTTTATTCGCTGAGCTAATTCTACTTCTTCATCGGCAGTAATTAAATCTACCTTTCCTATCTCCTGTAAATATTTGTCTAACGATGCAGTTTCTCTATTGGTAACCTGCTTGGTAATTTTTAGTTGTCTCATCTAAATTATAAGTGATTTTTAAACGATTAATAATACGCTACACTTACTTATACGTGAACTAAATAGCAAATGTTACAAAATTATCGAAAAAAATATTTTATTTATATTTCTGGGTAAAGAAATGCAAAAAGGAAAAACGCATGTAGCAGTAATTCCTGTCATTTTAAAAAAATATTAAATATTAAATATTTTTTTGTAAATTGCAACTGATAGGTATTGGGGGATTTCTATCAAAAACAAAAAGGTTGCTAATGTAAATTAGCAACCTTTTCTTTTTATAATATTGTTTTCCCTTTAAAACAATCCGTTTATTTGGGCGTCTATTCGATCTATAATGTAGCCTAAATCTTCTTGTTGGTCAACAAAATTTAAATTATCTACGTCAATAATTAGTAATTTCCCTTTTGAGTATGTAGAAACCCAAGCTTCATAACGTTCGTTTAGTCTGCTTAAATAATCAATGCTAATTGAGTTCTCATAATCTCTTCCTCTTTTGTGAATTTGCCCAACTAAATTAGGGATGCTAGAGCGTAAATAGATTAGTAAATCTGGTGGAGTAACTAATTTCTCCATTAAATCAAACAACGAACTGTAATTTTTATAATCTCTATTTGTCATTAAACCCATTGCATGAAGATTTGGAGCGAAAATATGCGCATCTTCATAAATAGTTCGATCTTGAATTATCTTTTTTCCAGATTCTCGAAGCTCTAAAATCTGTCTAAACCTACTGTTTAAAAAGAATACTTGAAGGTTAAAAGACCAGCGTTCCATCTCAGAATAAAAATCATCTAAGTACGGATTTTCTTCAACAGATTCATAATGAGGTTTCCAATTGTAATGTTTGGCCAATAATTTTGTAAGTGTTGTTTTACCAGCACCAATGTTTCCAGCAATAGCTACATGCATAGTTTGTGAATTCTAAAAGTTGTAAAATGTGTTGATAAAGGTACGCAAATTTTAGAATTGGCAATGCAATTAACAAATCAATTTGTAACCATAGCCTCTAACATTTACAATTTGAATGTTTTCATCGTTCTTTAATTTCTTTCTAAGTTTCGTAATAAAAACATCCATGCTACGTGCATTAAAAAAGTCATCAGTACCCCAAAGCTTTTTCAAGATAAAGCTACGGTCAGAAATTTCGTTTTTATTTTGGGTATAACGTAACAATCAACGATTATAATCAAGGAGAAAATATCAGTAAGTTTACTACGCACAGTCCGTTTTTAAAGAGTGTAAACCCATCAAACGGAATTTGTTTATTAGATTTAGGAAGCGTATGGCTGTGTAAAAAGCGACATAAAGTTGCTTGGGAAAGAATAAAGAATATTAGAAAGTTGCAATAAAATTAATGTGTTTGATGAACTTAAAGGATCTAAAACAAGTTTAGAAACAAAACTACTTGCCTTTTACCATCTCTAAAGTTGCTACCGTTCTAAAGCCAACATGTTCTAAAGAAGAATCTAAACTAGTTCCCATTCTAGAAGAAACCCTATAACTAGCGCAATAACTGGCATTGCATAAAAACGAACCGCCTTTCATGATTTTTTCTTTTAAATACGGGTTATTTGGGTTGTAGGCTTTTGTTGCTCCTTTTGGATTTTTAGTATTGCTACTTGCTATTTCTTTGTAATACTCTACATGGTACCAATCAGATGTAAATTCCCAAACGTTCCCAGCCATATCAAACAAACCGAAAGAATTTGGCGGATATGATTTTACAGGAGCAAGTCCTTCAAATCCATCCATTTTTGTATTTGTAACGGGGAATTCTCCTTCCCAACTATTTGCTTTTTCAGAAAGTAAACCTTCCTCATTTCCCCAAAAATACGTGGTGTTTTGTTGAGTTCCACGAGCAGCAAATTCCCATTCTGCTTCTGTTGGTAAACGTCTATTTGCCCATTTGCAATAAGCAAGTGCATCTTCATACGCGATATGAACTACAGGGTAGTTTTCTTTTCCGGTAATTGAACTATTTTTCCCATTAGGATGTTTCCAGCTAGCGCCAATTTCCCATTTCCACCATTGAGAAAAATCATATAAGTTAGGAACTGTACTTTTTGTTTTCTTAAAAATTAAAGAACCAGGTTGTAATATAGAATCGTGTGGTTTTTCTGTTCCAGCTGGTACTTGTTTTCTCAAGATATCCCAGTCTACTTTACGTTCTGCAACAGTGATGTGTTTTGTTGCATCAACAAATTTTTTGAATTGCGAATTAGTCACTTCTGTGATGTCCATAAAAAAGCCATCAACAGTTACTTTGTGCTGTGGTTTTTCATGCATCATTGCCGTTTTATCCTGCGGAACAGCTCCTTGTAAAAAAGAGCCACCAGAAACCCAAACCATTCCATTAGGCGTGTTTTTTGGAATGGAATCAGTAGCCTTTTTGCAATTGCTAAATAGAATAGATATTGTTAAAAAGAATAAAAAATAATGTTGCTCTTTCATATAGCCAAATTAGTAAAACAAAAAGCCTCAAACAAATTTGTTTGAGGCTTTGATATATAATCCCCTTAGTGGGTTTAATTTATGGATGCTTGCAGAGAGAAGTTAAGGAACTCTTAGAACTCAAAAGCTTCTCTAACTTTATCTACATAATCTAATTTTTCCCAAGTAAACGTTTCTACTTCTTTAGAAACAGTTTCTCCCATAGGATTCGTAAAAGTCACTATTTTTACCTCTGGAGTCCTACCCATATGACCATATGCAGCAGTTTCAGAATAAATAGGGTTTCTTAATTTTAAACGTTGTTCAATAAAATAAGGTCTCATGTCAAAAATAGTTTCAACAATTTTGCTTATTTCTCCATCCGTTAAATTTAAGGTTGATGTTCCGTAAGTTTCAACATTTATACTTGTAGGTTTTGCCACTCCAATAGCATAAGAAACTTGCACTAAAGCTTCTTTACAAACACCTGCAGCAACTAAATTTTTAGCAATATGTCTAGTTGCATATGCACCAGATCTATCTACTTTAGAAGGGTCTTTTCCAGAAAAAGCACCACCACCGTGAGCTCCTTTTCCACCATAGGTATCCACAATAATTTTACGCCCTGTTAAGCCTGTATCTCCATGAGGTCCTCCAATAACAAATACTCCTGTTGGATTGATGTGATACGTGATTTTATCCGTAAATAATGCTTGAATATTTGCAGGTAATTTGGCAATCACTCTCGGAATTAAAACACGTACGATGTCAGATTTAATTTTAGCTAACATTACGGCATCACTTTCGTCAAAATCATCATGCTGTGTAGAAATAACAATTGCATCAATTCTTTGTGGAATATTATCGTCAGAATACTCAATAGTTACTTGAGATTTAGCATCTGGACGTAAATAGGTAATGTCTTTATTTTCGCGTCTTAATTCTGCCAATTCAATTAATAAACGATGTGATAGTTCTAATGCCAAAGGCATGTAATTTTCTGTTTCATTAGTTGCATAACCAAACATCATTCCTTGATCTCCAGCTCCTTGTTCTTCTTTGTTTGCTTTGTCAACTCCTTGATTAATATCTGGAGATTGTTCGTGAATTGCAGAGAAAACGCCACAAGAACTTCCATCAAACATATACTCGCTTTTTGTATATCCGATTTTGTTAATTACATCACGGGCAATTTGTTGAACGTCTAAATATGTTTTAGATTTTACTTCTCCAGCTAATACAACTTGACCCGTTGTAACTAACGTTTCACAAGCGACTTTAGATTCAGAATCGAAAGCTAAAAAGTTGTCGATTAGTGCATCTGAAATTTGATCAGCGACTTTATCTGGGTGTCCTTCTGAAACGGATTCAGAAGTAAATAAATATGACATAATATTCTTCTTTTTTTAATGAAAGGAAAAGTGTAAAGAGATTGCTTGGTCGCTAAAAAGAAGTAGATAATTACTGCTTTAGCATTTTTTTATAGAGGTTGCAATCAGTTCAACTTTTTCCTCGAAATATTGACTGCAAATGTACAGCTAAAATTGACATTAAAAAATGAATCCTGTTAAAAAACAATTAAAATAAAAATGTATCTATATAGCTGCTAGGAGAATAAAAAATAAAAAAAAGTAAAAAAAATTAGGATATTAAATTTTTCTTACTGAATATTTGCACTCAGAAAGTTCATAGCTTATTGACAATGTTATCAAGAAAGGCGGAGGGATTAGACCCAATGAAGCCTTAGCAACCCTTTACACTTAGTAAAGAAGGTGCTAAATTCTACTTAACAACCGATTCATTTATCGGTGTTGGATAGATAACTCAAAGAACAATTACTCATCTGTAATTGTTGTGATTCTTTATAACATTTTTCTATTAAGTACGTCAAATATTTTGACGCATTTGACTTTTGGTTTAATCTTTTATTAATTCAAAAAACAAGAAAAATGAGTACACAAAAATTTGCAACCAATGCGTTGCACGCCGGACACGATGTTCAGCAAACAGGAGGAACCAGAGCAGTTCCTATTTATCAAACTACAGGTTACGTATTTAAAGATTCTGATCATGCTGCAAATTTATTTGCATTGGCAGAGCCAGGAAACATTTACACACGAATTAACAATCCAACAAATGATGTTTTGGAACAGCGTTTAGCTGTTTTAGAAGGTGGAATTGCAGCAGTTGTTACCGCTTCTGGTACAGCAGCAATTGCAACAACATTATTGACTTTGTTAAAAGCCGGAGATCATATTGTTGCTTCTAATAGTTTGTATGGAGGATCGTACAATTTATTGAATGTTACCTTACCAAGACACGGAATTACAACCACTTTTGTTGATCCTTCAAATCCAGAAAATTTTAAAAACGCAGCGCAAGAAAATACACGTGTATTTTTTATTGAATCATTAGGGAATCCGAAGTTAGATGTATTAGATATTGCAGCAATATCAACAGAAGCAAAAGCATTTAAAGTGCCTTTGATTGTTGATAATACTGTCGCTACGCCGTCATTATTGAATCCTATAAAATACGGCGCAAACATTGTAATTCATTCGCTTACAAAATACATTAATGGTAACGGAACAGCTTTAGGAGGCGCTATTATTGATGCGGGAACTTTTAATTGGGCAAATGGAAAATTTCCAGAGTTTACAGAGCCATCAGCCGGTTATCACGGATTGGTATATAGCGAAGTATTAAAAGAAGCTGCTTTTATTGCAAAGGTTAGAATTGAGGGATTAAGAGATTATGGTGCGGCTTTAAGTCCGTTCAATGCTTTTCAAATTATTCAAGGACTAGAAACGTTAGAAATTCGAATCAAACAACACAGTGAAAGTGCCTTGGCATTAGCAACGTGGTTAGAGCACCAAAAAGAAGTTACTTGGGTAAATTACCCAGGGTTGGAAACAAGTAAATACAAATCTTTAGCGGATGTGTATTTGCCTAAAGGCCAAAGTGGAGTTGTAACTTTTGGTGTGAAAGGCGGATTTGAATCAGCAAAAGTAATTGCAGATACTACAAAATTATTCTCGCTTTTAGCAAATATTGGAGATACAAAATCGTTGATTATCCATCCTGCAAGTACAACACATCAGCAATTGTCTGATGCCCAACAAGAAACGACTGGTGTAACCAAAGATTTAATCAGGTTGTCTGTTGGATTGGAAAATATTGAAGATTTAAAAGCAGATTTATTGGAAGCATTCAATGCTGTAAAAGAATCATTTTTAACACAAAAAGCAACTTATTAAAAGAAGATTATGAGTGATTTAATATTTAAAGTAAGCGGAGAAAGTACTTCCCCAACACAATTTGTAGCAGAAGCAAGGCAATTTAAATTGATAATAGATGAGCCGGAAGAATTTGGAGGAAGTGATGAAGATGCAAATCCGGTTGAATATATTTTAGCAGGACTAGCAGGGTGCATAAATGTGGTCGGACATCTTGTAGCCAAAGAGTTAGGTTTTACAATTGATAAACTACGAATTGAAGTAGCAGGGAATATCAATCCAGGTAGATTATTTGGTGTTTCTGATAAAGAAAGAGCTGGTTTCAAAGAAATTAATTTGAATCTAATTCCAGAAACTGATGCTTCGATTGAAGTGCTGGTTGATTGGCTTAAGATTGTGAAAGATAGATGTCCAGTAAAAGATAATTTAACCAACAGCACAATTGTAAATGTCGCGGTAGAAAAACAATATGCGACTCAATAAAAATGAAAGAATTATCTACTATAAATATTCTTAGTTTTAGTACAGAAAGTGGAACTCAATTCAAAAACATTCAATTAAGTTATCAATTGTTTGGGAAAGAATTGGGTTCTGCTCCTGTAGTATTGGTAAATCATGCATTGACAGGAAATAGCAATGTTGCAGGGAAAGAGGGTTGGTGGAAAGATTTGATTGGAGAAAACAAAGCAATTGATACGAATCACTATACCATTTTAGCTTTTAATATTCCAGGGAATGGATTTGATGGGTATGTTATTGATAACTATAAAAGTTTTATAGCAAGAGATATTGCAACGCTGTTTTTAATCGGATTAAAGGAATTGAATATTTCAAAACTTTTTGGGTTGATTGGCGGTTCTTTAGGTGGTGGAATAGCTTGGGAAATGGTGGTGTTAAATCCAAAAATTACACAGCATTTTATTCCGGTTGCTACCGATTGGAAATCGACAGATTGGCTCATCGCTAATTGTCAAATTCAGGAACAATTTTTAATAAATTCGAGCAATCCTGTTCATGATGCACGCATGCATGCGATGTTGTGTTATAGAACACCAGAGTCATTCAAAGTACGTTTCCAGCGATCAAAAAATGATGCACTTGAAATTTTCAATGTGGAGAGTTGGTTGTTGCATCACGGGAATAAATTACAAGAACGGTATCAGTTATCTTCTTATAAATTGATGAATCAGCTTTTAAGATCTATTGATGTGACTAATAATGGAGAAAAAGAGATTGACACATTAGATACAATTGAAGCCAATATTCACATTATTGGTGTGAGTTCAGATTTGTTTTTTACAGCTGAAGAAAACAAAGAAACGTATCAAAAATTAGCAATCACAAAAGCAAATATCACGTATAATGAGATTAACTCTGTACATGGACATGATGCTTTTTTGATAGAACACAAACAAGTACAAAAAATTATAGCGCCTATTTTTAATAAGGACTTTAATAAAAATAAAATGAAAGTATTAAAATTTGGAGGGACATCTCTGGCAAATGGTCAAGGATTAAAAAATGCCATCGACATTATTGTAGCTAAAGTTGAAGGCGGTGAAAAAATTACTGTTGTTGCTTCTGCGAGAGGGAATTCTACGGATGAATTAGAAGCGCTTTTAGAAAAGGCGGCAAATGGTTTTGAGTATAAAGAACAGTTTGAGGCATTTAAAAAGGAACAATCAACTCCTGCAGTACAGGTAGATTTTTCAAAAGAATTTTTAAAGTTAAAAAACATATTTGAAGGGGTACAGTTATTAGAAGATTATAGTCGAAAAATAAGAGATGAGGTTTTAGCTCAAGGTGAATTATTGTCTGTAAAGATGATAGAAAGCTTATTAAATGAACGTGGTGTGCATGCAAATGCAACAGACGCAAGGCAACTTATTATTACAGATGATACTTTCGGAAATGCACAACCAATTACAAGGCTATCAAAAGAAAATGTAATAGCACATTTCAGTACGCATAACGGAAATATCGTGAATATTGTTACTGGTTTTATTTCTTCAAATCAGAAAAAACAAACCACAACTTTAGGAAGAAATGGCAGTAATTATACAGCCTCTTTATTGGCAAATTATTTAGATGCAGAAGAGTTACAGAGCTATACTCATGTAAACGGTATTTTTACAGCAAATCCAGATTTGGTTTCAGACGCAAAGAAAATTGAACAATTGTCATTTTCTGAAGCAAATGAACTAGCAAATTTCGGGGCTACAATTCTACATGCAAAAGCCATTATCCCGTTGCTTGAAAAGAATATCAATTTGCGAATTTTAAATACATTTAATAAAGAAGATAAGGGAACCTTAATCACTTCTAAATCGACTGCAAAAGGCATTAAGTCTATTTCGGTGTTAGAAGATGTTGCCTTATTAAATTTTGAAGGTAGAGGTTTGTTGGGTAAAATAGGTGTAGATGCGAGAATATTTAAGGCTTTGAGTGATAAAGATATTAGTGTAAGTATCATTTCTCAAGGGTCTTCTGAAAGAGGGATTGGCTTAATTATTAACAAAGACAAAGCGACTAAAGCAGTGTTGGCCTTAGAAAGAGAGTTTGAAAACGATTTCTATTCTCAAGATGTAAATCAAATTTCTATTGTAGATGATGTAGCCGTAATTTCAATTATTGGACAAGATTTAAGTGAGTTTCATCATCCATATAACGCTTTGATTAAAAATAAAATTGTTCCCTTGTTATTTAACAATACAATTACGGGGAAAAACGTGAGTTTGGTAGTTAAAAAAGAGGAACTTCACAAGGCAGTAAATGTTATTCATGGACAAGTTTTTGGAATTGCTAAAAAAATAAACATCGCTATTTTCGGAAAAGGACTAGTTGGTGGAACATTGATCAATCAGATTATTGAGAATACAACCTCAGTATTAGAAAGGCGTAAAATAAAACTGAATGTTTTTGCCATTGCGAATTCTTCAAAAGTGCTCTTAAATGCAGCTGGAGTTTCAGGGGATTGGGAACAAGAATTAGAAGATAACGGAATTGTTAATTCATCTATTGATGCGATTACAGCGTTTGCAAAACAACATCATTTAGAAAACCTAATAGCAGTTGATAATACGGCAAATGCAGATTTTGTTTTGAGCTATATTCCGTTAGTAGAAGCTGGTTTTGATTTGGTTTCATCCAATAAAATTGCGAATACTATTTCACATTCATTTTATACTAATTTGAGAACTCAATTAAGGAAAAATAAAAAAACATATTTATATGAAACAAATGTAGGAGCAGGTTTGCCGTTGATAGACACCATAAAATTATTGCATGAATCAGGTGAGAATATTACTAGAATTAGAGGTGTTTTTTCAGGTTCGTTGAGTTATTTGTTTAACAAATTTTCAGCAGAAGATGTTCTTTTTTCAGAGGTATTAAAAGAAGCAATTGATCAAGGATTTACAGAGCCAGACCCTAGAGAAGATTTATGTGGAAACGATGTAGCTAGAAAATTATTGATTTTAGCGAGAGAGTTAGAGTTAGAAAACGAATTTGAAGATGCAGTAATAGAAAATTTAATTCCGACTGAGTTTAGAGAAGTTTCCTCAGAAGGTTTCTTATCTAATTTAGAAAAGCTGAACACAACTTTTCAGGCAAAGAAAGAGGCTCAAGAAGAGCACCATGTTCTGAGATATATTGGAGAATTATCAGGGGATTTATTTCAAAACAAAGGAGAATTAGAGGTAAAATTAGTTTCTGTTCCTACAAGTTCTCCGTTAGGTGCTTTAAAAGGATCTGATGTAATTTTTGAAATTTATACAGCATCTTACGGAGAGCAACCAATTGTAATTCAAGGAGCTGGAGCTGGAGCAAAAGTAACAGCAAGAGGTGTTTTTGGAGATGTTTTAAGAGTCGCAAAAAACAATAATTAGACGTTAAACGTCATTATACATTATCAGATTGAGCATAGTCGAGGTCTAAATAAAATAAATATGAGCGATTACCATTTTGAAACACAAGCAATAAGAAATCAAACTGAAAGAACTCAATTTTCTGAGCATTCTACACCAATGTATATAACATCTAGTTTTGTATTTGATGATGCAGAAGACATGCGTGCTTCATTTGCAGAAGAGAAAGAGAGAAATTTATACAGTCGGTTTTCAAATCCAAATACTACTGAGTTTGTAGATAAAATTGTAGCGATGGAAGGAGCTGAATCTGGATATGCTTTTGCAACGGGAATGGCTGCTGTATTTTCTACTTTCGGGGCTTTGTTAAGTGCTGGAGATCATGTAGTTTCTTGTAGATCTGTTTTTGGTTCTACACACACTCTTTTTACCAAGTTTTTACCAAAATGGAATATAGAAACTAGTTATTTTAAAGTGAATGAAGTTGATAGAATTGAGCATTTAATTCAGCCAAACACAAAAATTTTATATGCAGAAACGCCTACAAATCCTGGGGTAGATTTATTAGACTTAGAGTTGTTGGGTGCAATCGCTAAGAAACACAATTTACTATTGGTAATAGACAATTGTTTTGCGACTCCATATTTACAGAATCCCATAAATTTTGGAGCAGATATTGTGATTCATTCTGCTACAAAATTGATCGATGGACAAGGAAGGGTTTTAGGTGGGGTTGCCGTTGGAAAAGCAGATTTGCTTCGTGAAATTTATTTATTTTCTAGAAATACAGGCCCTGCAATGTCACCTTTCAATGCTTGGGTATTGTCAAAAAGTTTAGAAACGTTGGTGGTGAGAGTAGAAAAACACTGTGAAAATGCATTAAAAGTAGCTGAATTTTTAGAAACACAATCAAATGTGAATTTGGTAAAGTATCCTTTTTTGAAATCGCATCCACAATATGAAATTGCCAAAAAACAAATGAAATTAGGAGGGAACATCATCGCTTTTGAAATTAATGGAGGTCTTGAAGCGGGACGTAATTTTTTAAATAAAATAAAGATGTGTTCATTGTCAGCTAATTTAGGAGATACGAGAAGTATTGTTACGCATCCTGCTTCGACAACACATAGTAGTTTGTCAAAAGAAGATAGATTAGAAGTCGGAATTACTGATGGTTTGGTTCGTGTTTCTGTAGGGTTGGAATATGTAACTGATATTATAAACGATTTAAAACAAGCGTTAGAAAATGTCTAATATTTATAAAGAAATAGAAAAACGAATTCTTGTGCTTGACGGAGCAATGGGAACCATGCTTCAGGCGTATAAATTTACAGAAGAAGATTTTCGTGGAGAACGTTTTAAAGAATATCCAACTTCGTTAAAAGGAAATAATGACTTACTGTCGATTACTCAGCCTGCTGCCATTAAAGAAGTGCATGCAAAATACTTTGCTGCAGGAGCCGACATTATAGAAACCAATACTTTTTCGGGAACCACTATTGCTATGGCCGATTACCAAATGGAAGATTTGGTATACGAACTGAATTATGAATCTGCAAAAATAGCGAGAGAAGTGGCAGATGAATTCACAGCGAAAGAACCACATAAGCCTAGGTTTGTAGCTGGTTCAATTGGGCCTACCAATAGAACAGCGAGTATGTCTCCAGACGTAAATGATCCAGGGTATAGAGCCGTTACTTTTAACGAGCTGCGTATTGCTTATAAATTACAAGTAGAAGCATTGTTAGATGGTGGTTCAGATCTTTTATTGGTAGAAACTGTTTTTGATACGTTAAATGCCAAAGCGGCATTGTTTGCTATTGAAGAAGTAAAAGAGGAACGGAAAATTGATGTTCCAATCATGTTAAGTGGTACGATTACAGATGCCAGTGGTAGAACATTGTCAGGACAAACAGCTGAAGCTTTTTTAATTTCAGTTTCCCATATTCCTTTATTATCTGTTGGATTTAATTGTGCATTGGGAGCTAATTTATTACAACCTCATTTAGAAGCAATCGCGTCTAAAACACAATTTGCGGTTTCTGCGCATCCAAATGCGGGATTGCCAAATGCTTTTGGTGAATACGATGAAACTGCAGCAGAAATGGCTGATCAAATTGAAGAATATTTAAAGAAAGACTTGATTAATATTATTGGAGGTTGTTGTGGGACTACCCCAGAACATATTTCTGCAATTGCCGAATTGGCGACTAAATACCAGCCAAGAAAATGCAAATAAAACAAGATAAATATTTAAAATTATCGGGTTTAGAACCCTTGGTTTTAAATGAGAACAGCAATTTCATCAATGTTGGTGAGCGTACAAATGTTGCAGGCTCTCGTAAGTTCTTACGATTGATAAAAGACGAGCGGTTTGATGAAGCATTAGCAATAGCTAGAGATCAAGTAGAAGGTGGAGCGCAAATCATTGATGTAAATATGGATGATGGCTTGATAGACGGAAAAGAAGCGATGGTTCGTTTTTTAAACCTGATTGCAGCCGAACCAGATATTTGTAGAGTTCCACTAATGATTGATAGTTCGAAATGGGAAATTATTGAAGCTGGACTGCAAGTTGTGCAGGGAAAAAGTGTGGTGAATTCCATTTCTTTAAAAGAGGGAGAAGAGAAATTTATTTGGGAAGCAACTCAAATTAAAAGATACGGAGCGGCAGTAATTGTAATGGCGTTTGACGAAGTTGGACAAGCTGATAATTACCAAAGAAGAATAGAAATTGCAGAACGGTCGTATCGAGTATTGGTTGATAAAGTTGGTTTTGCTTCGGAAGATATTATTTTCGATTTGAATATTTTTCCTGTGGCAACAGGAATGGATGAGCACAAAAAAAACGCGCTGGATTTTATAGAAGCAACGCGTTGGGTGAGGCAGAATTTACCAAATGTAAGTGTGAGTGGAGGTGTTAGTAATGTGTCATTTTCATTTAGAGGAAATAATACTGTGCGAGAAGCAATGCACTCTGTTTTCTTGTATTATGCGATTCAGGCTGGAATGAATATGGGAATTGTAAATCCAGCAATGTTGGAAATTTATGATGACATTCCGAAAGATTTATTAGCCCATATTGAAGATGTGATTTTAAATAGAAGAGCCGATGCAACTGAACGTTTATTAGATTTCGCGGAAACGACTAAAGGTCAAAAAAAAGAAGATGTAACCAAGATATTAGAATGGCGAAGTTTGCCTTTGCAAGAAAGAATTACACATGCTTTAGTTAAAGGAATAGATCTTTTTATTATTGAAGATGTTGAGCAAGCAAGACAAGAATCTGAAAAACCAATTCAAGTAATTGAAGGCCATTTAATGATTGGAATGAATGTAGTTGGAGATTTATTTGGAGCAGGGAAAATGTTCTTGCCGCAAGTGGTAAAGTCTGCTCGCGTAATGAAAAAGGCCGTTTCTTATTTAAACCCTTTTATAGAAAAAGAAAAAGGTGAAGAACAGAAGGCATTGGGAAAGATTTTAATGGCAACAGTAAAAGGGGATGTACATGATATTGGTAAAAATATTGTGAGTGTTGTGTTGGGCTGTAACAATTATGAAATTATTGATTTAGGCGTGATGGTGCCGCCAGAAAAAATTATTGCAGCGGCTAAAAAAGAGAATGTAGATATTATCGGTTTATCAGGGTTGATAACCCCTTCTTTGGATGAAATGGTGTATTTGGCTAAGGAAATGGAGCGTCAAAATTTTTCGGTTCCATTATTAATTGGAGGAGCAACGACCTCAAAAGCACACACAGCTGTAAAGATAGATCCAGAATATAAAAATGCGGTGGTGCATGTAAATGATGCCTCTAGAGCCGTAACTGTTGTAAGTGATTTACTAAATAAAGAAACGAGTAAGGCCTATACAACTAAGTTGAAAAAGGACTACGATGAGTTTCGTGAAAAATTCTTAAAAAGAGGAAAAACAAAGGCGTATGTTTCTATAAAAGAAGCGCGTAAACGTAAATTTAAAATTGATTGGGAAACGACGCCGATTGTAAAACCAAAAGAACTAGGAATTCAAACTTTAGAGCAATTAAGTTTAAAAGAATTGGTGCCATTTATCGATTGGAGTCCATTTTTTAGAAGTTGGGATTTGCACGGAAGATATCCAAATATCTTAACTGATGAGGTTGTTGGAGAGCAAGCAACTCAATTATTTGAAGATGCTCACGTGATTTTAAATGAAATTATCACCAAACAATTACTAAAGCCAAAAGCAATATTTGGGTTGTTTGAAGCAAATACAATTAACGATGATGATATTTCTATTCAGAAAAATGGAGAAGAAATAGCTGTTTTTAGAACACTTCGTCAACAACTTAAAAAAAGAGAAGAAAAACCAAGTTTCGCCTTGTCAGATTTTGTGGCACCAACAGCATCTAAAAAGCAAGATTATATGGGTGCATTTTGTACTGCAATTTTTGGAGCAGACGAATTAGCAAAAATATATAGAGAGAAAGAAGATGACTACAATGCAATTATGGTACAGGCAATCGCTGATCGTTTTGCCGAAGCATTTGCAGAGTATTTGCACCATAGAGTAAGAACACAGCATTGGGGGTATGCATTTGATGAAACATTGACAAATGAAGAACTGATTAAAGAAGGGTATACAGGAATTAGACCAGCGCCAGGATATCCTGCTTGTCCAGATCATTTAGAAAAAGAAACGATTTGGGATTTACTAAAAGTAGACGAAAGAATTGGAGTGACGCTAACAGAAAGTTTAGCCATGTGGCCAGCAGCTGCTGTTTCTGGATATTATTTTGCAAACAAAGAAGCTAGGTATTTTGGGTTAGGAAAAATTACTGATGATCAAGTACGTGACTTTGCGAATAGAAAAGGAATCACTTTAGAGAAAGCTAGAAAATGGTTGCATCCTGCAATCGCAGATAATTAACGAAAGCTGCGTTAGCGATTGAAACGGCATCCTTTTTAAAACATGGCAATTGTCATTACGAGGAGAGCAGCGACGTGGTAATCTCACGAAATAAAAGCAGATTGCCACAACATTAAAAATGTTTCGCAATGACGTTTTGATTCTATTAAAAAGATATAGTGTAAAGCGCGACCCTTGTGGGAACGCAAAAAATAGATAATTACTGAACTAAATTCAGCATATAATGAAAGTAACAGAACATATCAAAAAAGCAAGCGGAAAAACATTGTTTTCGTTTGAAATTATTCCGCCCAAAAAAGGAAATAATATTCAAGATTTGTATGACAATATTGATCCGTTAATGGAATTTACTCCCCCTTTTATAGATGTTACAACTTCTAGAGAAGAGCATGTATATATAGAGAAAGGAAATGGGTTGCTAGATCGAAAGATAACAAGAATGCGTCCAGGGACGGTTGGTATTTGTGCTGCGATTAAACACAAATATAATGTAGATACTATTCCGCATGTGTTGTGTGGAGGTTTTACCAAAGAAGAAACAGAATATTTATTGGTAGACTGTCATTATTTAGGAATTGAAAACGTGATGGCTTTGCGTGGAGATGCGATGAGTCATCAACGATATTATGAAGCGACTAATGGTGGTCATCAGTACGCTACACAATTGGTAGATCAAATTCAGGAATTAAATAAAGGGAAGTATTTGCATGATGTAATTGAAGCGAATCACAAAACAGATTTTTGTATAGGAGTTGCTGGTTACCCTGAGAAACATATAGAGGCACCTTCTTTGCAAACAGATTTACGAAGACTAAAAGAAAAAGTGGATGCTGGAGCAGATTATGTGGTAACGCAGATGTTTTTTGACAATCAGAAATATTTTGAGTTTGTAGCGGCTGCACGGGAAATCGGAATTACAGTTCCAATTATTCCGGGAATTAAACCACTTTCTGTAAAACGTCATTTACAATTATTACCACAGGTATTTAAAATAGATGTACCAGAGCCGTTAATAACAGCCGTAGAAAAATGTAAAACAAATAGCGATGCAAGACAGGTTGGAGTGGAATGGGCAATTCAGCAATCTAAAGAGTTGATGAATGCTGGTGTGCCAGTATTACACTATTATTCTATGGGGAAATCTACAAACATAAAAACCATAGCAAAAGCTGTTTTCTAATATAAATACTTTTGATACTTGTATTGTAAAAACTAATTTTGTTATTCTTTAAAAGGTGAAATATTTGATTACTTTTGTAACGAAAAATAGAATTAACAACTTAAATTTAAATAAAATGGCATTAGAAATTACAGATGCAAACTTTGAAGAATTAGTATTAAAGTCAGACAAGCCAGTATTGGTAGATTTTTGGGCCGCTTGGTGTGGACCTTGTAGAATGGTTGGACCTATCGTTGATGAAATTCATAACGAATATGAAGGGAAAGCTGTTGTTGGTAAAGTAGATGTTGATGCGAATCAAGAATTTGCTGCTAAGTATGGTGTTCGTAATATTCCAACTGTTTTAATTTTCAAAAACGGAGAGGTTATAGATAAGCAAGTAGGAGTTGCACCTAAGAATGTGTATACAGGTAAAATTGATGCAGCAATGTAGTCTTAAATTACTTTTAAGAATAACTTATTACAAAAGGTTTGGCTATGGTCAAACCTTTTTTTATTTTTAGAACTTAAATCAACGCTATATGAAACAAGTACTTGCTGTTTTTCTTTTGATCGCTTTATTCTTTTCTTGTCAAGAAAAACAAGGCTCGGTTAATTTAATTGAAAAAGGAATTTCATATGAGTTGGCAGCCTATAGAAAGCTGCAGGTTGAGGATGTAAAATACGCGTTAACTTTTGATATTCCAGCATTAAAATCTGAAGTAATTCCAAGTAAATTGGATTTATCTGTTACAATTAATGACTTGACAAATGATTTGATTTTAGATTTTAATGAGGAGAAGTCAAACATCAAATCTGTTGTTGTAAATGCTAAAAATATTGAGGTTGAGCATAAAAATGAGCATCTTATTATCTCAAAAAAATATTTAAAGAAAGGGAATAATATTGTTGAAATTTCTTTTGATGCAGGAGAAATGTCTTTAAATAGAAATGATGAATTTCTGTACACATTGTTGGTTCCAGATAGAGCTAGTACGTTGTTTCCTTGTTTTGATCAGCCAGATATAAAAGCCAATTACACATTGACCATTACCGCGCCTAAAGAATGGAAAGTGTTGTGTGGTGCTTTTGAAACAGCACAAATTGAAAAGGGAGATTTTATTGAGCACAGGTTTAATGAAACGGATAAAATGAGCACCTATTTATTCTCTTTTGTCGCTGGGAAATTTAGCGAAGAGGTTCAAAATCCTGGCGCTTTTGACATGCGCTTGTTGTATCGAGAAAATAACAAAGAGAAAATAGAAGAAAGCGTTGATGAGATATTTAATATTCATCAAAAATCTCTTGACTATTTAGAAGAATATACAGCTTATGAGTTTCCATTTCAAAAAATGGATTTTGCTGCAATCCCGCCTTTTCAATATGGAGGAATGGAACATATTGGAGCAATACAATATAGAGAATCCTCTTTGTTTTTAGATAAAAACGCTACACAAAACAGAAAGTTAGGAAGAGCAAAGTTGATTGCGCATGAAACTTCTCATATGTGGTTTGGAGATTTGGTTACTATGAAGTGGTTTAATGATGTTTGGATGAAAGAGGTGTTTGCGAATTTTATGGCAGATAAAATCATGAATCCAGTTTTTCCAGAGGTAAACCATGGGCTGCAATTTGCGATGGCACATTACCCAAGTGCGTACTCAGAAGACAGAACGCAAGGAACAAATGCAATACGACAAAATTTAGATAATTTAAAAAACGCAGGGTCATTATATGGTAGAATTATCTACAATAAAGCACCTATTATGATGCGTCAATTAGAATATATATTAGGAAAAGAAGCCTTTAAAGAAGGGATGCAGGCGTATATAAAAACCTACGCTAATGGAAATGCGGATTGGAACGAGCTGGTTTCTATTCTTGATAAAAAGTCGCCAAAAGACATTAAAAAATGGAGCGAAGTTTGGGTGAATGCATCAGGAAGGCCACTAATTTCTGATGAGATAGCGTATAAAGAAGGTAAGGTTAGTTCATTTAAAATTAGTCAAGAAGCAGAAGATGGAACGGATAAATTATGGACACAATCTTTTAGTATTGGTTTTGTGTATGAGAATGAAATAAAAACTTTTGAGATTACCTTATCAGATAAAGAATTTGCCTTTAATGCTGCAATTGGGTTAGAAAAACCGAAGAGCATTATCTATAATTATAATGGTTTTGGATATGGAGTTTTTCCTGTTGATAAAGCCACCATTCAATTTTATAGTGCTATAAAAGAGGACTTGGCAAGAGGGTATGCGTACATTAATTTATATGAGAATTTTTTAAATTATAAAATTGGTTCTTTAGAATTGTACTATCACTATTTCGAAGCAATACAAAATGAAGAAAATGAATTAATTACAAATTACTTATCAGGAAGAATTCAAAACATATTTTGGAATTTTTTAACTGAAGAAGAAAGAACGAAAGTAAGTGTAAGTAATGACATTCATATTCTTGCTTTATTAGAAAAAGACATTTCAAGAAATCTAAAAAGAACAATCTTTGGCTTGTATCGTTCAATAGCAATTTCTCAAAAAGGAACAGAAACGTTGTATCAATTATGGACAAAGAAAAAGAAGATTAACAACCTGTATATTAGTGAGAATGATTTTGAAGGTTTGGCGTCACAACTAGCAATATATAAGCACCCTAAAGCGACAGAAATCCTTATAGAGCAAGTAACTAGAATTAGCAATCCAGACAGGTTAAAGCGGTTTAAATGGATGTTGCCTACGTTGTCTGATAAAGCGTCGGAAAGAGATGCGTTTATGATTGGTTTATTGAAAAAAGAAAATAGAGAGAAAGAATCTTGGGTGCAAACAGCATTAAGTAATTTACACCATCCGTTGAGACAAAAATCAGGAATAAAACATTTTAAATCCTGTTTAGATATTTTAGAAGAGATTCAATTAACAGGAGATATTTTTTTTCCTAAAAGATGGTTAAGTAGTTCTGTTGGGAGATACAATTCTAAAGAAGCTTTTGAAATTTTACAACGCTTTTTTGAGGAAAACCCAAACTACAACCCAATTCTTAAAATGAAGTTGTTGCAGACTACTGATAATTTAATTAGAGCTCAAGAAATTAATAAGTAATGAATTTAGAAAATCAACTAGAGAAACATTCTATTGGTAATATAGAGCTACTTGCTAAACAGGTTGTAGAGGGTTTTATTACAGGCATGCACAAAAGTCCATTTCATGGGTTTTCTGTAGAGTTTTCTGAGCATAAATTGTATAACAACGGAGAAAGCACACGTCATATTGATTGGAAGTTATTTGCGAAAACAGAAAAGTTGTATACTAAAAAGTATGAAGAGGAAACCAATTTACGCTGTCATATTATAATTGACAATTCGGCTTCTATGCACTATCCAGTTATAAAAAATCAAACCATAGATAGATTAAATAAGATTGGTTTTTCTGTAATTGCAGCTGCTTCTTTAGCAGAAATATTAAAAAGACAAAGAGATGCAATAGGGTTGAGTGTCTATTCAGATTCGTATGAGTATTATGCGCCAGAAAAGGGAAGTGATCGGCATCGGAAAATGATTTTACATCAATTAGAGAGTGTCTTGAATTCAAAATCATCAACTGCAACTGAAACCTATCAATATTTACATGAGATTGCTGAGAATATCCATAGAAGGTCCTTGATTGTTTTATTTACAGATATGTTTCAGACCACCACCAATAAAGAAGCGTTATTTGATACATTACGTCATTTAAAATACAATAAACATGAGGTTGTTTTATTTCATACCTATGATAAAAAACATGAATTAGATTTTGATTTCGGGAATTCTCCTAAAAAATTTGTTGATGTTGAGACGGGAGAAGAATTAAATATCTATGCAGAAAATATAAAAAAAAATTACAAGAATACTGTTGAAGATTACTTTAATGAGTTGAAAATAAAATGCTTGCAGTATCAAATAGATTATGTTCCGGTAGCTATTAATGAAGGCTTTTCTTCAGTGTTATCCAATTACATAATTAGCAGAAAAAAGTTTTTGTAATTTTTATTGTGAGTATTAAAAACTAGCTTATATTTGCACCCGCCAAGAGCAACGGTCTGGTAGTTCAGCTGGTTAGAATGCCGCCCTGTCACGGCGGAGGTCGCGGGTTCGAATCCCGTCCAGACCGCAAAAAGCTTCTCATTTTGAGAAGCTTTTTTTATGCACTAAATTTTGGTAATTTAAAAAACTAACTTATATTTGCAACCGCCAAGAGCAACGGTCTGGTAGTTCAGCTGGTTAGAATGCCGCCCTGTCACGGCGGAGGTCGCGGGTTCGAATCCCGTCCAGACCGCAAATAGCCGCTTTTCGAAGCGGCTATTTTCATTTAAAAAGCTATAGAACTCTTTGTTTGTAGGCCTTTGTAGGTTGGTTTTTGTTTTTTTATTTCTTGTAAAACTGCATCAGTACTAAATCTGATTTTTCTCTCTCTTTAATATCCTAAATAATTTTTAGTTCTATTTTACGTATCAGGATATTTATGGATAAAAGTCTTTTTTAAACACTTTTAATAACTATCTTTAAACAATGAATTACAGTCATATAGCCTTCTTGTTTTTACAAGGTACCTTAGTTGCTTTTATAATGTTTTTACTATTTCATTTCCGAAGACAGTTGGGAATTGGAGTATTATTTGCGTGCATGGTATTTTTCCAATTCATACAGGTATTTCTGTCTAGTGATTTCCCTATTTTTATTACCGATAGCATTATTGTCAGTCCAGGCTCCTCCATTTTCTTTACCGCAATTATTTTTGCTTTATTAGTTATATTTGTAAAAGAGGGTGCTGCTGAAGCAACTAAGGCTATATATGCTTTGTTAGCTATGAACGTGGTAATGGTAATTCTTATACAATCATTCAGTTGGGGTTTAAAAGAAGGGCTAGAGGTTCCATTTAATGCCTCTACTTCTGTTTTTGAGAATAGTACATTTGATTTAATAGTGGGTTCTCTAGTAATATTTGTAGATTCTTTGTTAGTCATAGTCGTTTTTAAATATGTGTCCAAACTCATGCGATTCTTATTCTTGCGAATTTTATTAACCATGCTTATTGTTGTAAGCTTCGATACCTTACTTTTTTCATTGACAACTTACTGGAATTACGAATACCTGAATGTAATTATAATATCTGGTTTAATTTCGAGAGCTGTATTTTCCATCTTTTATAGCGTTCTTTTTTATTTTTATTTAAGACTTTCTAATTCAATTGATGAAAATTAATATTCTTTAAAAAAGAAATAGCTAGCTCATACGATGAGTTACAAGTAAAAATTTGAATCTACGTAACGCAATATTTTAAAAATAGAAATTACAGTTGGAAAATTAGTTCCAAAATAGGACCTAATTCTAAGCGCTTTAAATCATCTTTTTTTCAGGATTAAACCTATCTAAATTATTCGTTTTTAGAGAAGAGCCTCATACACGACATAACGAGAAAGTTACACCTACAGATAGGTGTTTTTATGAATATAAATTCAATAATTTGAAAGCTTCCATTCTACATGATCACAAGCAGCTGTTAAAACAACACCGCCATCTGAGCACAGCAACCGTTACAGTTGGGATTGTAAGAAAGCTAAATTAGAATCATTTTACCAGAATGGAGCACCTCTGCCAACTACAACTGTAGTTTTTGTATGAATGCTCCTTAAGCTGAAGTAAATTTCACAAGATCTATAGGTGTTAAATTATCAGTGATTTTACCGCTAATTAGCCCTGCTATTTCTGAAATTTATTTTAATAATGTTATTTTATCCTTTAATATTTCCACCTTACAAAAGCTTCCATAGCTGCATAATGAGACAAGCCTAATTGATCATATACCTCTGCTGTTTCATGATTTCTATCTTCTGCACGTTGCCAAAATTCTCTACTATCTGCACCCTGAAAAACAACACCATCTTTTTGAGATTGATGTTTAAAGATTCCTTTTCTTTTTTCTAAAACTTGATCTGGCCCCATAGGAATTGCCATTTCAATCTCATCAATTCCCCATTCTTGCCATGCACCTCTATACAACCAAACCCAACAATCTTTCATGAATTTTTTTGGTTTTAAATCCTTTACTGCTTGAAAAATTGCATCCAAACAAACCTTATGGGTTCCATGAGGATCTGCTAAATCACCTGCTGCATAAATTTGATGTGGTTTGATTTTCTCAATTAAATCGGATGTAATTTGCACATCTAAAACACCCATTGGATTCTTTTTTATGGCACCTGTTTCATAGAAGGGGAGTTCCATAAAATGAATTTGAGAATCTGGAATGCCTATAAAATGGCAAGTTGCTCTTGCTTCTCCTTTTCTAATTAATCCTTTAATATATCTAACTTCAGAAGTGTCTATTTCGCTAGATTTTTTATTCTTTAAGAATTCCGCTGCTTTTTTGTAAATGTTTTTAGCTTCTGTATTTTCTATACCAAACTTATCATTATAATCACATACAAAACTTGCAAAACGAAGTGCTTCATCATCTGCAACAGCAATATTTCCTGAGGTTTGATAGCCAATATGTACTTCATGACCTTGTTCATGCAGTCTTTTAAAAGTTCCACCCATACTAATAATATCATCATCTGGATGTGGACTAAAAATCAACACACGCTTTTTTGCCGGCTCTGTTCTTTCTGGTCTTTTACCATCCTCTGCATTTGGTTTTCCTCCAGGCCAACCTGTAATTGTATTCTGTAATTTATTAAATATCAATATGTTGGTGTCATATGCAGGTCCAGAATCAGCTAGTAAATCACTCATTCCGTTTTCTATGTAATCAGCATCTGTTAACATTAAAATTGGTTTCTTTAGATGAAGCGCCAAACTTAAAACTGCTTTTCTAATTAATTGTTCTGTCCAAACAATTTTTTCTACTAACCAAGGGGTATTGATTCTAGTCAGTTTTGAGGAAGCTGCCTGATCTAAAATGAATGTAGCATTTCTATGTTCTTGTAAATAAGAAGCGGGTACTAAACCCGTAACTTCGTCTTCTACAGAATTTTTTATAATATTAGATTTACTTTCTCCCCAAGCCATTAAAATGACTCTTTTTGCTTCCATTATCTTTTTTACTCCTAAAGTAATTGCAGTTCTAGGGGTGTTTTCTAATCCAGAGAAATCTCCACTTGCTGCAACTCTTGTAATATGATCTAATGCTACTAAGCGTGTTTTAGAATTTTGAAGTGAACCAGATTCATTAAAACCAATATGACCATTTCCACCAATTCCGAGGATTTGTAAATCGATTCCGCCTATAGCTTCAATTTTTGATTCATATTGATTACAATAATCCCGAATATCTTTTTTAGTTAATGTTCCATCTGGTACGTAACAGTTTTCTGATAAAATATCGATATGATTAAATAATTGCTCTTGCATAAAACGCACATAACTATTTACAGAATCTGGCTCCATAGGATAGTATTCATCTAGATTAAAAGACACCACGTTTTTAAAACTTAGCCCTTCTTCTTTATGTAATCGTACTAATTCCGCATACAATCCTTTAGGAGAAGATCCTGTTGCTAAACCTAGAACACAGGGTTTTTTCTGAGATTGTTTTACTTTAATAAGGGTTGCAATTTCTAACGCGATCGCTTTTGATGCTGATGTTGCATCTTCAAAAACTACGGTTCCGATATTTTCATATCTTCTTTCGAAACTTGTGGCTTTGTCTATTGTACTTTTTAACATTGTTCTAGTTTTAATTAATGGTTTCTAAAAACCAAATGGTATGTAATGCTGTTTTCCTGTTGATGAATGCTTTATGTCTTCTAGCAAATAATTCTTTAGTTGTAATATACTAAAAAAAAGAGATGCTATATTTTTAAGATTTATTGCTTCCTACAACTTTTAATTTTATCTCCCCAAATCGCGAAAAAAATAGTAATATTTTGATGTAATAGTCATTCTTTTTGGGTTAGGAATTGTTTTTTTAATCTAAAAAATATTTTATATAAAACATTAATTGAATATCCAGAGGGCTAACAAAAAAATAGACATGTATAGAGAAAATAATAATATTTCAAGGCGATATTTAACAATAAAGTATTTTATCATACTCTTTTTTTTAGTTTTATTTTAAAGAATCAAGGCTCCGTTTTGCATTAATATTTATACATTATTTATTATTTTTTTAGAAAAACTTTCAATTAATTTAAATTGATTCTTAGTTCTGTCTAAATTGTGTTCTGAGTAATTAGTTTTGTAATAGATATCATTGTTTAAATAATCTGTTAAAAAGCGAAGGCCCATTATAAAAATCATTGTTTTTGCTGCTAAAGGCAAATATTTAAGACTGATAGGTGATAAAGAGTCCTTTGTTTTTTCTAAAAACCCTTTTTCATACGCTTTATAATATTCTATATTAAATTCAACTTTAGATAAGTCTTTTTCATCTTCTGCAGCAGTATTACAAATTGTTCTAATGGCATCACCAAAATCATAATGAATAATTCCTGGCATTACTGTATCTGTATCTATCATACAAATACCTTTATTGTCTTTATCAAAAAGAGAATTGGAGATCTTAGTATCATTATGGGCAACTCTTACAGGAATTTCTCCAGCTTCTTTTAATTCTTGAAGAATATGCATTTCACTCTTTAAGTCTGCGACTACTTTTATGTATTTAGCTGCTTTTTTTAAACGACTATATGACGCACTTTGAATGGCCGATGCATATTGTTTGTAGCGAAAAGACATATCATGAAAATTCGGAATTACATCTATTAATAAGCTACTATCAAAGTCTGAAGTATGGTTTAAAAACTCTCCTAAAAGTTTCCCTCCTTCGTAAGCGATTTCTTCGTTAACTACAATTTCGTATGTAATGCTATCATCAATAAAAATCATTACATTCCAGAAGTTTCCATCTTTTTTTAAGTAATATAAACCGGTGTCTTTCGTTTTTACAAAACACAATACCTTTTTACTTAACGCTGCTTCAGAAAGGGCTGGGTATTTACTTCTTATATGGATGCTTGTTAAGACTTTATTATTCACTAATCCAGGAACATCTTTAAAGATGTCATGGTTAATTCTTTGAAGAATGTAGTCCTTATTACCATCAGATTTTACTAAAAAAGTATCATTGATATGCCCAGAATTTAATTCTGAATGACTTACATAATTTGATTTATGGTCGAACTCGCTAAAAATAGATTTTATAGTTTCTGCGTTCATATTAGGTCCATATTTTTGGTGGATATACTCCGTTATCTTTCAATTTATTAATCTCTTTTTGTGCCGTTTCTTTGTATTAACTATACGTAACACCAACTCATTCCTGCTGTTAAAATCACTAATATTGGTTTTGTATTATTCATTTTAAGGTACTTTATTGCTTGATTATTTTTTTGATTATTTTTTTATTTTCGGTATTTATTATTAGGATATAAACACCTTTTGCCCAGGTACTTGTTTTTAGTGTAATTGTATTCTTTTGATCAAAAGACAACGTTTTAGTATGCAAAATAGATTTCCCAGTAATATCTAATAGGTCAATCTTTGCAGTACGACTAACAAAAGCGTTATTCATTTCTAAAACCAAAATATCTTGTGTTGGGTTAGGGTAGACTTTGAAAAAATCAAAGGCATTAATGTCTTTAACATCTAAACTGCTATCTTCTATCTCTAAATAAAAATTTTCAATAGAGGTACAACCAAAAGAATTTGTATGAGATACTGTATAGACCCCTTCTTGCTCTTTTGTAATATTTTCAAGCGTAATGTCTTTCCCTGTTGCAGCAAAATTTTGTGGACCATACCATTGCCAAGTACCACTTGTATCCAAATCTTCAGGCTCTGGTTCAAATGATACAGTATCATTTGAAGCTGATTGAACAAAGTTACTTGCTGATAATATTGAACCATTTACTGAAACAAATGGGTTAATATTACAATTGTTAGCAGATAAATTTTCTGGCTTACTAAAATAGCTTGCGCTCATTGGTCTTTCTATAATACCTCCAGGTTTTCTCCACCCTACGCTTAAATGATCTCCTCCATTACCTTCTTTATGAAGTACATAGAAATAGTATTCTTTATTTTTATTTAATAGGATAGAAGCAGATTCTTGTGACGACCTTCTTGTCCATTGTCTAAAATCTGTCCATCCTTGTGTTGAGGCAATCATTTCTGCATTGGAAGGATACCTATCTGTACTTAAATATATTTCTGTGTAATCGTCACCAGAAACCCAAAAGGTATAGTCTCCTGTTTCTGGCACACATAAAATACCTGAAAACTTTGAACCATAAACTTCTCCAGTACCCTCACCAACCTCTATAAGTCCAGTAACAGTATACTCAACATCCGGGAAGTTTGGATAGCTTGGACTTGAGGTTAAATTAGATGTTATACTTCCTGGTATATTTTCCCACCGTTGATAAAGAATTTCACCTGTTGCATTACAGACTTCATCCACAAGCTCTCCTTCACATTCACAATTATCGGTATACGCATCGTTTATGGTGTCAGGGTTTCCATCATTACAAGGTTCGCCTTGGGTTACTAAGCACTCATCATTTGATATTTGCTTTAGATATGCTACTAGGTTATTCATTTCTACACTTCCTAAATCAGGTTTGTCTATGTCACTACTATGTGCGTTAATAGCCGCTTCAAGGGTCTGTGCAGATCCGTCGTGTAAATAAGGCTTTGTATACCAAAGACCTCTTAAAGTAGGTGTGTCTAAGCCTAATAATTCATTATTTAACCGGAAGCCAGATGTTGGTTTTAAAGTTCCAATGTTATGCAGATTGTTATTCGGAGAATCCGTAAAATCTTCACCACCATGACATCTAATACATGAGTTGTTTTTGAATACTATTTTTCCGAGTTCAGCATCTTCTGTTAAGTTTCCATTGTTTGTATATGGACTTTCTTCTACTTTATTCAAACTAGAAATATATGCTGCTAAGTCATCCAAATCTTTACTTACACCTTTTTTAGGAACCCCTAAAGGATCTTCTTTAGCATTGAAATTTCCGGTATCCATCAAACCACTTCCTAAACTGAAATTTCTAATTTGATTTTCGAAATCTTGGCCTTCGTCAAAATTCCCAGACCAATGCAGTCTTCCATGACCTTTCCGTCCTTTACCCTTTAAATCGATCGTATTTCTAAGTCCTTCACCTAAATTTGTAAAGTCCCAAACACGACCATCATGTCCACCATTCAAATGACAAGAAGTACAACTCATATACCCATCTTGAGCCAATCTAGGATCACTAGAATTGTAAAAAAGTTTTTTACCATTAAGTACATTTGTAGCTAATTCTTCAGTAGTAACAACGATGGTTTTTCCGATTTGATTTATGGAACCACATGCAGTATTACAAACCAAATTAGAATTGAATATCGTAACCGAACGGCTCATGAAATTATGAACAAATAATTGGGTGCCGTCAGGACTAATTACCATGCCATCGGGAGCATCGCCTCCAGAGTTTATTTCAGATCGATTGTCTAAATTAAAAGCATCTATAATCCAAATGCTACTTGTACCGTTTGTAGTAACAAATAGTCGATTACCATTGGGGCTATATACAGAGGAATTGGCAAAATCATTATTATCAAAATCTATACGATTGTTGCTATTTTCTTCATTAGTTTCTAAGTTTATTTGAGCACCCATACTTCTTACAGTTGTTTCAAATGTAAGTGGTAGTCCATCTCTTGTTGTTCCTCTTTTTATATTGTCTTTTTTTGATGGAATAAACAGTTGCGAACCATCAGGGGAAATTGATAAAGCTCCCAAATAATTTGGCAACCCTCTTCCATTAGTAGGGCCATCTGCTGTTTGAGAGATTGCTAAAGAGACAATTTCTTTTACAGTAAAATCAGTTGTATTGATAACAGATACTTTTCCGGAATCTTCACTAGAAATAAACCTAGCAACCCAAAGGTTATTTCTTTGGGCATCTAACGCCAAATCTCCTGGCCATGGTCCAACATTTAATGTTTCTAAATCAGATGCATTTGTGGTATCTATTTTAAGAATTTCTCCAGTGCTTTGTAAAGAAACATAAGCTACATCAGCAATGTTATCTATTAAGATACTAACGGGGTTACTACCATGTGGTAGTGATTTTGTATTTAACAAGAGTCCATTGCTAGTATCTACTATTGAGATATTTGAACTGCCGTTGTTTACGACCCACAATGTTCCGCTAGATGTCATTGCCAACGATTTTGGCGTATCGCCTACAGAGATTTCATAAATCAAATTATAATTTGAAGCATCTATGGCAGATATTGAATTATTATCAGGATTCACGTTCCATACTAAGTTATTTACGGCATCAAAAATAATTTTCGAACTTTGTGAAGGCAGTTTGTCGGTAACAGGATTTGAAACAATTTGTATTTCTGTAAGATTTATAATCTTTCCATTTTCAAGATATTTGACAATTAGTTTTACTAAAAAATTACCTCCTGTATCATATTGATGACTGGATGTTAAATCGGTGCTAAATTGAGTTTGAGGTGATCCATCACCATAGTCCCAAGCAAACGTGAAATTACTCACGTCTTCACCTTGTAAATCGATGCTAAATTGTGCTGTTTCTCCAACTAAAATTTGACTTGGAACATTGATTTTTGGAGGTTTTATAGATTGGATTACACTTCCTGTAGAAAATGTAGAAACAACAATGTCATTTAAAATTGGATTTCCAGACCAATCTTTAACGCCTCCACTTTTAAGAACAATTTCATAGGTGGTATTTATATCTAAAGGGTTTGTAGTGCTAAAATTAACAATTCCAAACATTTGACTGAATACCCCATCAGCTACTTCATTTGTTGATAAATTTAATAACTGAATTGCATCGGTATTTAAAGACAACGGATCTATGAAGTCTGTAAATCCTATACCCATACTTGCATTTACACTTACTAAGGTGCTATTATTTACAGGGTAAACATTATTTGCAGAAGGGGCTAATCGATCAGCACTTGCTTCATGTATACCAAAATTAAGTTTATTCGAATGATTATGGTCACTCGTTATAACGGCGGTATTACCCAAAGGCGTAATAAAAGCATAATCATCAGAAGATGGGTTTATGGGTTCGGAGCGTGCAATTGCTGTTTCGGGATTGTTTAAATCCCATTTAGTTAATCCTGGATAATGCCCAATGAATATATTATTGTCCTTTCCGAAGCCATACTCAGGGTTAAATAACTGATTTCCAACATCGGCATTGTATATTTTTGTTGTGATATTGGTTGGATCGGTAATGTCATAAGATCTAATCCCTAAATTAGCAGCTGTTGTAAAAAATTCTGTGCCATAAAAGAAACCTTGATACCCTAGATTAAAATCACTTTTATAATTGATTCTTACCGGATTTTCTGGATCAGTGATATCCATTACAAGTAATTTCGAACTATTATTTGCTTCAGTAAGAAGGAGTAAATCTCCTAAAATAACAGCAGAACGTGGGTTCATAGCTGAAAGTTGAGATGACGTTAGATGCGCTACAAATAGAGGAGAAGCGGGATTGGAAATATCTGTAATATACAAGCCGTAAGTTCCTGTTGGAGAGTATACATAGCGACCTCCTTTAACCGCTAGCGAAAAAGAATATCCATCATAATTTGTAGGGTTCGTAACTCCAGGGTAAAAATATCGACTGATAGTTTCTGGTTGCGTATTTGGGTTTCCATCATATAAATTTGAAGTGTCAAAAATTGAAAAACCTCCTTTATCTATATCTCTTTCAGAAATAATCATTTGATTTCCTATTACAGGAAGTGAATGTATTTCCGCCCAATTACCAACATAATCTAGAGTGTTTTCATTATGATACTTGCTCAGATAATTTCTTGAATCAAAAACCACTTTTGGATCAGTTTGATCAGAGATGTCAAAAAAAGCAAAAGCGCCAGCGCCAGCACCTCCACCATGATCTGCTCCCATTGGCACAAATAAATAGCCATCGTGCATCACCACAGCGCTTATTGCCTTGCCAGTATCATATTGACTCAAAATGTCTCCTACTTGGTTGGGGTTGTAATCTGTTTCTGAAATACCTGGGCCTACATTTTTATTAATTGGATTGTTATTTAAAGAGTGATTTATTGTGTGATTAACTCCTGAATTTGTTGTGATATCTGAATAAACTTCGTTATTTCCAGTAAAAAAAACAAATAAAACACAGATGACAAATGGGATAATTAAGAGATTAATATCTCTATATGTCAAGTTTAGATTTAGGTGCTTCATAAATAATAAAATTCGTTTTTTTACAGTTTTAAGTCAGGGTTACTCCTTTAAACCAGTAGGTTGCTGTTGTGATTTCTACAGATTTGTTCTATTGTTTGCTGTCAATCACATCTGCTTTATCCAATAAGACATTGCCTTTAATAACTTTTAGTGTTTTGTTATAGTCCCTGTTAGAAACATTTAAAAAATAAATTCCATCAGAAAAATTTTCAGTATTAATTTCAATAGTATTAGCATATTTTAATTTCTTGCTGAATACAACAGTTCCTCTAATATCTATTAATTGAACTTTAATTAATCCCCCTATTAAATTTGTGTTTCCATCAAAATTCACATTCAATTTGTTTTTCATTGGAATAGGAAAAGCTGTTATTGTTGGTTGATTAAAATCAGTGCCATTAGTGCTTAAAGTACTTTGTATAACGGTTATTTCAGCCACAGTTACAAATTGGTTTCCATTCACTTCAGAGAGAGCAACTAATCTGACAAATCTTCCTGATTTAGGCGTAAAACTTACTGTTTTAATATTTATTGAATTACTCCAAGTGCCTGTTGCTACAGCATCTCCCCAGTTATCAGGATCAGTACTTACATAAATTTCGTAATTTGCTATTCTACCATTAGATTGATTTTGTCTTGGTAAATAGGTGAACCCTTCTATGTCTATTGTTTCAGGAAGAAGGATTTGAATTTCATGAGGTAATGGATCTATTCCGCCTCCATACTTAGAATGCCAAAACGAATTTGGATTCCCATCAATAGCTTTAGAAGCAGGGGAGTTTTCAGAAACTGTTTCTTCACTATCCACATAGTAAATAGACATACCAGATGTTTTTTCAATAATATTAATCTCAGCAGCACTGGTAAATTGATCTCCATTAACTGTAGATAAAGCTATAAGTCTGTAGTATCTACCTAGTTTTGTTGGAAAAACAGCTGTTTTTAAAGCGACTGAGTTTGACCACGTACCTGTTGCTACAGCATCTCCCCAATTATCAGGGTCATTACTTACATAAACCTCATAATTTGCTATTCTACCATTCGCATGATTTCTAGGTAAATAAGTAAGTCCTGTTATTTCTTTTTGTTCTAGTAAGTCTATCTGAATCTCGTGTGGAAGGGGGTTGCTTCCAGCCGACCACTCCGAATGCCAATATGTACCCGTATTTCCATCAATTGCATTTATTGCAGCGCCATCTTCATTTTTAGTTTCCTCGCTATCTGTATAGTGAACAGTTGGTACAGGAATTGCAGGTTTATATTGAATAAAATTCGGTAGTGTTTGCGTGCTCGTTCCACGCGAATCTGTTACAGTAAGCCTTGCATTAAAACTATTTTCGTTAGCATTATTATAAGTTACTGTTGGTCTTTCTTCTGTTGAAGTTGAAGGCGTTCCTCCAGGAAACTCCCATTGATATGTAGCACTCTCATCTACCACAGAATAATCAGCAAATTGAACTACTGGATTTTCCTCTTCATAGAACACTCTGTCAGCGGTCATATTTGCTTTAGGTGCAGTTCGCTCTAATAAATTATTTTCCCACAAACCTCTAGATGTACCAACTCTTAACTTTCCTTTCGCATAATTAATATGTACAAACGAAGTTTTACATGCTTGCATTCCTGTTCCGAATAATTCCCATTGAGACATGCCTGCTTTTCTATAATAAATACCAAGTCCAGTACCTAAATATAAAATATCATCACTACCTCTTTGATAGATTAAAGAATGAATTTTTTGCTGAGGTAACCCTGTAGAGTAATCACTCCATGTTTCGCCTCCATCTGTAGATAGAATTGCTTTTCTAACAGATACTGTTTTTATAGAAGCCCAAATGTGCTCAGGATTTTTATCACTTACGGCTACTTTTCCTAAAGGAAGCGTACTGATTAAAGATGATGGAGGACTTACATCTACCCATGTTTCTCCTTCGTCTATTGATTTTAAAATTTTATTAGGTTCTACAACGGCATACACATAGTTTGCATTTGCAAAACTTGCTTTTATAGATATGGCATTGGCTCCTTGAGAGGTTAAATCATTTACAACCCTCCAGCTTGATGCATTATCTGTGCTCTTAACCATTTTATACCCATCGTTTCTAATATTATAATCATTCCCATATATGGTATAGTATTGATGAGGATGAAATTCAAGATTATCTAATGTGATATATCCAAGGCTAATACCCAATGACTTGATAGTATGCCCTGATTTACTAACCAAAGAACGCGTAACTTTTTCATCTCCCCAAGGGTGGGTGTAAAGAAATTTATCATCTATTGGGTTTACGTTAGCGCACATGGCGTCGGCTCCGTTAAAACCTATCCAACCTCCATAAACAGTATCATCTCGAATACATATTTGATTGTGGTTTAATCCCACAGCCATAATATCATTCTTAAAGGATTGTCCAAAACCCCATAGCTCTTGAATACCTAATCCTTCTGTAACATCTTTAATAACAGTCGTTCCGCCATCTGTAGACAAATAAACTCCGCCATCATTTCCATTCCATATATGATTACCACTTACTGATAACCCATGATGATCTCCATGTACACCTCTATGAGCATCATTTGATGCATAGTTGTCATACTGATTTCCTGTAACGACTTGTCCTGAGCGATCAAAACTCCATGTAGCTCCGCTATCTGTACTTACTTTTACTTTATTAGCACCACAGACCAAAAAATTCTCATCGGTCTCTGAGACTGTAAAAGCAAAATTCCACGTTATTTGCGCTATATGAGAAGTGCCTGAAAGAAAATCAGTGGATCCTGTAGCATATTCTAATGGATTATTAGGGTTTCCACAACAGTTCTTCGTAAATGAATCACCACTATTGGAAGATTTGAAAAATGATATCTTATCATTAGTACCTCCTCCGTTAAAACCAACGGCTATATATACAACACTATTATTGGCTGGTGTTGTTGCTATTCGCGCTCTATGCGCCTGTGTGCTTATGTTTGAAGGGTACCCACTATTTATGGTGCTAAATGAATCGCCGCTATTGGTAGACTTTTTAAAGTTTATCCAATTACCTACTTGTTCTAATATATAAACAGTATTGGCATCGTTTGGTTTTATGCGCATGTCCCATAACTTATTGGTAGTTTGATACATTTTTGACCAGTTAGTACCGCCATCTGTCGATTTATGAATACTGTAAGTCCCTGACTCTTCTGTAGTGGCGTAAACGATATCACTATTATTTCTTGGTACATCTAACCAATTTAAATCTCCATATCTAGCTGGTTTTGTTTTTTTTAATCCGGTATAAGCCCAGTTAACCCCGCCATCTATAGACTTTACAACTCCTATGTCTGTATTTGCATAAACAACTTGAGGATTAGACCTGCTATATATGATCTGGTTTACCCATTCTACTTCTGGAACCCCTCCTGATACAAATGAATAATCTTGTCCATTGTTGGTAGTGCGCCAAATTCCTGCTGTAGAAGCCCCAATAATTGCTGTATTTGAACTGCTTGGATCAACACGAATTGAGCGTATAACTCCGGTACCTGAATTACCTTGAGTATTGTTCCATTCTAAAAATAGATTCGTCCAAGGATCTGTTTGTGATTGGACCATTGTAGCTGAAAATAAGAGGATGAAAAATAGAATTTTTTTCATCTTACTATTCGTCAAACTAAATAATGTGTTTTTATCAATCATATATACAAATATATTGCATGCACGTCTTAGTTAGTGTGGAGCTTTTATGCAAAAAAGAGGAGTATAATAACAAAACAAATGTATTTGCATTATTATTCTTTCATTTTTAAAAGTAATTGCTTCTAAAAAATTTGTTTCTAAGAGATTTACGTATCTGTATGTTATACCTGAAAACTCCAAATTTTTCTGTGCCACCTCTGAGTCTATTTTAAAAATATGTGGCCTATATAGGGTGTACGAGACCATTCCCAAATGGTACAATAGTTTTCCTTTTTTTTGTTCGGCAATGAATACTGAAATATTTCTCCTTTGCTAATTTTAATAAATAGATTTTTATTTCTGTCTTTTAGGATGCTGTTTGTTAGAAGCTACTTGGTGTGAATTTTAGTCAAAAAAGTGTATAATTTCGTCAAAAGGTAATCCTGTGAAATACGTCCTCTTTTCTGAGTATTAATTTCTCTAAAAAATGAGATAAAATAAACATATTTGCGTAATGAATATTTACAGCTATTATATGGATCGATTTTATGAGAATAAAAGAAATGGTAAGTTTGTAAAAATTACAATTGCTAAAATAATGGCAAGCTATCAAAAATAATAAAACTAAGTAAATGAAATTGTTATATACGTCAATTTTATGTTGTTGTATTTCCTTGAGTACACTAGCGCAAAAAGCAACCAAATTGAATTCAAATCAGTTAATCGTAACTGTAGATGGAGCATTTCCTAGAATTGTAAGCTACCAGTGGAAAACATCAGGAGATATACTATCTGCGAATGAGAACCAATTAAGTAGTGTGCTGATCAATGGAGAAAGCTATTCACCAAAAGTTAGCTCTAAAACAGAAAACAGCAAAATACTGTATACGCTTACAATTACCGAATTAGATGTAGAATTAAAACTTCATATTTCGGTTCAAAAAAATATCGTTTCATTAAAATTTGATGCAATAACTGAAAACGGTGTTTTTAAAGTTCACACTATTGAGTTCCCTAATCATAGTTTGTTAAGTGTGAAAAGCACTGATAAAAATGGGCAATTCTCAGGCTCAAAAATGTTTACAGCTGTCATAGGAACCGGAGATATTTTTCAAAAAGTAACTAAAAAAACACAGGTAGATAGTATTGCAAAAGGATATTTATATGCAATTGTAAATACAAAAAAACTAGCTGCTGCAATTTGGTCTAACGCCGTTCAAGAAAAGACAGATAGTATCCGTTTACAAAAGCAAACAACAAAACATAATAGAGTTAAAACTACTAAAGTGTGGAGTGGTTCTTGGATTTATAGAGCAAAAGGGATGACAAAACCAAGTCCTTTGCCAGAACTAAAAATTGTGATTACCAATGACGTTAATAATGACAATATAGTAGATTGGCAAGATGGAGCAATCGCTTACAGAGATATTCTAAATACACCTGTTGGTTCAGAGAAAATTCCAAATATGGTTGTACAAAGAATCCCGATGAATTTTGCGAGTCAGGCTACCAATCCATTTACCAAATCTTTAGAGGAAACCAAACGTGTATATTTAAATACCGACGGACTTGGACAGTATGTGATTTTGAAAGGATATGGTTCTGAAGGACATGATTCTAAACATCCAGACTATGCAGATATTGGACAGAAACAAGGAGGGGTAGAGGAGTTAAATGTGTTAGCAAATGCAGCTAAAAAATACAATACATCAATTGGTGTTCATATCAATGGAACAGAATCGTATCCAGAAGCACAAGCATTTAATGAAACATTGATAGATAAAGAAAAAAAAGGGTGGAACTGGTTAGATCAATCTTATTATATGAATAAAAGATATGATGGCGTTTCAGGGAATAGACTTAGAAGAATAAAATCATTGAAGGATCAAGTGCCCGCTTTAGATTTTTTGTATGTAGATGTTTGGTATGCAAAAGGAAGCTGGGATAGTAGACAATTAGGAAGGGAAATTCACTCTTTAGGGTTGTACTATACGACAGAATTTCCACAAGATCACGAATATGATGCTGTTTGGAATCACTGGGCAGTAGATTATAGATATGGAGGAAAAACAATCAAAGGATACAATAGTAAAATTGTTCGTTTTATTAGAAATCACCAAAAAGATACATGGATTGCAAAACACCCTTTATTAGGGGGTGCAGAAATGGTAGATTTTGAAGGTTGGCAAGGAAGAGTTAATTATGATGATTGTATAGATGTCACATTCGATATTAATTTACCTACTAAATATTTACAGCATTTTCCTATTGAAAAATGGGAAGAAAAAAGCATCACTTTTGCTGACGGTGTAAAAGTATCTACCGATTCAGAAAAAAGAATCATTACAAAGAATGGTAAGCTATTGCTAAAAGGAAAGACGTATTTATTGCCTTGGGATCCTAAAACTGCAGAGAAATTATATCACTGGAATGATAAAGGAGGAAGTTCTTCTTGGGAATTGCCAACTTCATGGAAAAATAGCGCTACTGTTTATGCATATCAATTAACAGACCTAGGAAGGGTTAATGAGAAAGAAATTTCTGTAGTGAATAATCAAATTGAACTTTTAGCGAAGCCTAAAACACCTTATGTACTCTTTAAAAAGAAACAGCAAAAAGAAACCATGGTTTGGGGAGAGGGTTCGTTGGTGAAAAACATAGGTTTTAATAGTAGTGATTTAAATAATTGGACGCTAAATGGAACAAATACAGCTGTTAAAAGAAATGATAATGGACAATATGAATTATCTATAGATAAAGGAGATAAGACTGAGGTAAGTCAAGCAATTAAAAGGTTGCCTAAAGGACATTATTACGCGTCTGTTTATGTAAATACAGAAAACAGAAAAGCAACTTTAGCTGTGAAAACAAAAAACACATCAACATCAGCATATGCCATCAATTCTTTATGGGAAAATTATATTTTAGCTGATAGTAAACATGGTACAAACATGCAAAGAATGTATGTGCATTTTGATGTAGAAGAGCATCATGAAGATGTTGAATTATTTTTAAGTGCAGAGAAAGGAGATGGTAACGTATTGTTTGATAATATTAGAGTAAAAGCGATTGCTCCAACAAAAAAAGCAGACAGCCTCTATTTTGCAGAAAACTTTGAACAGGTGCCATCAGGAATTTTTCCTTTTGTTAAAGGTCCTGCAGGAGGGGCGAATGACCCAAGGATTCATTTAGCAGAATTGCATGCTCCTTACACTCAAAAAGGGTGGAATGGGAAAGAAATTGATGATGTAATTGAAGGGAAATGGTCTCTGAAATTACATGAAGATGTAAAAGGGTTAGTTGTGCAGACCATTCCGCAAAATGTACGTTTCAAAGCAGGAAAAAAATATACAGTTACATTTAAATATCAGACAGCATCAAATGATTATTCATTTGCACTAGGAGATAATACTGAAATAGTATCAGAAAATATTATTGGAACTCAGTTAGAAACGCAAACATATTCCGTTACTTTTATTGGATCTAAATCTGGAAACTCTTGGTTTGGATTTGTCAAGAATAATAAAAAGGAATCGGATCTTATTATTGATGAGATTGAAATAATTGAACAGAAAACCAGCGATTGGACGATTATGGAATCTTCTTCTGAAGAGACTAATGGAGAAGGGAAGAAGAATGGGCATGCAAAACATGCAATTGATCTTGATAGTGAAAGCTATTGGCATTCGAATTGGTCTGATTCAGAACCAAATTACCCACATTCTTTTACTGTTAACTTAAATATTGATCAAAAAATTAAAGGGTTTACCTTTTTGCACAGAGCAGCTAAATATAACGGCAGACCAAAAGACATCACAATAGAAACAAGTGCAGATGGTGTGAATTTTGAAAGCCTTGGTGATTTTATATTGAATGATGGTACTGCAAAACAATTAATAGAATTAACGACTCCAATAACTATTCAGTATTTTAAAGTTACAGTTAAAAGTGGGTATGATGATAATTCGGAAGAAGATGTGTTTTTTACACATTTAGCAGAAGTAGGTGTATACTAAAGAAGCAAGAGGTGAGAATTGAGAAGTGTACTGAGTAGTGCAACAGATCAATGCTTTTTGATTTATTGCACTAGTTCATTACATCCTTTTAATGATCCAAATCATCAATAGAATATTTTTTCAAGTATGAACTGATATCTGTTTTTTGTGCTTCTTTTTTAAAATCTCCAGGGGTTAATTTAAAATGCTTCTTAAAACATTTTGAAAAATATTTGGGGTCATTAAATCCGGTTTTAAACGCAGCTTCAGAAATATTGAATCCATATTTTGCAATTAGAATGGCTGCTTTTTTCAACCTAAGCAATCGTACAAAATCTAATAAACTACTTCCGGTTAAAGATTTACATTTTCTGTATAACCTAGAATAACTCATGTTTAAAGACTCCGCGAGTTCTTCCAATTTAAAATTAGCATCTTCCAACCTTAAGTTGATATTAGAAACGAGACTTTCAAGAAAAAGTTCATCTTGAGATTTATCTAGCAAAACCTCAGGATGACTAATCGCTTCTTTTCTGTATTTAGAGATAATATGTTCTTTAGAAGCAATAATATTTTTCACCTTCAGTAATAATTCATTCGTATTAAATGGTTTGTTTATATATTCTATAGCTCCAGATTTAAGACCTAATATTTTAGAGTTTGTAGAGTTTTTTGCGGTCAGCAAAACAACAGGGATGTGTTTCGTTAAACTATCACTTTGAAGTTTCTTACACATCTCTATACCGTCTAATTTTGGCATCATAATGTCACTTAAAATAAGATCTGGAAAATTACTTTTAGCATAGTAATATCCTTCTTCTCCGTTTTCGGCAAGGATAATATTGTATTTTAGTATTAAAAGCTCTTTTAAAAACGATTGTAATTCATAGTTGTCTTCAACAATAAGAATCGTTTTTTTATTAGAACTTGACTCTTCTTGGTTTGTTGAGTTGTCGTCGTCAGTTTCAGGTTTAGTGTTCGTATTTGGAATTTCGGAATCACTTGTCGTAATTCTTTCAGATTCAGCATATGCACCTTCAGTAATTGGAATAGTTACTGTAAATGTTGTGCCTTCATTAGGTATAGATTCGACTTCTATTTTACCTTTATGTAAATCTATTAATTCTTTAGTTAGCGCTAACCCGATCCCAGATCCTTTGTTTTTCTTACCAATAGTTGATTGGTAAAATAATTCAAAAATAGTGTCTAATTCCTCTTTTTTAATTCCAGAGCCAGAATCAATTACAGATATTTTAATTGATTTTTTGGAGTTCGTAGGAACAACATTTAGTTGTATGTAGCCTTCCTTAGGTGTGAATTTAAAAGCATTAGAAAGCAGGTTATATACAATGTGTTCTATTTTTTCTTTGTCGTACCAAGTATCAAATAAACTTTTAGGACAATTAATAACAAAGTCTATTTGTTTAATTCTTGCCAATTCTTTAAAAGACAAATAAATTTCTTCAATATTAACCCAAAGATTATTTTTTGTTGCCAATAACTGAAGTGTGCCCAATTCTTTATTTCTAACTAAAGTTAACTCTCTTGCTATTTTAGAAAGACGTTTGGCATTATTTGATATGATTTTTAAACGCTGTTTAAGCAATAGGTTTCCATTTTGCCCAGCAAGACTAAGCATGTTGTCTATAGGCCCTAAGATTAGCGTTATTGGTGTCTGAATTTCATGAGACATTTTGGCGAAGAAATTCATTTTTAAATCATGTAATTCGTTCTCTTTTTTATGACTTACTTTTTCTAAAAGCAATTTCTTTTTCAGTAAATACCAACGTCTTGTAGCGTAGGTAATCAGTAAAATAACACATAAATACAGGATATATGCAATCGGTTTATTTGAGAAGGGTTGTTTTATTGAAATATTAATTTGTTTCGTTGAAATATTCCAGTTGTCTGTTTTGGTACCTGCTTTTACCTCAAAAGTATAGTCTCCGGCTGGAATATTTGTGTAGGTAGCTAGGCGTTCAGGATGATTTGTAATCCAATCTTTATCAAACCCTTTTAGACGATATGCATAATAATATTTTGGATTTAGAATATTGTCGATTGCAGAGAACCGAAACGAAAATGAAGATTGAGTATTCTCTAAAACTAAAGACTCTAGATTGTAAATCCCCGAAGCAACCTGTAAAGGTATTATGGAATCAATAGGTTGATTAAGGATTTCTGCTTCATTTAGATATAGTTTAGCATGAGACTTCTTCTTTTGTAAGGTTTTAGGATTGAAATAATTGACCCCTTTTGTGTTTCCAAAATACAAAACCCCTTTTGGGTCTTTAAAAGCGCTTCGAGCTAGAAACATATTGTCTTGAAGGCCATCAGTGTTGTAATATATTTTAGTGTTATTGTTTTTAATATTCAAACAAATAATTCCATTACTAGAGCTTAACCATAAATTATTGTCGTCAACAATAACAGCTGTAATTAGTACATCATTGATAGATTCTATATGCTTGAAATCACTATACGTCTTACTTTTAGTGTTAAACTTAAAGAGTTTACCTTCATTGCTTATTAGCCATAGTTCATTAGGGTTGCCTATGGCTATATGTATTACCCCTTTTATTTTAATGGAATTAGCATTATGATTAGATTGTTTACTGAAGGTGGAATTTTGTAGACTAATTAAGTTTTCTTTTAGTTTAAATAGATTTTTTTTCGTCCCAAGCCAGATAACGCCATTTTGATCCTCAATAATACTTTGTAATACGTCCCCTTCTAAATTATAAGGAGTAACATCAAAAACAGCTAATAAGTTACCCTTGCTAGAGTATACATTTAATGAGGTGTTAGATCCAACCCAAATACGATTTTTAGAATCCTTGAAGATTGTTCTAACATCTTTACCTTCTTGATTTTTGGAATTTATTATGCGTATTTTTTTAAATATATTTTTGTGGGTATCGTGGAAAAATAAACCATTCTTGTAGGTGCCAAACCAGATATTTTCATTGGAGTCTTCTATTATGGATTGCACATAATACCTATTATTTAAATCTATATTATTTAAATAGTGAGATTCACTAATAACTGTGTTTTTAGAATTGGTTGATACCTTTGTTAAACCAGATCCATCGGTTCCTATCCATAATATGTCTTTAGAGCTTTTGAAAACACTAAGAACTCTTTGAGGGGTTTTATTGGAAGAACCTTCATGGTACCCAATATTATTATTTTTAAAAGGAAGTACGTTGAGTTTTCCGTAATTGGTTGAAATCCAAATATTTTTATGATTGTCTTCACTAATATTTAAAATGGTATTGCTTCCCAACGAAGACTGATTAGAGTCTTGTTTTGTAAATAAAACAATTTCACCAGTGTTGGAATCTATTTTGTAGAGACCACCGCCATCGGTTCCTCCCCATATGTATCCGTTACTATCAAGAAAGACAGATAAGAACAATTCCTTGTCAACTTTAAATTTTTCATTCTTAAAAAAAGTGTCTTGAATGAATTCCTTTTTTATAGCATCATAAATAAAAAAACCAAAGGAATCCGTACCTATCCATAGTTTGTTGTTTTTATCGGATGTTAGAATTAGGTCTCCGGGAAAACCAGTAAATGAACCTACTAATTCGTTAAGTTCTTTTGATTTAATTTCATAATGATAGAGTCTTCCTGTGTCTGTTGTTAAAAACACCTCATTAGGATTTGTTAAGTCCATGTCTTTAATAGTCTCATGAGGAGTTATATCATTAAAAATGGATGCTATTTCGGTTATTTTAGAATCAGTATATCTATATAATATATTGTTTTTGGTTAATAGCCAAACACTCCCTTCTTTAGCCCGTATTCTCTGTATAGGCTCTGTTATTATAGATGAAATGTCTTCATAAGTACCAGAATCACTATTGTATTTACTTACCAATCCAGATTCGCTAATTAACCAAATGTTTTTTTCTGTATCAGATATTATATTTTTTATAATATCTGTAGGTTGCCATTTGCTAAAAAGGGTTTTATTTTTTATTAATTTATAATCATAGCCATCATATTTTAAAATTCCGTTTCCAAATAACATCCACATATACCCTAGAGCATCTTGCTCTGTTTGGGTAATAGAAATTACATTGTTATTTAATACTGGAGATATATGATTAAAATTTGTTTGATTTTGCCCATATAAAAATGAGGAACACCAAGCTGTAAATCCTAAAAATAAAAGCCGTTTTAATGTAATCATTTACTGTGTTTTTATGTCATTAAAGTATCAATCTAAAATATGGGAAATTGATAAAGAAAAATACTATTAAATCGTCCTTTAAGGGAGACTTAGTAGTTATGTAAAGGTATTAATAAATTATTTCAGAACTGTGATCTAAATTTAATAGCAAGAGTTTCGGGGTGGTTAAATTCATCAAAAAGGGAGATGATATACTCAATTGCTTGATAATCACAAGGTTTTACTCTTATCTGCTTAAAACACCACCTTATTGATAGTCATAGATGTGCCATATTTACATCTATGAACATAAACGTATAATAAAATTTACCCAAATATATGAATTCAAGACGAAAATTCATCAAGCGAGCTGGTTTAGCTGGAGCAGGTCTTTCGGTTTTACCGAATCTAGCATTTGCATCCAATACTGGAGCTTCTGATCAAAAACTTAAAATAGCCTTCATTGGTGTTGGATTAAGAGGGACCAATCACTTAAATAATGCATTATCAAGAAGTGATATTAAGGTTGTTGCTATATGTGATGTAGACCCTAATCGTATTAATATAGCGCTAAAAATGATAGCCGCTTCTGGAGAAAAAAAACCTAAAGTTTTTGGAAGCTCAGATTATGATTATAGAAATTTATTAAAGCTTAAGGATATTGATGCTGTAATTATTTCAACACCATGGTTGTGGCATACTAAAATGGCTGTTGACAGCATGAAAGCTGGTAAATATACCGGTCTTGAGGTGTCTGCGTCAAACACTTTAGAAGAGTGTTGGGATTTGGTAAATACGCATGAAGAAACAGGATCGCATTTAATGATTCTTGAAAATGTAAACTATCGCAGAGATGTGTTAGCTGTTTTAAACATGGTTAAACAAAATGTTTTTGGCGAATTATTACATTTCAGAGGTGGTTATCAGCATGATTTACGTTTTGTGAAACTAAATGACGGAAAAACAGCTTATGGTAAAGGGGCGGAATTTGGTGATAAAGGCATCTCAGAATCTACATGGAGAACACAGCATTCATTATTAAGAAACGCCGATGTATATCCAACTCATGGAGTAGGTCCTATTGCTGCTATGTGCAATATTAATAGAGGTAACAGATTAATGTCATTAACATCACATGCAACCAAAGCTGTTGGATTGAATAGATATATTAAGCAGGTAGGAGGCGAAGATCATCCAAATGCAAAATTGAAGTTCAAGCAGGGAGATATTATTACCTCTACAATAGAAACTGCACAAGGAGAAACAATAATATTAACTCATGACTGTAACTCACCACGACCTTATTCATTAGGGTTTAGAGTTCAGGGTAGTAACGGTTTATGGGAGAAAGATGGAGATAGAATACATATAGATGGGCAATCTAAACCTCATCAATGGGACGATTCTAAGGAATGGCTAGAAAAGTACGATCACCCATTATGGAAAAAATACGGAGAGCATGCTCAAGGAGCAGGTCATGGTGGTATGGACTTTTTTGTGATGAATGCCTTTGTCGAGTCGGCTAAACAAAATATAGCGCCACCAATGGACGCATACGATGCTGCAGCATGGAGTGCTATTACCCCCCTATCAGAAGCTTCTATTGAAAACAATGGTGAGCCACAAGATTTTCCAGATTTCACTAGGGGTATGTGGGTAAAACGCAAGCCTTATAATTGGATAAAAGACACGTACTAATAAACCTCTATTTAATTAATTTATGAAAAAAACAACCTATATATTTTTAATTTTCTTGTTAAACCTTGTTGCACTTAGTGCGCAAGAAAAGAATTTTAAAGGAACTGTTTTAGATGAAACGGGAGGAGCATTACCAGGTGCTACAGTGATTGTTGATGGGACTAAAAAAGGGACATCAACTGATTTTGATGGAGTATTCTTTATTACGGTTAAAGAAAGTGATGTGTTATCCGTTTCTTACTTAGGTTATAAAACGAAGAAAGTGTCTGTTGCAGGTAAAAACAACGTTAATATATCTTTAGAACTTGATGCTGCTGCTTTAGATGAAATTGTTATTGTAAGTTTTGGTAAACAAAAAAAGAAGAATGTTATTTCATCTGTTACCACAATTAAGCCATCTGAACTTAAAGTGCCATCAAGTAACTTAACAACAGCATTAGCTGGGCGAGTTTCTGGTTTAATAGGTTTTCAAAGAGGTGGAGAGCCAGGTCAAGATAACGCTGACTTTTTCGTAAGGGGAGTTACGTCTTTCGGAGCGAATAACAGTCCGTTAATTTTAATTGATGGTGTAGAGTTAACGATAGATGATTTAAGACGTTTGCATTCTGATGATATCGAAGCGTTTTCTATATTAAAAGATGCGTCTGCTACGGCTTTATATGGTGCAAGGGGAGCAAATGGAGTGATATTTGTTACCATGAAAGAAGGGAAAGAGGGGCCGATACAAGTTTCTGCTCGTTTTGAAACATCTTACTCAATGCCAACACAAAACATAGAACTGGCAGATCCTATTACCTATATGTTACTTGGAAATGAAGCTGTAAGAACAAGAGATCCTATTGCTCCATTGCCATATTCTCAACAAAAAATTGAAAATACCATTCTTGGAAATAATTCAGAATTATATCCTACAACAGATTGGTATGGTGAGTTGTTTAGGGATTTTGCCGTTAACAAACGTTTGAACTTTAGTTTAAGTGGTGGTGGTGCTACCGCACGATACTATCTGTCTGTAGCAGGAAAACAGGATTTAGGAGTTTTAAACGTTCCCAATGAAAGTTCTTTTGATAATAACGTGAACTTTATTAGTTACAATATTAGATCAAATACCAATGTAAAACTGACTAAAACATCTAACCTAAAAGTTAGTTTTAATGCTAATTTCGAAAAGTACACTGGGCCTAGACAAGGTGGATCTAGTGTGTATAACTCTGTTTTACGAACGAACCCTGTTGAATTTAGGCCGTTTTATCAGAGAGATGAAGCGAATGAATTTACGAACCACATATTGTTTGGAAACACTTTACGTAATGGTAGTTTATTGACAAACCCTTTTGCAGAAATGGCAAGTGGTGTTCAAGAAACATCTTCAAATAAAGTGATAGCGCAACTACAATTTAATCAAGATTTAGATTTTATAACAGAAGGATTAGAGTATAGAATGATCTTTAATACAACGAATAATTCTACATCTAGAATTGATAGATTTAATAATCCTTTTTACTATGCGCCTACACTAAATAGTGCTACAGGTATTACTAGCTTGAGACAGTTAAACCCTCTAGTAGGGACAGAGTTTATAAACTTTCAACAGAGTGGAAGGGCTATTTCTACAACAACATATTTTGAATCAAATCTTAGTTATAACAAAGAAATAGATGATGATAATGAAATAAGTGGCCTACTTGTGTACACACTTAATAATCGATTAAATACGCTTACTGATGGACAATTAGGCGACAATAGTCTTAATTCATCAGAGCTTTTAGAACTATCGTTACCTTTTAGAAACATGGGGTTATCTGGTCGATTTACCTATGCACGAAGCCAAAAGTATTTTGCGGAGTTTAATTTTGGGTATAATGGTTCAGAACGTTTTGCAAAGAATGAACGTTGGGGCTTCTTTCCTTCTGTCGCTTTAGGATGGATGGTGTCAGATGAGTCCTTTATGAAAAAGACAGAGAACGTTATTACTAAATTAAAGTTGAAGGCATCTTATGGTTTAGTAGGTAATGATAATTTAGGTAATGATGTAGATAGATTCTTCTACTTATCTGTAATTAGTTTTGACGGAAATGGGTATACGACTGGAGAAGAGTTCGATAATTCTATAAACGGGGTTTCTATCAGTAGATATGGTAATAACCAAATTACTTGGGAAACAGCAAAAAAGTTTAATTTCGGGTTAGAATTAGGCTTATTCAATGATTTAGATTTAGAAGTAGATCTCTTTTCAGAAAGAAGAGAAAATATTTTAGCAAATAGAGTTGTACCGTCTTCTCTAGGGTTGCAATCTGATGTAAGAGCTAATATTGGAGAAGCAAAAAGTAATGGTATTGATGCCACTTTAGTCTACAATAAAAGTTTAAGCAATGGTATTTGGTTACAGTTAAGAGGTAACTTTACGTATGCAACTAATGAAATCACAAAAATAGAAGAACCTGATTATACAGATACGCCTTGGCTATCTCGTGTTGGGAAACCTATTAATCAAACTTGGGGATACGTTGCAGACCGCTTATTTGTAGATCAAGCCGAAGTTGATAACTCTCCAGAACAAACTTTTGGTGACTACACAGGAGGAGATATTAAATATCGTGATATAAATGGGGATGGTAAAATATCGCTACTCGATCAAGTGCCTATTGGTAATTCAACTATTCCAGAAATAGTTTATGGAGCAGGCTTCTCATTAGGGATTAAGAATCTTGATATTTCAGCCTTTTTTCAAGGCGCTGCAAACTCTACCTTTTTTATAAACCCAAGACAAACAGCACCCTTTGTAAATCAACAACAACTTTTAAAAGTGTATGCAGATAGTCACTGGTCTGAATCTAACAGAGATCTATATGCCCAATGGCCAAGGTTGTCAGGTAGTCAAATTAATAACAATGTACAAACGAGTACATGGTTTATGCAAGATGGCGCTTTTGTTAGACTAAAGTCTGCTGAAATAGGATACAGTCTTGCTGATGACGTTATAAAAAAATTAAATCTACAGAAATTCAGAATTTATGTTAGTGGTACAAATTTATTAGTTTTCAGTAAGTTCAAGCTTTGGGACCCTGAACTTGCAGGTAATGGATTTAATTATCCTAACCAACGTGTATTTAACTTCGGTATTAATGTATCTCTTTAAAATAATGAAAATGAAAAACAAACATATATTTATTACAATACTAATTGTTAATCTATTTTATTCTTGTGAAAAAGATTATTTAGATGTTGTTCCAGATAATGTCTTAACAATAGATAATGCATTTACTGATCAAGTGAATGCTCAAAAGTTTTTATACACGCTCTATGCCTCTGTACCTTCTCCTGGTAGTGTTTTTAATCCATCATTAACTGGTGCTGATGAAACTTGGTACCCAACCACTGAAAGATTTAAACCGGGTCAAGCGATTGCGCAAGGAAATCAAGGTGCAACAAACACATTAGGCGAACGTTGGAGAGGGCAAGGGACTAGCTCTCTGTATGTAGGAATCCGTAATTGCAACATTTTTATTTCAAGGTTATCAAAAGGTGTTCGTGGTTTAAGTCAACAAGAAACTAAACAATGGATTGCCGAAGCTAAATTTTTAAAAGCCTACTATCACTTTTATTTAGCCCGCATGTATGGTCCCATTCCAATTAGTGATGAATTAATCCCTGTGTCGTCTGCAACAGATAATGTTAGACTTACAAGGAACACAATTGATGAGGTATTTACTTTTGTTTCTGCTCTTTTAGATGAAGCTATTGTTGATTTACCAATGTTTTTACCGTTTGAAAACAAGAATTTAGGTCGAATTACCAAGCCGATTGCAGCTGCAATAAAAGCAAGAGTTCTAGTTACTTATGCCAGCCCATTATTTAATGGAAACACGGTGTATTCTGATTTTGTTAATACGGATGGTGAAAACTTTTTTCCACAACAATTTGATGTCACTAAATGGGAAATGGCTGCTACAGCTGCGAAAGAAGCTATAGATATTTGTCAAGGAGCCGGAATACGACTGTATCAAACTGGAGATTTAGATATTGAGGCACCTCAAACTGATTTTACATTGTTAAAAGCGACGTTACGTGGTCGTGTTACAGATAGATGGAATCAAGAGATTATATGGGGACATACTGATAATACTGGAGTAATACAATATGAAACTATGCCACGTTTATATAGTTATTTAACCAACCCTGTAGCATCTAGACACTGCCCAACACTTCGAATAGCAGAAATGTATTACACAGAGAATGGAGTGCCTATAAACGAAGATATTACGTATGACTATGCAAACCGATATAATGTTAAGCTTGCTGAAGACTCGGATAAGTTTAAAATAGAAGTGGGACAATCTACTGCAAAATTAAATTTTGATAGAGAACCTAGATTCTACGCAGATTTAGCTTTTGATAGAGGTAGTTGGTTTGGAAATGGTAGAACAGGTACTGATCAATTTTGGAATATTCGTGGTCGTAGAGGTGAGTTTGCATCCATTTTTGAGCCATCACAATATTCTGTAACAGGGTATTGGGCGAAAAAATTAATTCATATTGAAACAGAAGTAACAAATGGTAATTCTTTGAATACAACAAGGTATTCTTTTCCAATTATAAGGTTAGCAGATTTGTATTTATACTATGCAGAAGCCTTAAACGAGATTAATGGACCAACAAGTGAAGCATACAACTACATAGATTTAGTTAGAGAGCGTGCAGGACTTGATGGTGTGCTAACAAGTTGGGGTAGTTTTTCTAGCAATGCTTCTAAACCAACCATTAAAGAAGGGTTGAGAGAAATTATTCAGCAAGAGCGTATGATTGAAATGTCATTTGAAGGGCTTCGATTTTGGGATATGAGACGATGGAAGTTGGCTGTTGAACTGATGAATAAGCCCATTAAAGGATGGAACGTGCTGCAAGAAGATCTTAATGATTACTATAAAGTAAAAGATCTGTTTTATCCATCATTTTCAGAACGCGATTATTTATGGCCTGTTGCAGAAAATGAAATAATTAATAACCCTACGTTGGTTCAAAACCCAGGTTGGTAATAATATTATAAATCGAAATTATGAAAAAAATAGCAATTTTATTTGCACTAATTGTGATTGTTTTTAGTTGTTCGAAAGAACAAACACTCGGTCCTACCTTATCAGATAGTGTTAGCCCATCAATAATATATAATGTAGAACTAACATCTATAAATGGAGGGTTTGATATTACTTATGATTTACCTGATGATCAAGATTTATTATATGTAAAGGCTGTTTACACGGCATCAAACGGACAAGAAGCTGAGGTGAAGTCATCAAGTTTTAATAACTCCATTCAAATTATAGGTTTTGGGAATACTGAAGAAAAAACGATTAAACTATATGCAGTAGATAGATCTGAAAACCTTTCAGAAGTTGTAGAGGTTAAAGGGACTCCTTTAACACCTCCTGTTTTTCTTATTCAAGGGACTATGAAAATTGGGGCAGATTATGGTGGCGCAAAATTCACATGGAGAAACGATTATAATGTACCCGTAGCTATAGAATTTTTAACAACAAATGCTTCCAATAAAATTGAAGTAGCAGATATTAGATACACCGAACAAACAGAAGGGAAATCATCGTTAAGGGGCTATGAGACAGTGCCAAGGTTTTTTGCTGCTCTTATAAGAGATCGTTATGATAATTATTCTGATACTATTTATGCAGATACTCCTGATAAACTTATAACTCCATTATTAGAAGAGCGTTTAGACAAAACATTATTCAAGAAAGTTGTGTTTGATAACGATGACGATTGGAACAAATGGGGTGGTAACTTCAGAAACTTATATGATGATGATTCTTCTGAAAGCTCTTTTGCTCATACACAAGGAGATGGACCATTACCAAATATTATGTCTATAGATCTTGGAAAGGTAGTGACATTAAGTCGTTTTAACCTGCTTCAAAGAGGAACTGAAATAAACAGACATTGGGCATTTAAACATGGAAACCCTAAACGTTATACGGTGTATGGCTCTAAAGAGTTACCACCAGTAGGAGGAGATTTATCAGATTGGATTCTGTTAAGAGAATGTGAAGCTATTAAGCCTTCGGGACTTCCAATAGGTCAAACTTCAGATGAAGATTTGAATCATTTTGATGCAGGTGATGAGTTTAGTTTTGATGAAGCTATAGAAATAAGATATTTCCGTTTAGTTGTACATCAAACCTGGGATGGTGCTGGATATGTAAATCTGGGCGAATTAACTTTTTGGGGAAGTTACATAGACTAATTTAATAAAAAATAGTAAATCAAATTTTTAAGATGATAACTAAAAAGACATATAAGACTAATACAGTAATGAAATTTGTAGTATTTACAGTACTCTCATTAGTTGCTTTTTTTGGATGTACCAATACTTTTGAGGTACATGAAAAATATATTGATGGTGGTGAAATTATTTACACGAATAAAGTAAATGATCTAGTTGCCCTGTCTGGAAATAAAAGAATAAAAATAGTAGGTACTATTACCAATGCCTTTAGTGTAAATAAAATACTTATTACTTGGAATAACGAGCAAGATAGTATTGTGTTTCCTTATGTAAAGTCAGAGAAAGTTACAGATACTTTAAAATTTATTATTGATAATTTAGAAGAAAAATCATATCAGTTTAAAGTGACTTCTAAAAACTCAGGAGGGAATAAATCTGTTGCAAGTACGGTATTTGGAAATGTATATAGCGATATTTTTCAGGCTAGTTTAATAGCTAGAAAAATTAATTCAACAAGCTATAACATAGCAACCCAAACAGGAAGTGCAAATTTAGGGTTGCCCTCTAATTTAACCAGAAATACGGAAGTTAAATACACAAAATCAAATGGCAACGAGGTTGTTGTTGAAGGGATGGTAGATAACTCTCAAATAGCCCTACCACAAGTAGATTTAACAAAACCTATTCGCTACCGTACATTTTATGTGCCTAGCCCAAAAGATGCTTTAGGTAATGAAACCTCTTTAGATTCATTTGTTTCTGGTTGGGAAATGTTTACTCCAGATGTTTCAATAGAGCCTGTTATAAGGAGCTTTACATTCGATTCGATTCTTGGAGGTGTAGTTGCTAATTGGAACAACGAAAATAACCTAGACCTTACTTTTAATTTTTCTAGTACAGATCTAAATGGAGTAGCAATTGAGCAAAGTGTATCATCATCTGCAACTACGGGTGCTTTTACAATATCAAACCTTGCAGAAGAAGAGCAACAAATTACAATATTGATTTCAGGTTCATACGGAAATAAATGGATTAACACAGTTACAGTTTCTCCAGTAATTCCAGTTTTAGTAGATAAAACCAATTGGACTATTGTCAATGTTTCATCTGAAGAACCATCAATGTCAACTGTAGAGTTCCCAAATAATGGTCTTGCAGAAGCTTTAATAGATGGTAATGTAAATACGTTTTGGCATACAGCTACAACAAATACGCAACCATCGTATCCACATTTAATCACCATAGACTTGGGTGAAATTAAAACGATTTCTAGTATAAAATTATTTAGAAAACAAGGAGATAATGGTGGTGGAAGCTTTCATCAAATTTTTAGAAGTAATGCGCCAACCTCAGGGTATAAAATGGTAGCGACTTACAATGAAACCATAGAGACAGATGAAGGGGTGTCTATAAAATTCAATCCTATTACAACAAGATATATTACGTATCGTGTTGCACAAGGAAATAACTATTATACGCATCTAGCAGAATTAAACGCGTATAGTATTGACTAAAAAAACATCTATTTATAATAGATAAAAAATAGTAAAAACAATTATTAACTAAATTTAAATACAATGAAAAAAATTACTTTATTATGTTTAAGTGTGTTATTCTCACTTACAACTATTGCACAGACAGATACTGGTGGTGTCACACTAGATACTTCTGGCGCTACAGACTACTACATTCAGTTTGGTAGAGCTGGTGGAGGTAACCAGGGTGTTATACAAGATATGGGCCCAGACCTTCCATTAAAAACAGCACAAGCTTCAGTAGGGACAGAATCTCAATTATGGAGTATTACAATTCGTGGAGGTAAACATGTTTTCACCAATAAATTGGGAAGAGAAATAGGATATGATGCAACTGCAAATCTTTATCAAGCAGCCGCAGCTGATGCAGGTGTGATATTCAATATAGTAGAGACTACTAATGAAACTTATCCAGATTCTTATGAGTTAGAGCGTGATGGAGAATCACAACACGTCAATCAAAATAGCGGTGGTGGTTTTAATAGAACATTAGGGCAATGGACTGCAAATGATCAAGGGAATCCTTTGAAATTTATTAAACTAGCTGATGCAGAAGATGCAACTATAGGTGTTGTAGGTGGTTTAGCAGAAGCTCTTACTTCTGTTCTACCAACTTTAGATACATATTATTATATACAATTTACGCCTGGTAAAGGTGTTTTAGATAGTAATGGTACATTGGTGTCAACTGATTATGCGCATGAAAATGATGATAATCAACAATGGAAAATAACGGGTACAGCAGGAAATTACACGATTACAAATAAAGCTGGAAATATTTTAGAGTATGATGGTTTTGCAAACTTCACAGCTACTGCTGGAGGGACTACAAAATTTGGATTGGTTGAAAACGCTCCAAACTGGGAAATACAACGTACTGGCGCAACTGGTGCTCTGAACCAATCAGGTGGTTCTGGATTTGGTAAAACAATTGCAGAATGGACTATTGGTGACGTTAATAATGTATTAACATTTGTTTTACCTGCGGACATCGTTTATTCACCGAAAATTTCTGATGGTGTAGTTGCAGATAATTATTACCGTATTAAATTTTTAAGTAGTAATAATTATATTCAAGACATGGGTGATGCTGAAAAGGCTAGAACTCAGGCGCTTGATGCAGCAAATGATGCTCAATTATGGAAAGTAACAGGTTCTGAAGAAGCTATGGTTTTAGTTAGTAAAAATGGCCTTACTTTAGAATATGATGAAGGTTTAGAAAGATATGTAACAACATCAATACCTACTCCTACACCTTTAGGATTAAAAGTAAGTCAAAACGATACTTATCCAAATGGATGGGAAATACAACGTGTTGGAGAATCTAATGGTTATGGAATTAATCAATTTGGTGGTGGAGCAAATGCAGAATTAGGAGAATGGGGAATTGGAGACAAAAACAATCCATTAATCTTTACACAAGAGACTTCAGTTGCTGCAATAGCAGATACGAGTGGTGCCGATTTAGATACTTCTGGAGCTACAGATTATTATATTCAATTCGGTAGAGCTGATGGTGCTGGTAACCAGGGTATTATACAGGATATGGGTGAAGGTGTAGACTTGCTAACAGCACAAGCTGTAGCAGCTACAGATTCTCAAATATGGAATGTTACAATTCGTGGAGAAAAATATGTTTTCACCAATAAATTGGGGAGAGAAATTGGACATAATGGTTCTTTATTTCAAGCAGCTGCAGCTAATGCAGGTGTAATCTTTGACATTATGGCTACTACGAATCCTTCTCACCCAAACTCTTATGAGTTACAACGTGATGGAGATACACAAAACATGAATCAAAACGGCGGTGGTGGTTTTAATAGAACACTAGGTCAATGGAACGCAAATGATCAAGGTAATCCTTTGAAATTCATTAAGTTATCTGATGCAGAAGACGCGACTATAGGTATTGTAGGTGGTTTTGGTGTAGCTAGTTCTATTTCACCAGAATTAGACACATACTATTATATACAGTTTACTCCAGGTAAAGGTGTTTTAGATAGTAATGGTGCAATAGTAAAAACTGGTTATGCACATGAAGCTGATGAGAATCAACAATGGAAAATAACGGGTACAGCAGGAGCTTACACGATTACAAATAAAGCGGGTAATGTTTTAACGCATGATGGTACGAACTATACAGCTACTGCTGATGGTACTACAACCTTTGAATTGGTTGAAAACGTTCCAAACTGGGAAATAAAGCGTACTGGAGAATCTCAAGCAATGAACCAATCAGGTGGTTCTGGATTTGGTAAAACAATTGCAGAATGGACTATTGGTGACGTTAATAATATATTGAAATTTGTTTTGCCTGCGGATATGACTTATGCTCCAAAAATTTCTGATGGTACTACAGATTATTATTACCGTATGAAATTTTTAAGTAGTGATAATTATATTCAAGATATGGGTGATGCTGAAAAAGCTAGAACTCAGGTGCTTGATGCTACAGATGATTCTCAATTATGGAAAGTAACAGGTTCTGAAGACGCTATGGTTTTAGTTAGTAAAGACGGTCTTACTTTAGAGTATGATGCTGGTTCATCAAGATATGTAACAACCTCATCACCGACTCCTACACTTTTAAAATTAAAAACAAGTCAAAGTGTTGTTTATCCAAATGGATGGGAAATGCAACGTGATGGAGAAACGAATGGAATTAACCAATTTGGTGGTGGAGCAAATGCAGAATTAGGAGAATGGACAATTGGAGACAAGAATAATCCATTAATATTTATTTCACTTCCTGCATTAGCAGACACGAGTGGTACTGCATTAGATACTTCTGGAGCTACAGATTATTATATTCAATTTGGTAGAGCTGATGGAGCTGGTAACCAGGGTGTTATTGAAGACTTGGGAGTAGATGTTGACTTGCAAACAAAAAAAGCATACGCAGATACAGATTCTCAACTATGGAATGTTACAATTCGTGGAGGTAAACATGTTTTTACCAATAAATTGGGAAGAGAAATTGGACATAATGGTTCTTTATTTCAAGCAACGGCAGCTAATGCAGGTGTAATATTTGATATTATAGCGACTACTAATGAAACTTATCCAAACTCTTATGAGTTACAACGTGATGGAGATACACAAAACATGAATCAAAACGGCGGTGGCGGTTTTAATAGAACATTAGGGCAATGGAACGCAAATGATCCAGGGAATCCTTTGAAGTTTATTAAGGTAGCTGATGCAGAAGACGCGACTATAGGTATTGTAGGTGGTTTTGGTGTAGTTACTTCTATTTCACCAGAATTAGACACATACTATTATATACAGTTTACTCCAGGTAAAGGTGTTTTAGATAGTAATGGTGCAATAGTAAAAACTGGTTATGCACATGAAGATGATGAGAATCAACAATGGAAAATAACGGGTGCAGCAGGAGCTTACACGATTACAAATAAAGCGGGTAATGTTTTAACGCATGATGGTACGAACTATACAGCTACTGCTGATGGTACTACAACCTTTGAATTGGTTGAAAACGTTCCAAACTGGGAAATAAAGCGTACTGGAGAATCTCAAGCAATGAACCAATCAGGCGGTTCTGGATTTGGTAAAACAATTGCAGAATGGACTATTGGTGACGTTAATAATATATTGAAATTTGTTTTGCCTGCGGACATGACTTATGCTCCAATAATTTCTGATGGTACTACAGATTATTATTACCGTATGAAATTTTTAAGTAGTGATAATTATATTCAAGATATGGGTGATGCTGAAAAAGCTAGAACTCAGGCACTTGATGCTGCAGATGATTCTCAATTATGGAAAGTAACCGGTTCTGAAGACGCTATGGTTTTAGTTAGTAAAGACGGTCTTACTTTAGAGTATGATGCTGTTTCATCAAGATATGTAACAACCTCATCACCGACTCCTACGCTTTTAAAATTAAAAACAAGTCAAAGTGTTGTTTATCCAAATGCATGGGAAATACAACGTGATGGAGAAACGAATGGAATTAACCAATTTGGTGGTGGAGCAAATGCAGAATTAGGAGAATGGACAATTGGAGACAAGAATAATCCATTAATCTTTATATTAGAAGGTACTGAATTAAGTGTTGATAACGTTTCTTTTGAGGAGTCTATCAAATTATATCCTAATCCTTTTAATGATACTTTTTCTTTCAGTTTTAAAAATACTTCAGCAAGTAAAGCTCAAGTAAATATATATTCTGTAACAGGTAAATTAGTGAAGTCTGAGTTGTTATCATTAAACAACAAGAGTGTAACTGTTAACGGTAGAGACTTAAGTACAGGTTTCTACATAGTTGAAGTAAAAACGAGTGAAGGTAAAGCTCGTTTCAAACTACTTAAGCAGTAAGCTAAAAGTATTTAAATAGTATAAATACACAGTATGTAGGGGCTTTTATAGCCCCTACATTCATTTAAAATAATTTGATTTACTATACGTATCTCAATTAAAAAACATCCTAATTCATTTCAGGATGTTTTTTAGTTTAAAAGCAAAAAATCGAACTTCAGAAAAAGAATCATTAAAGACATTTTCAAGTAGTGCCAACGTATAAAATCTAGTTAACTTTTACTAAATAAAAAAGTGATTCTATGTGTTTTCAAACGTATCTAAAGATGGTGTCTCTTGGTGAAATATAAACAACAAGAAGTGAACACAATTTTAACTTTCTTAAACAAGAAAATAATGCTTTAAGCAATAGGTGTAAAACTAGAATACACTTTATATCTGCGCTTAGTTGCTCTTCTAAAAACTTAAAATAATAGTGTAGTTCTATACTATTATTTCTTAAATTCACAGAACTATTTAATAAACCAATTTCAACATGATTTCAAAAGCATCCTTATTCACCTCTATTTTATTTTTTCTTTGTTATGTTGGTAACAGTCAGGTTAAAGATATTTATCATTACATAGAAAATGAACAAGTTATTGAAGAAAATAAAGAGCCAGCTCATGCCTCATTTACATCACTATCTGCAATAAAAGATACACTTTTAAATAGTTCTAGTAATAAATTTGTGCTTGATGGAATTTGGAAATTTAATTTAGCGGATAAACCTGATGATAGACCCTTGGCTTTTTTCAACCCTGAAGAAAATCTTGATTCTTGGGATCCGATAAAAGTACCTGCGAATTGGGAAGTTGAAGGATTTGGAACTCCTATTTATGTAAACCATCAGTATGAATTTGCAGATTATAAAGCACCTATTTCTAAAGATATTGAGTTAGATGGTATTTACCCCAAAAACCCTGGAAAAACTCCACATGACACAAATCCAGTAGGCTCATACAGAAGAGACTTTATACTACCAGAAAATTTTAATAACAAACAACTCTTTTTACATATAGGAGCCATGAAATCTGGAGGTTTTGTTTGGCTTAATGGTACATATGTTGGGTATTCACAAGGTAGTAAATTGCCCGCAGAATTTGATATAACGAAACATGCTAAACCAGGGAAAAACACCATTGCCATTCAGATTTTTAGATGGACAGATGGTAGCTACTTAGAATGTCAAGATTTTTGGCGTATTAGCGGTATAGAACGTAGTGTGTTTATCTATGAACAACCAAAAGTTAGAGTAAAAGATTTTGAAATTACTTCTACTTTAGATGGGGCTTATGAAAATGGTGTTTTTAGCACCGACATTCAACTTGAAAACCATTTAAAAACAAAACAAAAGGTACGATTAAGCTATAAGATTTATGATAAAAACAAGCTGTTAGCACATGAAATAAAAAAGACCTTTGTACAGAAGTTTTCTGAAAATCAAATTTCATTTAATACAGCATTACCAAATGTAAAATCATGGAGCGCTGAACATCCTAATTTATATACGCTTGTATTTGAACTTACAGATTCTAAAGGAAGAATTTTAGAAGCTATAACTAGAAAAATAGGTTTTAGAAGTGTTGAAATTAAAAACGGATTATTACTAGTAAATGGGCAAAGAATTACACTGAAAGGTGTTAATGCGCAAGAAGCAGATCCAGAAACCGGCCACATAATGTCTGAAGCATTAATATTAAAAGATATTAAAATGTGGAAGGAAAACAATATCAACGCAGTTCGATTAAGTCATTACCCTAGGGGTCGTGTATTTTACGAATTATGCGATATATATGGTGTTTACGTTGTAGATGAAGCAAACATAGAGTCTCATGGTATGTACTACGGAGATCATTCATTAGCAAAGAAAACTACTTGGGAAAAAGCGCATGTAGATAGAATGGTTCGAATGGTTATTCGTGATAGAAACCATCCTTCAGTAATTACATGGTCTTTAGGAAATGAAGCGGGAAATGGAGTTAATTTTTATGCAGGCTACAAGGCTATAAAAGCAATTGATAAAACGAAAAGACCTGTGCAATATGAACGTCCTTATAAAGATGATAATCCAAATGATATTTTTGACATGGATTGGAATACTGATATTTTAGCACCTCAATATCCTTCGCCAAGAGCCTTTGAAATTGTTGGAAGATCTAAAACAGATAGACCATATATTCCTAGTGAATATGCACATTCAATGGGTAATAGTACTGGAAATTTCCAAGATTATTGGGATGTAATAGAACAGTATGACAACTTGCAAGGTGGTTTTATTTGGGACTGGGTAGATCAGTCTATATGGAAAACCAATGAGAAAGGAGAAAAATACTATGCGTATGGTGGTGATTATGGAAAAAATATGCCATCGGATAATACGTTTTTAAATAATGGGATCGTTTTTCCAGACCGAACTCCACAACCCGCTTTGTATGAAGTTAAAAAAGCGCAGGAATTTATAAATTTTAAATTCAAAGGATATAATAAAGGAAATAAGGAGCTTAAAATTTTAGTTGAAAATTTATATGACTTTACCAATTTAAGTGCTTTTGATTTATTTGCGATGCTTAAAGCAGATGGGGAAATCATCAAATCAATACCTATTAAAAATTTAGATGTACTACCTCATACAGGTAAATTAATTAGAATCGCAATAGAGAACGATATTGATTTTAAACTAAATACTGAATATTTTATTGAATTTTCCGCTAAAATTAAAGCCAATTGGGGTTTACTATCGAAAGGTTTTGAAGTGGCTCGTGAGCAAATAAAATTAAATAAATTTTTCAAAACAGGGCAAATTTCTTTAGACAAAACACCTGCCATTTCTGTCAAGGAAAATCATGAAAATATTAGGGTCTATAACACAACTTTTGATGTTACATTTAGCCGCTCATCGGGTAATATAATCTCATATAAATATAAAGAGAATGAATTAATTAAAGATGAAAATGGACCTAAACCGAACTTCTGGAGACCTTTAACGGATAATGATCAGGGTAGTAAAATGGAAATTAAGAGTATTAAATGGAAAGAAGCTTCTTTATTCTCTAAAGTAAAAAGTATAAACATCCTTAGTAAAAAAGAGAACAATGTTGAATTAGAAGTTGAATACAATCTCGCTGGAGTTAATACCCTTTTTACGAGTAACTATATTATTGATGGAAATGGGATGATAACCATTAAAAATACGCTAAACGAAACAACTTATAAAGGTGATATTCCAAGAGTTGGTATGAGCATGCTATTGCAAAAAGCATATAGTAACATGATGTATTATGGTAGAGGTCCTTGGGAAAACTACCAAGATAGAAATGTATCTGCTTTTATAGATGTATATGAGTCTAATGTAAGAGATCAATATGTGCCTTATATTCGACCTCAAGAAAACGGCTACAAAACAGATGTTCGTTGGGTTGCGTTGTCTAATTCAAATAATGAAGGGCTATTAGTTGTTAGTAATAATAAAACGAAAGGTTTAGGTATTTCTGCCTTACATATGCTTAATGAAGATTTTGATACTACTAGCGATTTAGATTATAGTAAAACGGCTAGCAATTACAATGGTAGAAAGCATACGACAGACATTAAAGAAAGAGATTTAGTACAGTTAAATATAGACTTTGCCCAAAGAGGGGTCGGTGGTGTTGATAGTTGGTATTCCAAACCATTAGATCAATATCTTATGAATGGAAACGTTAAACATACGTACACTTTTACGCTGATTCCGTTTGAAAATGGAAATAGCGCAAAATATTTTGATTTATATAAAAAGCATTACGGTGTCGAGTAAAAGATTACTACTGTACGGTTGTTAAATAAGTAACAATCAAAAAGGATATCTATTTTTAAAAGTTCGATCAAAACAAAAAAAGCTTCTCATTTTGAGAGGTTTTTTTTTGGTGGATATTTTTTTGGCATCATGATATAATGAGGCTAAATTGTGTTTTTAAAACGTAGGATACTTCCTAATTATATTCTTCTAAATAAGGGTGTATAGCACTTTCAATTCCAATAATTAGTAAATATATAATTAGTAAAATGCGCTATTTTTTGTCTTGAAAAAAGAGAGATATACCTTAAAAAAGAGCAGGGAGTCTATTTTTTAGTCAAGCTAAATCGTTGTAGTTCAAAATATAAGTAATAATACATTCACTTTTTTACGAAAAAGCTTGTTTATACTAATTTAATTTTTAGATTTGTGATGTACAACAAAACAAAACAAAAAATGTTACACAGTATTTGGCAAGGTTTCTATTTCTACTTTTATTTTTTCACTAAGAGCTGAGACTTTATTCCATATTGTTAACACAAAATAATATATCATAAAGTTTCGAAATTCGAAACTTTTTTTTATGCTTAAAATGAAAAATATAATAGCCATACAAGGAGCCGAAGGTTCAAATCATCATAAAGTTGCAAGAGACTTTTATGGAGACAAAGTTCAGTTAAATGAGTGCTTGTCTTTTGATGCCTTAGTAGATAGTTTATTAGATAAGACTTCTGATAAAGGGATTATGGCAATCGAAAATACAATTGCCGGTTCTATTATTCCTAATTACGCATTAATCGACGCGAATAATTTATACATAAGTGGAGAAGAATATTTAAATATTCATCATCATTTAATGGCATTGGCAGGTCAGAAAATTGAAGATATTAAAGAAGTGTGTTCACATCCAATGGCACTGTTACAGTGTAAGGAGTTCTTTAAGAAGTATCCGCATATTAAACTGGTAGAAGATGTAGATACCGCAGAAGTAGCAAAACGAATTTCAAAAAATCAACTGAAAGGGGTTGCAGCAATAGCACCTAAGTTAGCTGCTGATCTTTTTGGGCTAGAAGTAATTGAAGATGAAATTCAAACGATGAAAAACAATGCGACTCGTTTTGTAATTGTACAAACAGAGAAGCCTAATAACGGAATTGACCGAATAAATAAAGCGTCACTAAAATTTCAATTAGATCATAAAAGAGGAAGTTTGGCTGCTATTTTAAATGTATTGAGTGATTGTAAAATGAGTTTAACTAAAATACAATCCTTACCCGTTATAGAATCGCCTTGGAAATATTCATTCTTTGTTGATGTTACGTTTGATGACTATAAAGAGTACGAAAAAGCAATCGCTGTTATAACAATTATGGCCTTAGAATTGAAAGTGTTAGGAACGTATAAAAACGGAAGAAAATGATTCAATCAGCAAAAAGATTAGATACCGTACAAGAATACTATTTCTCTAAAAAATTAAGAGAAGTTAGAGCGTTGGCAGCAGCAGGAAAGCCGATTATCAATATGGGAATTGGAAGTCCAGATTTACAGCCGCCAACTAAAGTAATAGCCGCAATTCAGCAAAGTTTTAACGATGCAGATGCACATAAATACCAAAGTTATCAAGGATTGCCAGCATTAAGAAATGCTATTTCTGAGTTTTATCAGCAAAAATTTAATGTAGCTACAGACCCTGCGAATGAGATTTTGCCTTTGATGGGGAGTAAAGAAGGAATTATGCATATTTCGATGGCTTTTTTAAATGAAGGTGATCAAGTTTTGATTCCGAATCCAGGATATCCAACCTATACTTCAGTAACCAAATTACTGGGTGCTGAGCCTATTTTTTATGAGTTGGAAGAAGGGACTAATTGGCAACCAAACATTGAGCAGTTAGAAGCATTAGATTTAACAAAGGTAAAAATAATGTGGGTAAATTATCCACACATGCCTACAGGAACTAATGCGTTAAAAGAGACCTTTGAAAAGTTAATCGCTTTCGGGAAAAAGCATCAAATACTACTTGTAAATGACAATCCGTATAGTTTTATTTTAAATGATAAGCCGCTAAGTATTTTACAGGTCGAAGGCGCAAAAGACATTGCTTTAGAATTGAACTCATTGAGTAAAACATTTAACATGGCAGGTTGGCGTGTTGGAATGGTATTGGGAAATAAAAAGTACATCAATGAAATTTTAAAAGTGAAAAGCAATATGGATTCTGGGATGTTTTACGGAATTCAGAAAGGCGCAATTGAAGCATTGCATTTATCAGATGATTGGTTTGAAAACCAAAATAAAGTATACGAAGAAAGAAGGAGTTTGGTTTTTCAATTGGCAGATAAATTAGAATGCACCTATAATGAAAATTCAACAGGATTGTTCGTTTGGGCAAAGATTCCTGAAGGAAAAACAGCAGAAGAAGTAACCGATGCTGTTTTGTATGATAAAGATATATTTATAACGCCAGGAACTATTTTTGGATCTCAAGGAGAGGGATATATTCGTTTTTCGTTATGTGTTTCTAAAGAAATAATTAATAACGCAATCAGCAGGTTTAAGTAAAAGTTTTCAGTAATCAGTATCAGTGAGCAGTGAGTGTCATTGCGAGGAAGTATGACGTGGCAATCTCATTAATAATAGTTGAAATAATATGAATGTATTTGTAATAGGAATTGGATTGATTGGTGGAAGCATGGTCTTGGATATTAAAAAGGAATATCCAGAAGCAGTTGTTTACGGAATTGACAACAATGAAGAGCATTTAGAGAAAGCTATTGAATTAGGGGTTATTGATATAAAAGCAACTTTCGAAGATTTAGGAAAAGCAGAAATTGTAATTGTCTCTATTCCGGTTGATGTACAATTAGGGGTGATTCCTAAAGTATTGAATTTGGTTTCTGATGATGCATTAGTTTTTGATGTAGGTTCTACCAAAGAAGAAATTTGTAAGGTGTTAGAGAAGCACCCTAAAAGAAGGAATTATTTAGCAGCTCACCCAATTGCAGGAACTGAATTTTCGGGCCCAACTGCGGCGCATAATGGATTGTTTTATCAAAAAACAAACATTATTTGTGAAGTAGAAAAAACAGCTTTTAAGTTGCAAGAAAAAGCGTTAGAGATCTTTGAAAAACTAGGAATGCGTATTCGATATATGGATGCAAAATCTCATGATAAGCACATTGCATACGTATCACATTTATCGCATATTAGTGCATTTATGTTAGGGAAAACAGTAATTGAGAAAGAAAAAAACGAACGTGATATCTTTGATATGGCAGGAAGTGGATTTGCTTCTACAGTGCGTTTAGCAAAAAGTTCTCCAGCAATGTGGACTCCTATTTTTGAACAAAATAAAGCCAATGTTATTGAGACATTAGAAGAATATATACAGAACCTTCAGCAATTTAAAGAGCTGATGATACAAAACGATTTTACCGAAATTTATAATGCAATGGAAAGTACAAATCACATTAAACAAATATTAAACGGCATAAAATAAACGGCCAAAACAAGTAGAAAAATGGAAAATACAAAAGAATTAAAAACATGGTTGGATGACATGAAGCTTGCGCATCCACTAGTAATAGCAGGGCCTTGTAGTGCAGAAACCGAAGAGCAGGTTTTAAAAATTGCACACGAGTTAAAAGATTCTGATGTAAATTATTTCCGCGCGGGAATTTGGAAGCCTAGAACACGACCAGGAATGTTTGAGGGAGTTGGAGCAATTGGATTAAAATGGTTGCAAAAAGTAAAAGCAGAAACAGGAATGAAAACCTGTACTGAGGTTGCGAATGCAGCGCATGTAAAATTAGCTTTAGAGTACGATGTTGATTTATTATGGATTGGCGCTCGTTCTACAGTTTCTCCTTTTATCATGCAAGAAATTGCAGATGCTTTAAAGGGAACAGATAAAATTGTGTTGGTAAAGAATCCTGTAAACCCTGATTTAGCATTGTGGTTAGGTGGAATCGAAAGATTATATACTGCTGGAATTAAAAATCTAGGAGCAATTCACAGAGGGTTTTCTACCTATGAGAAAACAAAATACAGAAACATTCCAGAATGGCAATTGGCAATTGAGTTTCAAAATAGATTTCCAGATTTACCATTAATCTGTGATCCTTCTCATATTACAGGGAATAGAGATATGATTTTTGATGTTTCACAAACTGCGTTAGATTTAAACTTTAACGGATTAATGATTGAAACACATACAGACCCAGATAATGCCTGGAGTGATGCTGCTCAGCAAGTAACTCCAGACTCTTTAAAGCAAATTATGGAAGATTTAAAGATCAGAAAAGAAACAGAAACAGATTCTGGCTATAGAGAAACATTAGATAGTTTAAGAGCTCAAATTAATGTTGTTGATGGTCAGTTGATAGACATGATGAGTAAGCGTATGAAAGTTGCCGATAAAATAGGAGCTTTAAAGAAAGAGAAAAATGTTGCTGTTTTACAGTCTAGACGTTGGAACGAGATTCTAGGGAATATGATTTTAGAAGGTGAAAGTAAAGGACTAAGTGAAGAGTTTGTTTTAAAAATGTTTAAAGCCATTCACCAAGAATCTATCAATCATCAAGAAAAAATTATCAAAGGATAAAATAAAAAAACCGCCAATTGGCGGTTTTTTTATGATTACTATTAATTTATTAGCATCTTTGCTATATGACAGGAATTGTATATAAATCTACTGGGAGTTGGTATTTGGTGAAGGCCAATAATGGCGTGTTTTATGAATGTAGAATTAAAGGAAAATTCAGGCTTCAGGGAATTAAAAGTACAAACCCCTTAGCAGTTGGAGATGTAGTTGATTTTGAAATTGAGACAAACAACGATGTTGAAACAGGTGTAATACATACAATACATGACCGTGCTAATTATATCATTCGTAAATCTGTAAATTTATCTAAGCAAACACATATTATTGCAGCAAATGTAGATTTGGTTTTTTTATTAATTACCATTAATAATCCACCAACTTTCACCTCTTTTATTGATCGTTTTTTAGTGACTGCAGAGGCATACTCTATTGATACTGTTTTGGTGTTTAATAAAATTGACTCTTACGAACTAGAACAAAGAGCAGAAATTATGTATTTGAAAGATATCTATGAGAAAATTGGATATAAATGCATTGAAGTTTCGGCGACAGAAAATAAAAATGTTGATTTGGTAAAAGAAATGATGATTGGTAAAACAAGTATGTTTATCGGTCATTCTGGAGTTGGAAAATCTACATTGGTAAATACCATAGAACCTACTTTAGATTTGAAAACGAAAGAGATTTCTAATCAACATAAACAAGGACAACATACCACAACATTTGCAGAAATGTTCGATTTATCTTTCGATGCAAAAATTATTGATACCCCAGGGATTAAAGGATTTGGAGTTGTAGATATGGAGAAAGAAGAAGTTGATAGTTATTTTCCGGAGTTTTTAGCTGTGAAAAATGAGTGTAAATTTAATAATTGTTTACATGTAGAAGAACCAAAATGTGCCGTGAAAGATGCCGTGGAAGATGAAGAAATCTCCTATTCTCGTTATAAAAGTTACTTGCAAATTATAGCAGGAGAAGAGGAGCATTATAGAACCGATATTTGGGAAAACGAAGAATAATGAAAGCAGTAATTCAACGCGTAAAACATGCCAGTGTAACTATAGAAGGAAGTATAGTTGCAGAGATTAAACACGGAATTTTATTATTATTAGGGATTGCTGAGCATGATTCTAAAGAAGACATTGTTTGGCTGTCAAAAAAGATTGCAAACCTCAGAATCTTTAATGATGAAAATGACGTGATGAACAAGTCGTTGATCGCTGTAAATGGAGATGCAATTGTTGTGAGTCAATTTACATTGCAAGCAAGCACAAAAAAAGGAAACAGACCAAGCTATATCAAAGCAGCAAAACCCGAAATAGCAATACCTGTTTATGAGTCTTTTGTAAAACAATTTGAAATAGATTTAGGTAAAAAAGTTGGAACGGGTAAATTTGGTGCAGATATGAAAGTAGAGTTGCTAAATGACGGCCCTGTTACTATAATAATCGATACTGAAAATAAAAATTAATACCCTAGGGATATAAGTTTATATTCCTATCTTTGTTACACAAAAAAACATAAATAATGAAAAAAATAATATTGGCTTTAGTTGTTTTAACAACTGTATTTGTTTCTTGGAAAAGAAAAGAAAATAAAAAAATAGTAGTAACTGACGAAGTAGAAGTAGTACAAATAGGAGTGGATAGCAATGTAAATATTGCAGAATCTGTTGTTCTTTGGAAAGGTTTTAAGCCAACAGGAAGTCATAATGGAACTGTAAAGTTAGTTTCTGGAACAATGACAATTGAAAAAGGTGTTATTGCTGCTGGAGAGTTTGTAATGGATATGAATTCTATTACAGATGCAGATGGTAGTACTAGGTTAGAAGGTCATTTGAAAAATGCTGATTTTTTTGACGTAGAAAAATATCCAACATCTAAGTTTGTAGTAACTTCTTCTGAGCTTGAAGAAGGGAAAGTTCAAGTTACCGGTAACTTAACCCTCAAAGATGTAACAAAAAGTATTACTATTTCAGCAATTATTACTGAAGTAGAAGGAGCAATTACTTTTAAAAGTGAAACATTTGAATTGAATAGAGCAGACTTTAATGTAAAGTATGGTTCTAAATCATTCTTTGCGAACTTAAAAGATAAGTTTATCAACGACAATATGGAAATTTCTTTTGAAGTAAAAGGGACAAAATAGCATTCGTAAAACAATAAAATAAAAACCCCAAAACGAAAGTTTTGGGGTTTTTATTTACAAGCTAATTGCAGTTGTGTGTTTTACTTCTCCAATAATAAAAGTGCTATGTGTACTTCCAATATGTTTAATGGCAGTTAATTTTGTAATTAAAAAATCCCTATAAGATTCCATACCTTTTACATAAATTTTTAAAATGTAATCATAATCGCCACTGACATGAAAACATTCTGCGACTTCAGAAAGCTTTAGAATTTCTTTCTCAAAACTTGTGACATCCTCTTTTGAGTGCTGAATTAATTTAATGTGGCAAAAAACTAAAAATGATTTTTCAATCTTATTTCTGTTTATTAATGCGACATATTTCTTGATTATTTTTTCTTTCTCAAGCTTTTTTACCCGCTCATAAACAGCTGTTATAGATAGGTTTAGTTGTAGTGAAAGTTGTTTTGTGGTTTGTTTACTGTCGTTTTGTAGTAAATCAATGAGTTTTAAATCTGTTTTATCTAAAAGCATACCGAAAATATTTCTATTAAAATTAAATTAATGACATCTGTTGTAGATGTTAAATCATGATATTGATATAAAATTAGAAAAATAAACTATATAAGTAGCTAAGTATTGATTTTTAATCTGATTGATTGTTCTTTTGTAAAATAAAAAACAAACTCACATGAAATTTAAACCAGCGAATAATATACAAGATTTACAATACTTCGGAGAATTTGGAGGTGTAAACCCATCCATTTCAGATTCATCTACCTATACTTTTTTAGAAGCAAAAACCATGCTCGATACCTTTGAAGGAAATACAGATGGGTGTTATTTATATTCTCGTCATACATCGCCAAGTAATTTATATTTAGGAGAAGCTTTGGCAGCAATGGAAGGAACAGAAACAGCAAATGTTGCTGGCTCTGGAATGGGAGCAATTACACCAACATTATTACAATTGTGTGGTTCTGGAGATCATATTGTTTCTAGTAGAACTATTTATGGAGGTACGTATGCCTTTTTGAAAAATTTCACACCTAGAATGGGCATTCAAACATCATTTGTAGACATTACAAAGTTAGATGTAGTGGAAGCGGCAATTACAGAAAACACAAAAGTATTGTATTGTGAATCGGTTAGTAATCCATTATTAGAGGTTGCCGATATTAAAGGGTTATCCGCTTTAGCGAAAAAATATGATTTAAAATTAGTGGTAGACAATACCTTTTCACCGCTATCAATTTCTCCTGTGCAGTTAGGTGCAGATGTTGTGATACATAGTTTAACAAAATTCATCAATGGTTCTTCTGATACTATGGGTGGTGTTGTCTGTGGTACTTCAGAATTTGTGAACTCTTTAAAAAGTGTGATTGATGGCGCAAGTATGTTGTTAGGTGCTTCTATGGATTCCTTACGTTCTTCATCAATTTTAAAGAATATGAGAACGTTGCATATTAGAATGAAACAGCATAGTGTAAACGCTGCTTTTTTAGCAGGAAAATTTGAAGCTGATGGATTAAAAACAGTGTATCCTGGATTAAAATCACACCCTTCTCATGAAATATTTACTTCGATGATGAATGAAGAATATGGGTATGGCGGAATGTTAACTGTTGATGCTGGATCTTTAGAGAAAGCAAATGCCTTAATGGAATTAATGCAAGAGAAAAACGTAGGGTATTTAGCAGTGAGTTTAGGGTTTTATAAAACATTATTCTCATCTCCAGGGACCTCTACATCCTCTGAAATACCAGAAGATGAACAAGAAGAAATGGGCTTGTCAGCTGGGTTAATTCGTTTTTCTATCGGATTAGATAATGATATTGAAAGAACATATAAAATGATAAAGGATTGTATGACGCAAGTCGGAGTTTTGTCAAATCAACAAGCACAGGTTAATAGTGCGAAGTATACTTTGGGAAAAGTGATGCATTGATTTCTAGGAAACCTTCTGGAGAATTAAACCCTCTGTGAGGGATTAAATTCCTTTTAGTCGAGTCCAAAAATCAGTTAGAAAATTTTCGGAAGGATTAAAATTATTTGAGGATTTCGTTGTCCAACGAAGCCCTTCTTTTTTTAGTTCGAACGTCATCATTGCTTTAATAGAATCATTTGTGTTCATTACATAGCGTAAATCATTGTAGATAATTCTAGCGGGATTTTCTTTTTTTTCTATCAAATAGTACGCGTCACTAAACCAAGTTAGGGTCTTTAAATCAGGTTCATTTACGTTGATAATTGAATCATTTTTAGGAATAGAGATAAACGTGTTTACGGTAGCACTTTTGTCAAATAACGAATAATATCCAACTTTATAATCAGTCTTTGTTTCTGCAATTCCGTACCATAATACATTGTTTAAAATTGTCGGCTGTGTTCTAAATCGCAGATAAGAAATGTTTGCCTTTTCAAAAGATTTTTTAAAGACAGTATCTATGTATATTTTATTTCCAAGCGTGCACAACATATATGCAGAGCTAATATAAATTCCGGCTTTTGTCCATGTTACCCTTTTGGGGTTTGTTCTTTTATAGAATAAGGTTACAATCAAACAAAATAAGAAAGGCAACGTATATGTAGGGTCTGCAACAGAAATATTGTTAAGCGCAATTCGATAGGTAGAAAACGGTAAAAACAATTGAGTTCCGTAAGGCGTAAAACTATCTAATATTGGATGTGTGAAAATAGCTAAGAAAAAGAGAAGAGTCCAGTCTTTTCTAGTAGTGAGAGTATCAATTCGTTTGCCAGTATTATAGAGTTTATGAATAAAAATACCTAGAAAATAGGAGGCGATAAAGGCAAAAACCATGGAGTGCATAAACCCTCTATGAAAAGCCATAGAGTCAATAGCGTTCGAATAAAAGATATTACCAAAAAACACATCTAGATCTGGAATTGTGCCTCCAATTGCTCCAAATAATAATGCTTTGTTTCCAATTTTTTTACCAAGTGCAATTTCTCCACAAGCAGCACCTAAAATAATCTGAGTTAATGAATCCATAGGCAACAAATGTAGTAAAGAATTTGATTTGCATAAAACTGCTTAAAATCGTAACATTACAAAACTAAAATTTTAGATACATGGAAAGCCAAAATATCAAACCCACCCAGCCTCAAGATGATCCAATAATTGAAAATAAAGAGTTGAACATTTGGGAAGCATTAATTCCGATTTTTGCTTTAGTTGGTATGTTGTTTTATAATGTGTTTTTTGTGTATGGTGATGATGCTTTAAGTGGAAGTAATCAATTTATTTTATTACTAGGAGCAGCTGTCGCTGCTGCTGTAGGTTTTAGGAATAAAGTTTCTTACAAACAAATGATGGAAGAAGTTGCCGTAAATGTGAAATCAACTACGGGAGCATTGTTAATTTTATTAATGGTAGGTTCTTTAGCGGGAACCTGGTTGATTAGTGGGGTTATACCTTCTATGATTTATTATGGATTACAAATTTTAAATCCAACAATATTTTTAGCAGCATCCGTTGTTATTTGTGCAATTATTTCTATTGCAACAGGAAGTTCTTGGACTACTTCTGCGACTGTTGGTATTGCGTTGGTTGGAATTGGTAATACGTTAGGTATCTCTGCAGGAATGACTGCTGGAGCAGTGTTGTCTGGAGCGTATTTTGGAGATAAATTATCACCACTTTCTGATACTACAAACTTAGCGCCAACAATGGCTGGTGGTGAGTTGTTTGCACATATAAAATACATGACACTTACAACAGTGCCAACAATTTTGGTAACACTAGTTGCTTTTATAATTATTGGTTTAACAATTGATACAACAGATTCACCAGATATTTCAGATCAATTAACAGCAATAGATGGCGCTTTTAATATTTCACCTTGGTTGTTTCTTGTTCCAGGTGTTGTAATTATTATGATTGTTAAAAAAACGGAGCCACTAATTGCTTTATTAGTAGGGACTTTATTAGGTGGTATAGTGGCTATAATTGCGCAACCAGATATTGTTGCCAAAGTAGCTGGTGCAGATTCGTTAACGTTTAACTCTGCTTATAAAGGGGTAATGAACGCAATGACTGTTAGCTCGTCTGTAGAAACTTCTAGTGCAGAATTGAACGATTTATTTACTGCAAAAGGAATGAGTGGTATGCTTGGAACTATTTGGTTAATTATTTGTGCAATGGTTTTTGGGGGTATTATGGATGCTATTGGTGCGTTGGCAAGAATTAGTAAAGCGTTGTTAAGTTTAGCTTCTTCTGTCTTTGGGTTATTTGCAAGTACAGTTGCTAGTTGTTTAGCATTAAATGTTACTGCTTCTGATCAGTATTTAGCAATTGTTGTTCCTGGAAAGATGTTTAAAAAAGCCTATGAAGAAAAAGGGTTAGCGCCAGAAAATTTAAGTAGAACCTTGGAAGATGCAGGTACAGTCACCTCTGTGTTAATCCCTTGGAATACCTGTGGTGCATATCAATCAGGAGTTTTAGGAGTTGGAGTTTCGGAGTATTTTTTCTTCGCAATTTTTAACTGGTTAAGTCCAATAATGACATTGATTTTTGCAGCCTTTAATATCAAGATTAAGCAATTGGTAAAAAAAGAATAATACGGTTATTTATATATATAGATCTCGTGAATTTCACGAGGTTTTTTATTTTAAAAGATGCTTGTTCTCGCAAAATCGTCCGAAGTAAATGTCTTCACTAAAATAGCTTTAGTCAGGAAACTACATTGAGGTTCTACAACAGAATACACTAGAAAGTTGTCGAGAATATTTGGGAATGCTACCAGAAAAGGAAATCCAATTTACAGAAACCAGATAGTTATTTTTTCTTGCGGATTATTAAAATCGATGAGATTAATAATAACACCCAAGGAGAACCATGTAAGAATACATCAAACCAATCCATTGGTTGCATTACATTCTCACCAGAAAAAGCATTTCCTCCTAAAACCCATTGCAGTTTACCCCAAATATGTGGCGGATTAAAAGGCGCTAAGCCCAGTGTTAAACTTGCTAGTAAAAAGAGGTTCCAGTTTTTTTTGAGTTTTTGTATCATCGAATTAATTCACGAATAAAAAATAATTATGTATCACATTGTGGGTTAGATAAACCAATTCCAAACCAATCCAAAACGGATTACAAAATCTCTATATGGATGATTTGGTGCAGAAAAATAATTCTTCTTTAAAAATTGAGAACTCAAGTTGTCTGCCTTTAAATAAATACGTGTTCTTCTAATTTGTGCATTGACAAACACATCAAAAGTAGGATAGCCAATTTCTACGGTGTTCTGTATTCTAAACTCATTTAATAACGGATTAAATGCATTCGATTTAAATTTAGAAAAGTACTTGAAAGTAATACCTGTTTGTAAGAATAACGGTTTCCCTTTAAACAAAAAATTTGAATAATACAGTGTATTTCTTGTAACCAAGCTAGGAACTCTAAAAACATCTTGTCCGCTACTAACTTGTTGAAAAAGAACCGTGTTGTTTAAAGCGAATTTCCCGAATTTAAATTCGTTGTTTGCTTTTACTTTTAAATAGGTGATATTCTCACCAGATTGTTGAGGTTTTGATAATTCATTAAAATAGGTATAGTTCTCAATATTGGTTAAAGATGCTTTTGCATTAACCCACTTAGTCTGTACTCCAAACGAAATATTTCTAGTATTTATTTTCTTGAAATCATCATTTTGCCAGTTATAATCATCATAGGTGCTTTGATACAATACTGTATTAAAGTTTGGTGATTTAGAGTTGATAGAAATACTTCCCTTGAAAGTGAATACACTATCTTTTTTGAAAATAGCTTCACTATACATCGTGTTACCAGAGATTTTTCCAGAGCCCGGAGAAATGTTTACCTCTGAATTTAATTGAAAGTTTTTAATTTTCGCATTCCAGTTTCCTCCAATAGACAAGGCATTTCCTTTAAATTTAGGAGTTGTTATTGTAGTAATATTTGTGTTTAGAACTGAATTATAGCCATAGTTGTAATTCGTAAAATCGGCTTTTACTCTAAACCTACCTAAAATGTATTTGGAGTTAAATTCTAGAAATAACTGGTTGTTAAAATAGTTGCTCTCAACTTTTTCTGTAAAATTAGAAGAGTTGGTATTTCCAAAATAGGTGTTCGCTGTGCTTTGCGTAAACTCATATGATTTTGATTCATGTGAAAGTGAATGGCCAATTTTTAAGTTGGTAAAATTTTGTTCAAGGCTATCTTTGCTTGAAAACAATTTATAATCATGTTCAAAAAAGAATCGCTGACCTTCTAATTTGGTTTCTGTGCCTTCAAGATTCACATCCATTCTTCCTCTATCGGTGAAATTTGGATCATCATTCATAAACGCATCTAATGAGGTTTTTGTAAGTCCACCGTTTTCTTCATTCATGATGTCTTGGGTAGTAATATGACCTTTGATACTGTATCTTTCAGACTTGTTTCTGTAGCTAAAAAAAGTACTAAAATTACCGTGAGAGGCTAAAGAGTTTCTGTAGTTACCTAAAGAACGTAGTCCTTTGTATTTAAGACCGACATTAAACCTCTTTGAAAAGTTTACCGTAAATAAAGTTTCTAAAACTTGCCCTTGTTGTAAGCCTGTTCTATATAGAATTTCAGAGGTAGGCGTTGGGACTTCGTAGTAGTTAATGTCTTTAGTGGTTAAGTAATTAAAATGCTTGGCACTCATTCCAATTAATGGCAGCCTAGATTGATTACTGAAATCATAGGCTAATGTGTTAAATGTTTGCCCTTGATTATGAAATGCTAAGAGTTCAAAGTTGTCTTTACGTAAAAAATTGTGGTTGTATTCTTTTAGAATTGTTAGCGTTGTATCAATATATATAGTATCATTTTGTAAAGAAATAACCTTATAGTCAGTGTACTTTGTTTTACCATTTAAGGTGATTTTTACTCTACCTTTCTTAGAAAGAGTGTCATTTTCTCTAAAGGCAGAAAATTTATCCCCTTTTTTTCTAGTAGGTCTGTCTTGTGCAGAAATAAATCCTACGAAAAAGAAGGATAAAATAAAAGTTGTAAAAAAGTATTTGTTCATCTAAAATGATTGCTTTTACAAATGTAAAATATTTAAACGTAAATTAATACGAATAATTTCTTCTAAAACTGTTAATTTGTAACGATGTTGAAAAATAATTATAGTGGATTTGTTTTAGAAGCAGGAACCGATGAGGCAGGAAGAGGTTGTTTGTGTGGACCGGTTGTTGCTGCAGCGGTAATTTTACCAGAAGATTTTGCACATCCTTTTTTAAATGACTCTAAGCAGTTGTCAGAAAAACAGCGAAATGAATTAAAACCTTTTATAGAGAAAAACGCATTGAGTTTTGGTGTTTCTTTTGTTGATGAAAAAGAAGTTGATCAAATTAATGTATTGCAAGCATCCATAATAGGAATGCACCGCTCTATTTCTCAGTTAAAACCATTGCCTGAATATATAATTGTTGATGGAAATAAGTTTAAACCTTTCAAAGAAATTCCACACGAAACGATTGTAAAAGGAGATGCGAAATATTTAAGTATTGCAGCAGCTTCAGTATTGGCAAAAACCTATAGAGATGAGTTTATGGAAAAAATCCATCAAGAGTTTCCAATGTATAATTGGAAACAAAACAAAGGGTATCCAACAAAACAACATAGAGCAGCTATTCGAGAATTCGGAATTACTAAATACCATAGAAAAACGTTTAAGTTATTACCAAATCAATTAAAATTGGATATCTAATGCCATTTTGAGCCTTGTTAGCGGCAGGCAGGCTTGTCGGAAATCTCACTTTAATTTCATATTAGATCTCTCCGCTTCGGTCGAGATGACAATCTTATGTCATTTTGAGTGAAGTGAAATGAAACCGAAAAATCTTATCAAAAAATCATCAATTTACTAAAAACTTCAACTATTTTAGCTCCTTCAATTTATAGAAGATGATCAAAAGAACACGTGCAGAGATTACCAAATGTATTATTCATAAAGTAGCTAATAAACACAATAGCGGACAAAATTCTTTTTCTGAAGCAACCATTAGGTTTGATGAAGAAAGCTATAATTTAATGATGCCCTTTTTATTGAAGCCATTTGCAAATCTGTCGCAAAGCTTTCGCTTTAGTCATCATGCAGATATTCGTTTAAACGAAATGAATAACTACGCATCTAATGTGTTTAAAGATGAAGAAACGTTTATTGAGAACTCTAAAAACATGGTCAACCACTTATACGAGCAATCAAATTCTGCTCAAATAAAAAAAGGGGATGTTATTATTGCTTTGATTGAAGGAATTGAATATCAAGATGTGTTAACAGAAGCAATTGGTATTTTTAAAGTTGAAAATAAGGTTGATTTTTTTCAGACGTATTTAGAGGATGATAGTTTTGATGTTGCAGTGCAACAAGGAATTAGTACAAAAAAAATTGACAAAGGGTGTTTGATTTTAAATACTTCAGACACTGAAGGAACTGTTGTGTTAAGTATTGATAACAATCAGTATGATGCACAATATTGGATTAAAAATTTCTTATCGGTTAAATATGCAGATGATAGAAATCAACATACACAAAGCTATTTAGAAATGTGTAAAGAGTTTTCGGAAGAAATAATTAAACCAGAATTTGGTAAACAAGAACAAAGTCAGTTTTTAGCCAATACTGTAGATTTCTTTAAAGAAAACGAATCTGTAGATTATCAGGCTTTTAAAGATGAGCTGTTTGAGGAAGACAAACAAAAAGACATGTTCGAGGATTATAAAAAACATTTCGAAACATTGAATGATGTTTTAATCAGAAATAATTTTGAAGTTTCAGATGTTGTCTTAAAGAAAGAAAAGAAAAAGATCAAAAGCATCATAAAACTAGATACCAATATTGAAATTAAATTAGACATTGATGCTCCAGATGCAGCTTCAGAATACTTAGAAAGAGGGTATGATGAAGATAAAAAGATGAAATACTATAAAGTGTATTTTAACGAAGAGAAATAATTTTTTTGTCATTCCTGTGAAAGCAGGAATTTCATTTTAATTGTTAGAAATAACCTCATCAACTTCAAACAATGCTGTAAAGTGTTGTAGTATTTTTTCTTGTACTTCTTCTAACGGGATTTTCTTACCTAATTCAGCCTCCATAGAAGCCACTGCTTTTCCGCGAATTCCACAGGGAATAATATTGTCAAAATACCCTAAGTTCGCGTTTACATTTAATGCAAACCCATGCATTGTAACCCATCTGCTTGCTCTAATTCCTAAAGCGCAAATTTTACGTGCAAAAGGAGTTCCAACACCAAGCCAAACACCAGTTTCTCCTTTGCTTCTTTCGGCTTTTAAACCATAGTCAGCTAAGGTTAAAATAATAACCTCTTCTAGTAACCGTAAGTATTTATGAATGTCTGTAAAGAAATTTTCTAAATCTAAAATAGGATACCCAACAATTTGTCCAGGTCCGTGATAGGTAATATCTCCACCACGATTTATTTTGTAAAAAGTAGCGCCTTTATCTTTCAATTGCTTTTCATTCAATAATAAATTTTCTAAATCACCACTTTTACCCAAGGTATATACATGTGGATGTTCTACAAAAAGGAAATGATTTTTTGTTTTAACAGAGGCGTTGTTTTTTCTGTTGCTAATTTTTACAGCAACAATTTCCTGTAATAAATCAGTCTGATACTCCCAAGTTTCCTTGTAGTCTTTAACGCCTAAGTTTTTGAGTAGTATGTTTTTATTCATAATTGTAGGCCACAAAGATAATTATTTAATTACATTTGTTCGTGTTATTTACAATTAAGCCCTAATAATTTTAATGATGAATAATACAGGTTAGTTGCCTTTTTTTCTGTTGTTTATTTCGATTTCTGCTTTTTCTCAAAAAGCTTGGGTAAAATTGAATGAGAAGACTAAAACAATATAAAGTTGTCTTCGACAAAGTTTACGGAAGAAATAAATTTCCAACCAATAGCAAAAGGATTGTCTCTCTTAAAAGTGAAAAATGGAATTACTAAAAAAATCCTGATTGAATAAGTTATTTTTTCATTAAACTAAAAGATATATTTGCTCGTTATCTTATAATACCTATTCTTGTTAATTTATGTCTATAGAAGTTTCTTTAGTTTCAAAATTGTATGGTCAGCAAAAAGCGTTAAATGCAATCAGTTTTTCGGTTGATAAAGGTTCTGTTGTTGGATTTCTTGGTCCAAATGGAGCAGGAAAATCTACTATGATGAAAATTTTAACTGGATTTATTAATCCGAATGAAGGGACTGTTTTAGTAAACGGAATTGACGTGCTTAAAAACCCAATTGAAGCGCAAAAAAATATTGGATATTTACCAGAACATAACCCGTTGTATTCGGATATGTATGTGAAAGAATATTTACAGTTTCAAGCAGAAATTTACACCGTTGATAAAAGAAGTATTGCTACTGTAATTGAAAAAGTTGGATTGTCCCAGGAGTCACATAAAAAAGTGGGGCAATTATCTAAAGGGTATCAGCAAAGAGTTGGTTTAGCCGCAGCATTGTTGCACAATCCAGAAGTGTTAATATTAGATGAGCCAACAACCGGTTTAGACCCAAATCAATTGGTAGAAATTAGAGCATTGATTAAAGAATTAGGGAAAGACAAAACGGTGCTTTTTTCTACACATATTATGCAAGAAGTAGAGGCCGTTTGCGATCGTGTAATTATCATCAAAGAAGGCGAAATAGTCGTTGATAAATTACTAAAAGAAATGCGAACGAAACAACATCAAGTAATAGAAGTTACTTTTGATTATAAAGTTGAGGAGCAGTTTATAAATAGATTGCCAAATGTAGTTTCTTACAAAAACAACTACGACAATACTTGGTATATTACTTTTGACAGCGAAGAAGATATGCGTTCAAAAGTATTTGATTTTGCACAAGAAAACGGACTTAAAATTTTAAGTTTAAATACCCAAAATCAAAATTTAGAAAAGTTATTTAGAGAAGTAACTCAATAGGTGGAATCTATAAAAAATTAATTCGTAAGATATTCATACGCTTCCAAAAGTGTAGGAAATACGAAGACACTTCCAGCTTCTTTCAATTCTTCTTTAGTGTATTGCGTTAAAATTCCAATAGGAATCATTCCTGCTAGTTTTGCAGCTTTTGTTCCTGTTAAACTATCCTCAAAAACCCAAATGTTTTTAAAATCAGGTTCTTTAAAACCCAATGCTTTCGCTAGCGTAATATATGCTTCTGGTGCTGGTTTTGGTTTTTCGTAATCTTCCATACCAAAAACGGTGGTAAAGTTTAAGTTTAAATGATGAACACTGTTCTTTAAAAACTGCTTTGTAGCATTGCTTGCGATGCCGTAAGGGATTTTTTCTTTCGTTAGTAACGTCGTAAACTCTGTAACGCCAGGTAGTAATTTAGGAACTTTAAAATGGATCTCCAAATGTGTGTCCTTTAGAAAAAACAACTCTTCAGTTTGTTTTTCTTTACCAATAACACTGCAAAAATATTCAGCAATTATCATAGGAGATTTCCCTGCATGACTTTTTGGAAATGGCGCTATTTCGACATTAAATAATTCTTTAAAAGCAGAAGTCCAAGCAGAATAATGGCTATCAAAACTATCTACGATCACTCCGTCAAAATCAAATAAAAATCCTTTAGGGTTCATTAGTTGTTTGTTTTTTCGTTGAATAATTCGGTTAAATACGGATTTAAAAATTTATTAGTTGGATCTAATTTTCTTCTTAAAAGCTTAAAATCTTCCCATTTATCGTAAATTTTAGAAATTTCAGCATCTTTAGCCATAAAGCGTTTCCCCCAATGGGGTTTTCCTCCGTATTTTAGAAAAACTTTTTCAATACTTTTAAAAGCTTCATACGTATCTGCTGTTGCGGCATTTCTAGAAACACATCCCATCGTAACAGTATCTTTACCATACGCATAACTTAACCAAGAAGTATCTTTATACACAAAACGAATATCCATAGGAATATGAATAAAAGATTTATTACTCCATTTATTAATTTCTGTTTTTAATTCGTTAAACACTTTTGGAAAGAGATCTAAACCAATTGTCCATTCTGCTAATTCTAAAGTAGCACCTCTCGATTTAGTAACAGTAGCTTGGTATAATGACCCTTTATGTTCTTTTCTAGCGCTGAAAAAACCTCTGTATAGAAGTTTATTGGCAATCGCTGTTATCCATGGAAAAATATGTGTGTATTTGTATAGTATTTTAGAAACTGTTCTTCGATGTTTTAAATATTTAGGACCTAAATATTCATTAATTACGGTGTTTGGGTCAATTTTATCACCCGTAATTACATACCCTTTATCAGTATGAGGAAGCCATAGAACTCTTAAGAAATCATGTTTTTGTAATCGCTCTTTAATTTTAGGCAACCATTCTTTGTCGTTCTCAGGACCTTCTTTTATGTGTAAAGTGTAGATGGGTTCACATTGAAAAGTTATTTCAGACATCACTCCTAAAACGCCCAAAGAAACCCTTACCGCATTTATTAAATTGTCTGTATTCGTTACTTCTTTTATGGAGCTATCTGCTAAAACGATACGGCATTTGATCATGTACTCACATAAGAGTTTTCCACTAGTTCCGTGAGTTCCTGTTGCCAAAGCGCCCCCAATTGTAACCGTATTAATATCTGGTAAACAAGGAATGCACCATCCTTTTGCTTCAATCGTTTCTAACAAGTCTCCCAAGATTACTCCAGATTGTACTGTAATTGTATGTTCTGATTCGTTAAAGGATAAAATTTTATTATAACTAGTAATGTCAACTAAAGTCTCAGCACCAGAAACAATATCTGCAGAAGATTGTCTACTTCCAAAAACGCGTATTTTTTCTGAATTTCTTACAATTTCCTGTAGCTCTTTTTCTGTGGTGATTTTATAAAGAGACTTGTAATTGTATGTAAGGTTTTCATTCCAGCTTTGCCAAACACCATTTTTGTTTTGTTTCATTGATTAAAAGATTAAATAGAGAGTAATCTTTTTTGTTGTTCTATTATTTAGCATCAATTCAATTTAAAAGCTATTTGTTCTTTTTCTAGTATGTTTAGGAATTCGTTGGTGATTTTTACTTTGGTATTTCTACTCGGTAAATCCAATTCGATTTTTTCCTTGGCATTCCATACCGTAAAATAAACATTTTGTTTACCACTGTTGGTTACACATAAATGTTGTAAATCTTTAATTTTTGTTTCAGTAACATCATTAAGTGCTAGTTTGAATGTGATTTTTTTACACAGTTCATCCATGATGTCATGGAGTAGTTTAAAATCCGTAAACTGTATTCTTGGTTCACCAACAATTCCGGTATCTTTATTTGTCCAACCTGGTTTTATGATCGTTTTTACGAATAAGAAAGAGCTTGGCACTAAGAAATGTCTAAATTTCATGTACTCTTCACCAAACATTCGAAACTCATTACTTTCTTTATAATCTTCAATAATAAATGTCGCCCAGCCTTTTCCTGCTTTAGAAATACGATGTTGAACGTCAGTAATAATTCCTGCAAAAGACAGGCTCATACCTGCAACCTTTGTTAGGTCTTCTTTAAAATAGGATAAATTAGCGTTGCAGAATTTAAGTTCATTTTTAAAGTCATCTAAAGGATGTGCAGAAATGTAAATACCAACAACCTCTTTTTCTTTTCCTAATAACTCCATCGTTCCCCACGTTTCACACTCTGGAATAATGGGCTCAGGAAGTTGAATGTCAGAAGCTTCCCCAAACAATGAAACCTGTGATGAATTTTGACCATCTTGGTATTTGTGTCCGAATCTCAATGCCTTCTCAATAAAGGTAGAACCCTTCTCGTCGGTTACATAATATTGTGCTCTGTGTGTATCTGCAAATGAATCAAATCCACCTGCTAAAATTAAGCCATCAAAAGCTTTTTTATTGGCAACACGTAAATCTACACGTTTAGCAAGATCAAAAATAGAAACAAAGTTTCCGTTCTTTTTTCGTTCGTCAATAATTGCTTTTACGGCCAAACTACCAACTCCTTTAATCGCTGCCATTCCAAAACGAATATTCCCATCGGTATTCACAGAGAATTTCGAATACGATTCGTTTACATCTGGGCCTAAAACGATAATTCCAGAACGTTTACATTCTTCCATAAAGAAAGAAACGGCTTTAATGTCGTTCATGTTATTTGACAATACAGAAGCCATGTATTCAGAAGGATAATGTGCTTTTAAATATGCCGTTTGATATGCAATCCAAGCATAACAAGTAGAGTGAGATTTGTTAAAGGCATAACTTGCAAATGCCTCCCAATCTTTCCATATTTTTTCTAATTTTTTTACATCATGACCATTTTTGATTGCCTGTTCTATAAACTTAGGCTTCATTTTAGCAAGTACAGAAATCTGCTTTTTACCCATTGCTTTACGCAATACATCAGCTTCACCTTTAGTAAAGTTTGCTAGCTTTTGAGAAAGTAACATTACCTGCTCTTGGTATACTGTAATTCCGTAAGTCTCCGCTAAGTATTCTTCCATTTCTGGTAAATCATACTCAATTTCTTCAGTTCCATGTTTACGATTAATAAACGACGGAATATATTCCATTGGCCCAGGTCGGTACAATGCATTCATTGCAATTAAATCGGCAAAAACAGTTGGCTTTAAAGAGCGCATGTGTTTTTGCATTCCTGGAGATTCATATTGAAATATTCCTACGGTTTCTCCACGTTGGAAAAGTTCGTACGTTTTCTCATCATCTAACGGAAAATTCTCTGGATCTAATTCAACACCATGTCTTGCTTTTACAATTTTTACGGTATGTTTAATTAGCGTTAAGGTTTTTAATCCTAAGAAATCCATTTTTAGTAAACCAGCGCTTTCTACAACCGAGTTGTCAAACTGAGTTACGTACATGTTAGAATCTTTAGCTAAAGCAACTGGTACATAATTGGTAATGTCTGAAGGAGTAATAATGACACCACAAGCATGAATCCCGGTATTCCTTACAGAACCTTCTAAAACACGAGCTTTGTTAATAGTTTCGGCACTTAAGTCGTTTCCTTCTGATAGTCTTTTTAACTCATTTACGAGTTCAATTTCTTCAGAACGAAGATTTTCTTTTAATCCTTTATCATCTAAAGAAAATAGTTTCTTTAGCTTCATTCCAGGAATTAATTTTGCAATTCTATCCGCTTCAAAAAGCGGTAAATCTAATACTCTGGCAGTATCTCTAATAGAAGATTTTGCGGCCATTGTACCGTACGTAATAATTTGAGCAACTTGATTTGCGCCATATTTATTAATTACATAATCCATTACTTTTCCACGTCCTTCATCATCAAAATCAATATCAATATCGGGCATTGATACACGTTCTGGATTTAAGAAACGCTCAAAAAGCAACTCGTACTTAATCGGGTCTAAATTGGTTATCCATAAACAATAGGCTACTACAGAACCAGCAGCAGATCCACGTCCAGGTCCAACAGAAACATCCATGTTTCTAGCTTCTCGAATAAAATCTTCAACAATCAAAAAATACCCAGGATATCCAGTTTTTTCAATAACTTCTAATTCAAAATCCAAACGCTCACCAATAGGCTCGGTTATTTCTCCATATCTTTTTTTAGCACCTTCATAGGCTAGGTGACGTAAGTAATTGTTTTCACCACGTTTTCCTTTGTCTTCTGCATCTTTTGCATCTTGAAATTTATCTGGAATATCAAAAGCAGGTAATAAGACATCACGCGCTAATGTATATGGTTCGGTTTTGTCTACGACTTCTTGAATGTTGGTAATTGCTTCTGGCAAGTCAACAAACAATTGTTTCATTTCATCCGAAGACTTAAAGTAATATTCGTCGTTCGGCAATCCATATCTGTAACCACGTCCTCTTCCTATAGGTGTGGCTTGTTTTTCACCATCTTTCACACACAATAAAATATCATGCGCGTTGGCGTCTTCTCTATTTAGGTAAAACGTATTGTTTGTGGCAACAGTTTTGATGTTGTGTTTTTTAGAAAACTTCAGCAAGGTTTCGTTTACAATTTTCTCGTCTTCTTGCCCATGACGCATCAATTCGATATAGAAATCGTCTTGAAACTGTTCTTTCCACCAAAGCAATGCTTCTTCAGCTTGTTTTTCTCCAACGTTTAAAATCTTGCTAGGAACTTCTCCATATAAATTACCCGTTAGGACAATCAGATCTTCTTTGTATTTTTTGATAACCTCTCTATCAATTCTAGGAATGTAATAGAATCCATCCACAAAGGCAATGGAAGACATTTTTGCTAAATTGTGATATCCTTTTTTGTTTTTTGCAAGTATTACAACCTGAGACCCATTGTCTTTTTTAGTTTTATCAAGGTGATTTTCACAGACATTAAATTCACATCCAACAATTGGTTTTAAAATGGTTTCTGTAGGTTGTTCTCCTTTATCAATTAAATCCTCATTGGTGGCTTTTGCACCTTTATTATGATTTAAAACGGCGCTTACAAAATGGAAAGCGGCCATCATATTTCCGGTATCTGTTAAAGCAATTGCCGACTGTTTGTCTTTTGCTGCATTTTTTACAATATTTCCAATTTGCATGGTAGATTGTAAAACAGAATATTGTGTGTGATTGTGTAAATGGGCAAATTGAACCTCTTTTAAATCAGAAATAGTTTGATTAGAAATAACGCTGTCTTTGGCTTCTTTTTGTGCTTCAAAACGTTTTCTTATTTTTTCACTTTCTTTTTTTAGGTTGATGTGTTTTAAACCAAGTACCTGAATTGATTTTGGGTTTGCTTCAGAGAAATTTTTAAAATAATTCACGTCAACGTCTAATTGTTCTTTTGTGAATTCTCGTAAACGAATCAATTCTAAAAAACAACGTGTGGTTGCCTCAACATCGGCAGTTGCATTGTGTGCATCTCCAAACCCAGCGCCGAATAAATGCTTGTGTAATTCGGTTAAGGTTGGCAATTTGAATTTTCCGTAACGACCACCCGGAATTTGACACATCAAAGCTGTTTTCTCAGTACAAGTATCTAAAATTGGGAGTGAGGTAAGGTTGCTCTCAACGCCTAATCTATGGAATTCACATCCCATAATATTAAGGTCGAAATTTAAGTTTTGGCCAACAATAAATTTTGTTTTTCCTAAAGCCTCATTAAATAAGTGCAAGCTTTCTTTTAGTGTAATTCCTTTTTCTTGTGCTAAGTCTGTAGAAATTCCGTGAATTCTTTCTGCATCATACGGAATATTAAATCCGTCTGGCTGAATTAAAAAGTCATTATGTTCAAGGATATTTCCTAGTTCATCGTGCAGTTGCCATGCAATCTGTATACACCTTGGCCAGTTATCTGTATCCGTAATTGGAGCATTCCAACTCTTTGGTAAACCGGTAGTTTCAGTGTCAAAAATTAAGTACATAAATGCGGATTTATCTGCGATGAATTAAGAAGGTTAAAAGTATGAAAAACTCATCAGATTTGAGGGTAGATTTTATCCTGATTTATCAACAATTAGTATCTTCTTTTTAGGGATTTTAAATCATTGGTTTTTATCGTTTTAATTATAAGAAAAAATTGTACATTTGCGCCCACTTAGCACGAGATGCTAGGATTATTAATAATCGAGGTCGAGAACCTCAACAAATTAACAAATTATGTCAGTAAAGATTAGATTACAAAGACACGGTAAAAAAGGAAAACCATTTTATTCAATCGTAGCAGCTGATGCTCGTGCAAAGAGAGATGGTAAATTCTTAGAAAAAATAGGAACTTATAATCCTAACGTTAACCCAGCAATCATCGAATTAGATGTTGATGGAGCTGTAAATTGGTTACAAAGTGGAGCACAACCTACAGATACTGCGAAAGCAATTTTATCTTACAAAGGTGCAATGTTAAAAAATCACTTAGTTGGTGGAGTTCGTAAAGGAGCCTTAACTCAAGAACAAGCGGATGCAAAATTTGCTGCTTGGTTAGAAGAGAAAGCTGTTAGAATTGCTGCTAAAAAAGATGGTTTATCTAAAGAACAAGCTGCTGAGAAAGCTGCTGCATTTGCTGCTGAGAAAGCTGTAAACGAAGCGCGTATCAATGCTGCTAAAGAAGCTGACGCTGCTATTTTAGCAGAGAAAGCTGCTGCTCTAGAAGCTGCATCTAAAGAAGAAGTTGCAACAGAAGAAGCTACTGAAGAAACTACTGAAGAGTAATTTTAAATTTGACGAGAGATGCGTAAAGAAGATTGTTTTTATTTAGGCAAAATCGTTAGAAAACATAGTTTTAAGGGAGAAGTTGTTATCAAGTTAGATACTGATGAACCCGAATTATATCAAGAAATGGAATCAATTTTTGTCGATCTCGGCAATAATCTGATTCCATTTTTTATTGAAAAAAGTTTGCTTCAAAAAGGAAATCAACTGCGTGTACAATTTGAAGAAATGTATACAGAAGAAGAAGCAGATTCTGTTTTAAAAGCGGATGTATATTTACCGATAGGTTTGTTGCCAAAACTGTCTGGTAAGAAATTTTATTTTCATGAAGTTATTGGTTTTAAAGCTGTTGATGTAAATTATGGTGACGTAGGAATCATAGAAGGCATTAATGATAAAACGGCACAAACACTTTTTGAAATTAAAAAAGGAGATACTGATATTTTTATTCCTATGATTGATCACTTTATCAAGAAAGTAGATAGAGAGAATCAAACAATAGAGTTTGAAACTCCAGCAGGATTGATTGACCTGTACTTTGAGAATTAAATTCTTTAAAATTATAAGAGATTCTGAAGTAAGTTCAGAATAAAGAGAGGTGGCCGAGTGGTCGAAGGCGCTACCTTGGAAAGGTAGTATACTGGTAACGGTATCGAGGGTTCGAATCCCTTCTTCTCTGCGGATAAATAGAACTGCCAAACGTTAAGTCAAGTTTGCTTGAACTTATAAGTTTGGTTTTTCTATTTTCAAAACGTAGTTTTGTAGGGAAAAGCTGAGCTAATCCCTTCTTCACTACAAAAACTACGAACATTAAAAATTAAACCTATCAATTCAAAACCATTTAAATTTAAAGAATTTTCGATTCATCAAGATAAAACGGCAATGAAAGTTGGTACAGATGCCGTTTTGTTGGGTGCTTGGTGTTCTTTGAATCAGTATCCTAACACTATTTTAGACATTGGTGCAGGAACAGGAATTATTTCTTTAATGTTAGCGCAACGTTGTGACGCAATGACTATTGATGCTGTTGAGATTGATGAACAAGCACACGAACAATGCGTGGGAAATTTCGAATTGAGTGCTTGGGGAGATCGGTTGTTTTGCTACAATGCTTCTTTTGATCAGCTAGTAGAAGAAATGATAGAAGAGGAAGAGCAATACGATGTTATTATTTCCAATCCACCATTTTATTCTAATGCTTTTGAAACAGAAGATGAAGCTAGAAACAAAGCCCGCTTTACATCCTCTTTGTCTTTTGAAGCCTTAATTTCTGGTGCTGCAAAGCTCTTGTCAGAATCTGGTGTGTTTTCTGTAATTATACCTTATAAAGAAGAAACACCCTTTATTGAGTTGGCTAAAAAGGAAAAAGTATTCTTGAATAGAGTTTGTCGCGTTAAAGGAAATGTAGATTCAGAAGTAAAACGGAGTCTGTTAGCGTTTTCTTTTAAGCAAACAGAAATTATTTATGAAGAATTAACGATTGAAATTTCACGCCATAAGTATACCGAAGATTACATTGAGCTTACAAAAGATTTTTACTTAAAAATGTAAAAAATAAATGCGATTTCAAATTTCTTTGAAACCGCACTCTAGTAATAAATATCCTCTACTATTTATAGTGTTCAATAACATTTTCAGGAGTGTATTCTGAAAAAAGTTTTTATTTTTTTGATAAACGATGCATCAATACAGCTGTTATTTTTGCCTGTATAGCCAACGTGTTTAAATTGGCTGTTTCATTGATTGTATGATCTCCAGAGCCTCCTGTTAATCCCAATCCGTCAATAGCCATGTCTACATAGCCAGACGTAAAAGAAATATCTGCAGCTCCAGCATTTCTCGGATTTACAGCTTCTACTGCTCCAAAACCTAAATCTTTACTCGTGTTGTTGTAATGTGCCAATAATTTTGAATTTCCTTTTGTTAAAGCTAGTGGTGGATAAGCACCTTTACCAAAAACAAGTGTTGCTTTCGTTTTAGGGTAATTCTCTGTAATAATAAGTTGCATTATTTTTTTTGCTTTTGCCAATTGTTCTGGTGATGTAGCTCGTAAATCTCCATGAATAATTGCTTGTTGCGCAACAACATTGTTTTTGCCAAAAGCTTTTCCTCCAGTTAAATCTTGATCCACTTTTAATGCGGTACCGCCAATAATAAACCCTGGATTAAAGGTTAGATCTTTTTCTTTTGCTAGTTGTAAGTAGAATTCATTTAAAATTCTAGAAGCCTCATAAATTGCTCCAGCTCCAACATTTTTTGTAAATATTTGTGATGAATGGGCCGCATTCCCAGAAACTGTAAGTTTCCACTCTGCAGAACCTCTTCTAGAAACCACAATTGTTTTTGGTCTATTGTCTCCATTTTCAAATCCCAATGCGATGTCTGCTCTTTTTGCAGCATCAATTAAATCTTTTTTAGATAGCGATAAAGGTTCTCCACTTTTTTCTTCATCACCAGTCATGATAATTTCTATAGACATGTCTTTTAAAACGCCTGCTTCTTTTAATGCTTTCATTGCTAAGATGATGATGACATCTCCACCTTTCATATCTGCAACACCAGGTCCTTTAATGATTGAGTCATTTAACATGGTGTATTCTTGAAAAGGGCTGTCTGTTTCAAAAACAGTATCTAAATGTCCAATCATTAGAAATTTAGGGCCTTTTGTCCCTTCTTTTTTAGCAATAAGATGACCTCCACGTCCGTAGGCATCACCAGAAGTTAATTTGGTTTCGAAGCCTAATTTATCTAATTCGGCTTTAAAGAGTTTTCCTACTTTAATAACGCCAGCAAAATTCATGGTTCCACTGTTTATATTGACTGCTTTTTTGAGTAGTTCAATGGCGTGCTCTGTATTTTTATTAACCGATTTTATGATTTTTTTTTCTGTTCTTCCTTCTTGAGAAAAAACGAAAGTAGAAACGAAAATAAGTAGTAGAAAGGTAATTTTTGAGGAAGTGTATCTTAACATTATGCTATTATTTAATGGTGAAAGTTTCTCCGGGTAAGTGAATATTGAGAACAATATTATGCGCGCCCAGTTTATCTTTATAGGTGTTTTTAGATTGTTTCGGGTTTTTAAAAACAAGTACTTGGGAATCTCCAACGACTTCTGCAGTGGTTCCTTTTACTAGGATTGCTGTAGATTCATCTATGCCAATTCCTGTTTTTTCTGGATGTTCAATAACAGTGCTAATCAGTCTATTATAACGACTTCTTTTTACAAAATGCTGATCGATAATTACATTGTTTAACATGCCTAATCCAGGTTTTATTTCAATATTATCTGCTTGAATATTTCTCAAAGTAGATCCGTATTTTGGATTTTTTAACTCGCTGCCTGTAATCATCATTTTACTCATAACAGCTGCACCTGCACTGGTTCCTGCAATTAAGCTACCATCTTCATAAGCCTGGTGTATTGCTTTTTCAATTGCTGTGTGGCCAACAATAGCCATAAACTTGTTTTGGTCTCCGCCAGAAATGTAAATTAGTTTTGCGTTTTTAACGGAATCTAATTTAGCAGCCGATAACACTTCATTTTTTGTAAAAATTAATGCATGTACATTATTTAGTCCTTTTTTAGTGAACTGTAATTTTGCGTAATAGGCAGATGTATCTGGTTCTGAGCTCGACATGGGTAAGATTATACCATAGCCATTTTTGTCGATACCAGATTCGCTAATAATTCGATCTACCATCGCTGAGGGCCTTTTACCTCCACCTATGATAAATAGTTTTCCTTTGACATTTGTTTTTACTTCTTTTTGCTCTTGTGTACATGAAATACACAATTGAAAAACAAGTCCGAGTAAAATACCGATAGTAACTAACTTCTTGATCATATTATTGTTTTTTCACCTTATTCTTAATGCAAACCGAATGTACGATGTATATTTTATGTCTGAATGAAATTCAGTATCATATGGCTACATTAGCCAATTATTGATTTAAAGAAAATAATTGCAATTCCAAATTTCTTTGAAATTGCAATCTAGTAATAAATGTCTTCCAATAGTATCTTATCCAGTAACATTTTCAGGATTGTAACCTAAATACGGTACTTCTTTTTCTTTAAAAAAGATATTATAATTTTCTAATTCCTTTAGTATTGGCTCATAAACTTCTTTTGTAATTGGTCTTTGAACTCCTGGAGTTGTGATTTCTTTATTCAGTATTTTTATAGCTGCAATTGCAACAGGTAAGCCTACTGTCTTAGCCATGGCTGTATATGTTTGATTTTCTCCTAAAGAAACCATGCTGCTTTCTATTTGATGTTTTTTACCGTTTAATTCGTATCCGAATTTATGGTGCATCACAATCATGTCTTTATCATCCTCTTCTAAAGTCCAGCTATCAGAAAGTATTTTTTGTAAAACTTGAGCTGGAGTTGCATTCTTTAATCCTACTTTTTTAGTAGTGCTAAAGATATCTAGTTCTATTAATTTTTCCCACATGATATCATCTTGATCAATTTTCAAATAGGATCTTAATTTTAATTCAACAGAATCTGTAGGGCTGTAGGCTAAGAATAAATTTGTAAAATCACGATAGGTCATGTTTTCAGATTCTTCTAGGATATAGGTGTCATCTGTCATTCCTAGTTGAATAAAAGTATTCCAAGCTCTAGAAAACCCAATTTTTCTTACAGTTCCTCTGTACATTGTTGCGATGTCTTCTAAGCCGTAAATACTTCTGTATTTTAAAGAGTCTCTATTTGCATAGGCTTCAAATTTACCGCTTCCGTTTATGTGTAAAAACTCAGTTCTTCTAAATAGTTTGTGGTATGGAATGTATTTATAAGTTCCTTCTTGTATAAACATTGCTGCACCACCTTGACCAGCCAACACTACGTTTCTAGGGTTCCAAGTAAATTTATAATTCCATAAATTAGTATCGCTTTCTGGAGCTACCAATCCCCCAGTAAAAGATTCGAATAATAACATTTTTCCGCCTTTATCATGAATGGAGTCAATAACCTGCATAGCGCTCATGTGGTCAATTCCGGGGTCTACTCCAATTTCATTCATAAAAACCAAGCCCTTTTCAATTGCTTGTTCATTTAGTGCTTCCATTTCATCAGAAATGTATGAGGCAGTAACCATATTTTTGTTATAGGCAATACAATCTTTTGCAACTTCTATATGCAAACTTGCTGGCAACATAGAAATAACAATATCTGCACTTTTAATAGCAGCGATTCTTTCTTCCTTATTGAAAACGTCTAATTGAATGGCTGTAGCATTTGGGTGATTTTCAATTTTTTGTTGCGCTCCCTCTAAAGAGATATCTCCAACAATCAAATGAAGGTTTTCTACAGTCGATTTATCTAATACGTATTTTATTAAGGATGAACAAGATCTTCCAGCTCCTATAATTAATATATTTCTCATTTGTATTTTTATAATTATTTTTACCTAATTATGATTTGGTAAATTTTGTGATAGCTAAAATACACAAATCATTTATAAAAGTTTAAAATAAAACAAAAATCAATTAAATGCATAAAAATTTAACAATCACCTCGGTATTAGGAGTATTAACAATCGTATTAGGAGCATTTGGAGCACACGTATTAAAGGAAACATTAACAATAGATGGATTACAAAGTTTTGAAACCGCAGTTCGGTATCAAATGTATCATGTACTCGTATTGCTTTTTGTAAATACCTATACGGGTTTTTCTGATAGAAAAAGGAAGCAAATTAGTTGGGTTTTTTTCATAGGAATCCTCTTGTTCTCAGGGTCAATCTATGCAATTCAATTAACAAGTATTACCGCGAAAAATAGTTGGTTTATAACCCCTTTAGGAGGTGTTTTTTTTATGTTGGGATGGATCTTAATGGCGGTAAGTTTTCTGAAAAAGAACGAAACAATAAATAGTTGATAAAAATTTAAATTGACTTATAGGTTTTGAAAATAAGCTGTACTTTTGCTCTTTGCTATTTAACACAACTTAATAAAAAATACTAAAATTATAATAATGGTTAATCTTAATTCGAAATCGATTTCGTTAGAAAATTTAGGAATTAACAATGCTACAATTCAATACAATTTAACATCAGATGAATTGCATGCATTGACTATTGAAAAAGGACAAGGAGTTGAAGCTAGTTCTGGAGCTTTAGCAGTAAACACAGGTGAATTTACAGGACGATCTCCAATGGATCGTTTTATTGTAAAAGACGACGTAACAAAAGATGAAGTTTGGTGGGGAAATATCAACTTACCTTTTGATTCAGATAAATTTGATAAACTGTATGATAAAGTAACAAACTACCTATCTAATAAAGAAATATTTGTTAGAGATAGTTATGCGTGTGCAGATGAAAGCTACAAATTAAGTATTAGAGTAATTAATGAGCATCCTTGGAGTAATATGTTTGCTCACAATATGTTCTTAAGACCAACTTCAGAAGAGTTAAAAACGTTTACACCAGAATGGACTGTAATTAACGCGCCAGGTTTTATGGCTGTTGCAGATGAAGATGGTACGCGTCAACATAACTTCGCGATTTTAAATTTTTCGAAAAAGATTGCATTAATAGGAGGAACTGGTTATACAGGTGAAATTAAAAAGGGAATCTTTTCTGCTTTAAATTTTATCTTACCAGTATTTAAAAAAACGTTGCCAATGCACTGTTCTGCAAATGTTGGTGAAGATGGAGATACTTCAATTTTCTTTGGACTGTCTGGAACAGGAAAAACAACATTGTCAGCAGATCCAGCTAGAAAACTAATTGGAGATGATGAACACGGTTGGACAAATGAAAATACAGTGTTTAATTTTGAAGGTGGTTGTTATGCGAAAGTAATTGACCTAACGGAAGAAAAAGAACCAGATATTTTCAAAGCGATCAAAAAAGGCGCTATCCTAGAAAACGTTGTTTTTAAAGAGAATGGAGATGTAGATTTTGAAGATACTTCTATCACTCAAAATACACGTGTAAGTTATCCTATTTATCATATAGATAATGTTCAAGAAGGATCTATTGGAAAGAATCCAAAAAATATCTTTTTCTTAACAGCTGATGCTTTTGGTGTGTTACCTCCAATTTCAAAATTAACTCCTGGTCAAGCTGCATATCACTTTATTTCTGGTTATACTGCAAAAGTAGCAGGAACAGAAGCTGGTGTTACTGAGCCATTACCAAGTTTTTCTGCTTGTTTTGGTGCGCCATTTATGCCATTACACCCAACAAGATATGCTGAGATGTTAAGCGATAAAATGCAAGAATCGGGTGTTACTGTTTGGTTGGTAAATACAGGTTGGACTGGTGGACCTTACGGAGTAGGAAGTAGAATGAAATTAAAATATACAAGAGCAATGATAACTGCTGCAATGGACGGAAGTTTAGATGCTGCTAATAAAGATGCGTATCATGTGCATTCTGTATTCGGATTGGCACAACCAAGAACGTGTCCAAATGTACCAACTGAAGTATTGAGCCCAAGAAAATCTTGGAACAATGATGAAGGGTATTATAAAACTGCACAAAAATTAGCAGATTCATTCAAATCAAATTTTAAACAATTTGAAGAGTATGCAAATGAAGAAATTATGGCTGGTGGACCACTCGTATAATTTTAAAATAGATTTATAAAAAAAGCACCTCATTGAGGTGCTTTTTTTGTGGATTCTTTTTTCTACTTTTATAAAAAAGACAATCTCAATATTATGATTAGAAATTGGTTTAAAAATATAGGCCCGGGTACCTTAATAGCAGCAGCTTTTATTGGCCCAGGAACAGTAACACTTTGTACGCTTGCTGGAGTAAATTTTGGATTTAATTTATTATGGGCAATGCTATTATCAATTTTTGCAACAATCGTTTTACAAGAAATGGCATCTAGATTAGGAGTTATTTCTCAAAAAGGACTATCAGAAGTTATAAGAGAAGAAATTAAAATTCCCTTTTTAAAACAGTTTGTTACCCTCTTAATATTAGCTGCAATTGTGGTTGGGAATGCTTCTTATGAAGCAGGGAATATTAGTGGCGGCGTTTTAGGGCTGGAAACGGTGTTAGGGAAAACATATGTTGATATTGGTGGTTTTTCAATGAACTTAATTAGTTTATTAGTCGGTGTAATCGCTTTTGTATTATTATATATTGGGAATTATAAAATTTTGGAAAAAGTGTTAATTACGTTAGTATTAGTAATGAGTGTTTCCTTTGTAATTACAGCGATAATTACAAGGCCTAACCTTATTGATGTATTTAAAGGAGCGCTTGTGCCGAGTTTTCCAGATAAAAGTTTGTTAACAATAATAGGACTAATTGGTACAACTGTAGTTCCCTATAATTTATTCCTTCATGCGGCTTTAGTGAAAGAAAGATGGCATAAAAAAGAGGATTTACCACTTGTAAGAAAAGACACTATTGTCTCTATAGTATTAGGTGGTTTGGTTTCTATGGCAATTATAATTTCTGCCGCTGGGATACAAAGCGCAACCATATCTAATGCTGCTGATTTAGCAAAAGGATTAGCGCCTTTGTATGGAGATTTTTCAAAATATTTTTTATCTCTTGGGCTTTTTGCTGCAGGAATAACATCTGCAATAACAGCTCCTTTAGCTGCGGCTTATGTTGCCAAAGGATGTTTGGGATGGAAGGTAGGCTTAAAATCTAAACAATTTAGATTGGTTTGGTTTGTCGTGTTGGTTTTAGGTGTTGTATTTTCATCACTGGGTATTAAGCCAATTGAAATTATAAAATTTGCACAAGTTGCAAATGGAATGATGTTGCCTGTAATTGCGGGAGTACTACTTTGGATTATGAATAAAAAATCTGTGTTAGGGAAGTATGTGAATTCTAATACTCAGAATGTTTTAGGAATTATTATTGTAATTGCAACCATCTTTTTAGGCGTTAAAGGGATCTTAAAGGTGTTTAACTACAATCTATTTTAATGAGGATTATTGATTTAAATTGTGATTTAGGAGAAGGAGTAGCAAACGAAGCGTTGTTAATGCCCTATATTTCCTCTTGTAATATTGCTTGCGGTGGACATGTTGGAGATGCGAATACAATTGATAGAACAATCGAATTGGCGCTGAAAAAGGAGGTGAAAATAGGAGCACACCCCTCTTTTCCAGATAAAAATAATTTTGGAAGAAAAATACTGACTATTTCAAATGAAGACTTGAGTAAAAGTATTGCAGCTCAAATAGAGTTGTTTGTAGAAAGACTAGCTGTTTACAATGTTAAAATGCATCATATCAAAGCACATGGAGCATTGTATAATTTAATTGCTAAAGATGTGAATGCTGCAACAAATTATATCAATTCAATAGCGCAGTTTACCAAAGACGCTTGTTTGTATGTTCCTTATAATTCAGCAATTGAAAAGGTAGCGATAGAGAGAAATATTAATATAAAATATGAAGCTTTTGCAGACCGAAACTACACTGCTAATTTATCTTTAGTTTCAAGATTAAATGAGAACGCTATTATTAGTGATCCAAGGGCTGTTTATAATCATATAATGCATATAATTCAGGATGAAAAAGTACTAACAATTGATAAAACGCTGCTTAAAATTAAAGCGGATACCTTTTGTATTCATGGAGATAATTTAGAAACTTTACCTATTTTAAAAGAAATTACACACCTATTAAAATCACAAAATATACAAATTGCCTAACTACATTCTGTCATATAAATCATTTGGAGAAAATGCCATTTTAATTGAATGGCCAAAAGAAATTAGTGATGCTGTTTTACAAGACATCGTTGGGTTTAAAAATAAGATTCATAAAAACATCAAATTACAAGATGTTATTATTGGATACAATTCAATACTGTTGGTGTATGAATTTGTGATTGAAAAGAGTGAACATAAAATAGTCATTTTAAAGAAGTTATATCTCCAAAAAGAAAAAAGCGAAAGCGTGTTGGACCATCATTGGGTAATTCCTGTTTGTTATGATCTGGAATTTGGAATGGATTTAGAGCAGCTTTCAAAAGAGAAAAAGTGTTCTACTAATGAAATCATTCAATTGCATTCCCAAACGATGTATACGGTCTTCTTTGTTGGGTTTTTGCCAGGTTTTCTTTATTTAGGAGGCTTAAACTCAATATTATATTCACCTAGAAAAGCGACTCCAAGATTGCGCGTTCCAAAAGGTGCTGTTGCTATTGGAGGAGAACAAACAGGTGTCTATCCAAACCAGAGTTCTGGAGGTTGGAATATCATAGGAAACTCGCCAATATCTTTTTTTGATGTAGAGAAAGAGGTGCCATGTTTTGCGAAAACAGGAGATAAAATTACGTTTAAAAGCATTTCGCTAAATGAGCATAAAGAGATAACGGAAGCAGTAAATAATAACGAATATAAAATGCAACCCGTACTATGATTACAGTGTTAAATCAAGGTATTTACTGTTCTATTCAAGATCTAGGAAGAAAAGGTTTTGCAAATATTGGCGTGCCAATTTCTGGCGTTATGGATGCTACTTCGGCTAAGCTAGGAAACCAGTTACTAAATAATGATTTAAATGAAGCTGTACTTGAGATTGCTTTTGGTGGAGTAGAGTTGCAATTTGATGAAGACACAATTGTCTGTTTAACAGGTGCTGATTTTAGTCCAAAGATTAATGGGATAAGGATAGAAATGAATGCTGTAATAAAAATAAAGAAAAGTCAAACGATCACTTTCGGAAAAAGAAATTATGGTGTCCGAACGTATCTTTCTGTTTTTGGCGGAATCCAAGCAAAAGAAATACTAAGTAGTAAGAGTTTTTACAAAGAAATCTCAGAGGGAATCATACTGCAAAAAGGAGATGCAGTTCCATGTAAAACCCTTAAAGGGCAGACAAAACAAACCTACTCGAAAATTAAAGTTGATGAACGTCATTTTAGTACAAATGGGATAAGGTGTTTTAAAGGACCAGAGTTTGAACTGTTGACTAAAACGCAACAAGCACAATTATTTGGAGCTGAATTTATAATTTCTAATGATAATAATAGAGTTGGGTATCAATTAAATGAACCAATTGAAAATACTTTAAAGCCAATTTTAACTTCAGGAGTGTTGCCAGGAACAGTGCAGTTAACGCCTTCAGGGAAATTAATTATATTGATGCGGGACTGTCAAGTTACTGGAGGATATCCACGAGTTTTACAAGTGTCAGAAGAAAGTATAAATAGATTATCACAGAAAACTACACATGATAAAATCCTGTTTGTATTAAAATAAAAAAACACCTCAATTGAGGTGTTTTTTAGGTATAAATTCAGTTATGAATTACTTATTGTGCTTCTTTTCTTTATGAAGTTTTTTTCTGATAACTTTTTTCATTTTATGATTTCCGTGACCACCGCCGTGGAACTTATCAACCTCAGCTTTTATTTCAGCTTTAGTTCCTTTTAAGTCTAGAGTCGTTATTACTTTTTCTCCATCAACCGTTGTGGTAGAGGTAATCGTTGCAGTATATAATTCAGCTTCACCTTCTTTTATTTCAACGGTCACTTCTTTAGAGATGTGTTTTTCATGTGTGCTATTTATATCCGAAGAATGTCCTCCTAAAATAGGTGCAATTACTAAACCAATTAAACAAGTAAGTTTAATTAAAATATTCATTGATGGTCCAGAAGTATCTTTAAAAGGATCACCAACTGTATCTCCAGTTACTGCCGCTTTATGCGCTTCAGAACCTTTATATGTCATTACCCCGTTAATTTCTACACCTGCTTCAAATGATTTCTTAGCATTGTCCCAGGCACCACCAGCATTGTTTTGGAAGATTGCCCAAAGTACACCAGAAACAGTAACACCAGCCATATAACCACCTAACATTTCTGCAACCAACATGTTGTTTTCTTGATACACTAATTTACCAACTAATACCACAAGTATTGGGAAACCGATTGTTAAAAGACCTGGCAGCATCATTTCTTTTAAAGATGCTTTTGTAGAAATAGCGACACACTTGTCGTATTCTGGTTTTCCAGTTCCTTCCATAATCCCTGGAATTTCTCTAAATTGTCTTACCACTTCATTTACCATTTCCATGGCAGCTTTACCAACCGCATTCATTGCTAATGCAGAGAATACAACAGGCACCATACCACCAACAAAGAGCATCGCTAAAACGGGTGCTTTAAAAATGTTAATTCCGTCTATTCCTGTAAATGTTACATAGGCAGCAAATAAAGCTAACGATGTTAATGCCGCAGAAGCAATGGCAAAACCTTTACCTGTTGCAGCAGTTGTGTTACCAACAGCATCTAAAATATCTGTACGTTCTCTAACAATAGGATCTTGCTCACTCATTTCAGCAATACCACCTGCGTTATCAGCAATTGGTCCAAAAGCATCAATAGCTAATTGCATCGCTGTAGTTGCCATCATTGCAGAGGCAGCTAAAGCAACTCCGTAAAAACCAGCTAAAGCATACGATGCCCATATTGCAGCAGCAAATAATAATACAGAAGAGAATGTAGAAATCATCCCAGTAGCCAAACCAGCAATAATATTTGTTCCAGCTCCTGTGCTTGATTGTTGTACAATTTTTAAAATCGGTTTAGAACCTAACCCTGTATAGTATTCTGTAAATGCAGAGATTCCTGCACCCACAACTAAACCAACCAAACAAGCATAAAATACTCTCATCGAAGAGATGTCTTGTAACCCTTCTCCGAAGAAATCCATTTGCATGGTTTCTGGTAACATCCAAGTTACTAAACCATAACATGCTACAGCAACCATTGCTATAGATGCCCAGTTTCCGATGTTTAATGCTTTTTGAACGTCTGCCTCCTTTGCATCGTTTGATGATATTTTAACTAAAAGTGTACCGATAAGAGAAATAATAATTCCTACACCCGCGATTGACATTGGTAGTAGAATTGGTCCAATTCCACCAAAAGCGTCAGTAATACTTCCGCCCATATCTTTAATTACGTAGTTTCCTAAAACCATTGCAGCTAAAACGGTTGCTACATAAGAACCAAATAAATCTGCTCCCATACCTGCAACATCACCAACATTATCACCAACATTATCAGCAATTGTTGCTGGGTTTCTTGGGTCATCTTCTGGGATATCTGCTTGTACTTTACCAGCTAAATCGGCTCCAACATCTGCAGCTTTGGTATAAATACCACCACCAACTCTTGCAAATAACGCAATAGATTCAGCTCCTAAAGAGAAACCAGCTAATGCTTCTAAAACGATAGTCATATCACCAGTGTTCGTCCATTCACCTCCCATAAATAGGTGGAAGAATAGAATAAAGAATAGGGTTAAACCTAATACAGCCAACCCAGCAACTCCAAGACCCATTACCGTACCACCACCAAAAGAAACTTTTAATGCGTTTGGTAAACTCGTTTTTGCAGCTTGTGTTGTTCTAACATTTGTTTTAGTGGCAATCTTCATTCCCATGTTTCCTGCAAATGCAGAAAATATTGCACCAATAATAAAGGCAACTACAATTAAATAGGTGCTGTCCATATAAAAAGCAATTCCAGCTAAAACAATACTTGCTCCAACTACAAAAATTGCCAAAAGTCGATATTCAGCGTTTAAAAAAGCGAGAGCTCCTTCATATATGTGATCAGAAATCTCTTTCATTTTACCATCACCTGCATCTTGTTTTAGTACCCAAGATTTTTTAACTAGCATATATACTAGGCCTAATAATGCCAATACTATTGGCATGTAAATCATCATTGATTCCATATTTTACTGTTTAGATTATTTTTTAATGTCCGTAAATATAGGAAAATCAAAGAGAAAGAAAAAGCCTCATAATTTTCATTATGAGGCTTTTTGTAATTTACAAGGAATTTCACGAATTAAATAGTGAAATTTCCATTCGTTTTGTGTTCGCTATTTTCGTAACGTTCGATACATTTATCAACAATTCCGTAGGCTTCATTTGCATCTCCCCAACCACCAACATCAACTCTTTTCTTTTCTAAATCTTTGTAAACTTGAAAGAAGTGAGTAATTTCTTTTACTTGGTGAGGATTCATTTCTTTTAAGTCATTCAATTGATTCCAGATTGGATCTGAAACGGGTACACAGATAATTTTTTCATCTGGTCCTTTTTCGTCTGCCATATGGAATACGCCAATAGGTTTTACTTCCATAACACACATTGGGAAAGTCGGTTCAGTTCCTAATACTAATACATCTAGAGGGTCTCCATCTAAAGCTAAAGTTTCTGGAATGAATCCATAATCTGCAGGATACATCATTGAAGAAAACAACATTCTGTCGAAACGAATTTTGTGTAAATCAAAATCATATTCGTATTTATTTCTACTTCCTTTAGGTATTTCTATTAAAACATCAAATGTCTTTCTTTCTTTTGCAGTCATATTTTTGGGATTCTATTATTATTTTTCGGACGACAAAAGTACTGCTATTTTGAGTTTTACCAAGGGGTAATTGGTCTTATTTTTAAGTTTTTAACTTAAAAATCAACTTTGGTTCCGAAGCGAATTGCAAATTTTGGTGAAGGCAATCCATTTATGCTTGTATGTTCTCCTCTCCAAATAAAATCTACACGTATAGGGCGAATGTTTTGGTACCCAATATTCTCCAGTCCAAAGCCATATTCGTAGTACATTTTATCTGTAGGAGCTGTGTATTTTATGTTTGATTTGTTTATTGAAATGTTTTCATCAGAAACAGTTCCGTAAACAGTTTTAAAGGTGATTAAGCTTCGAAGTTTTAATTGTTTGATTAAGGGAATTCTATTTAAGATTAATCCGTTAAAATGCTGTTCAAAATGTCCCGAAACATAGGTGTCAGTCACAAAGTCATAATAATTTATTAACGAAAAAGTATTCTTTGTAATCCAGTAGGTTTGATTTGCCGGAATTGGACTTAATAATGTTACAGGTACAGTTCCAAAAGTTTTACCGGCATCAACTGTCGCAATTAAAAGACCAAGTTTACCTAAAAGAAGAGGTTGGTTGTATTTAAATTGAATTTTGTCATAATTAAAAGTTCCATTTAAAACACCTTTAAATCCTTTATGGTAATTAATGACTAAAGAAGGATGTAAGTTTTTTCCCATTTTTTGCTCTACTCCAAAACCATATTGAAACCTTCCGGGTGTGTATGCAATATAAATATCGGTATTAACATCTGTAACTTCAGACTGAATGGTGTTATTTTGATCTATATAATCGACTTTAAAATCTTTTGGAGAAGCGCTTTCTATAATATTGTGTGCAGCAGAAATACCAAAGTGTACGTTTTTTCGGATTTCTACATCAAATTTTAATGCTGTTCGTTTCACCTTAGAAAGAAAAAAGTTATCTCCTCTAGAAAATAATGCATTCGGATCAAATACATTGGCGTTTAATCCATTTGTGCTTAGTAGTTTTCCTCCTAATTGTTCTATATCACTCAAATAAGATGCTCCAATAGCTATTCTTGGTTTGTAGCTAACCAAGTATTTGGCTTCAGTTCCAAATTTATATCTTTTATCTTTTGTTCCGTACCCAAAAAAACCACTTAATCTAAATCTGTCATCGGGACCTTTAAAGGTTCTAAAGCCTAATTTTATTTTAACTCCTTCCACACTGTTTTTCACAATGGTATTCCAGTATTGTCCAAACTGTAAAGTAGCGCCAAGATTTATGTAACCAGTAGCTATTGTGTTTAAAACGCCCGTTATCTGCTTGATTTCCTTTTTATTTTTTACAGAGCTAATAAGCTTATAGGTGTTTTTTTTCTCAGAAGAGGTGCTAATACTATCCCAATATTGAGCGGTTTTATTAAACTGCCTTGGTTTATAGCGAATTATGTTTTCTGAATAAAAGGCTTTCGGAAGCTCTTTATCAAATTCATACTGAGAGTATTCACTTGTCTTTTTTATAGTAAGTCCTTTGTTGTCTTCATCGGCGTTTGTAAAAGTGAAATCACCAATATAAATATCTTTTTTGGGAAGATAAATGCTGTCATTTTTAATGATGTATTCTTTTTCAAAGGATAATTTTCTAACAAAATTAAGGTTGATGTCTTTATGGACTCTCATCTTAATTTTTGTAATAGAAAAATTTTTATCTGCAACTAAAAAATTTCCTTCAAAAGCTAAGTCTCCATTTCTTCTAGGGAAGAAGTAGATTGAATAGAATTTCTTTTTATGAACGATAATGCTATCGTGTAAAACATAATCGTAGGTTTCAAACCCCGTAGTAGAAATAGGACTCACAAAGGATTTTTTCAAGACCATTATATTGTTCTGATGAATATCAAGATCATTAAATGTATTAGACATTTTGTCAAAAACAAACCCTTGTTTGCTAACTCCGGCGTTTTTTTCAGCTTCAATATCTTCTCTTTTAGCATTCATTAAATTGTTTGCGTAGATATTCTTTACCGTTTCACTTAGATATAAAGGAATGTAATAGTTAATTCCGTTATCGTTTGGAGGTAATTCGTTCAGCACCTTTTTGTACTCTTTTTTAAAAACGTTTTTTAAGAAAAGTGAATCTAAATTGTTTAATCCAATTTCGGTTGTTTGTAGTTTTTTATACTGATATGCTTTTACTAGCTTTAACCCATTTTTCTTTTTTCTACTCCAAATTTCTTTTAGAATTCTATAAGCAGGATTCTCTTTCTTTTTAAGGCGTTTTTTAGGTTTTGATACAATAATAATTTCATCTAACGTATTGCTAGCTTCAGACAATACAACGTTGAAATGTGTTTTCTTAGAGTTATACTTTAATGATTGTGTCTCATACCCAACAAAAGAGATTTCAATTTTACCTCTTCTCTTAGTTGTAGATAATTGAAATCTGCCATCAAAATCTGTAACGGTTCCATTTGTTGTATTTGTTAAATACACGTTTACATATGGTAATGGCTCATTGTCCTTGTCAAGTATTTGCCCACTAATTTTAAGCTGGGCTTGTAAAGCAAAGCTTAAAGTGAATACTATAGAAAAGAGCAATTTTAATTTCATAGCAAAAAAAAATCCTTTCCTATAAAAATATAGAAAAGGATAAGAGTTTTTATTTTAGTATATATTAAAGATATAAAACTTCTTTTACAGCTTTCATAACTTCTTTGTAATTTGGAATCCATATCTCTAGTAATACAGGAGAATATGGTGCTGGAGTATCAGCAGTTGTGATTCTTTTTATTGGGGCATCTAAATGATCAAATGCTTCGTCTTGGACTCTATACGTAATTTCTGATGCGACACTTCCAAAAGGCCACGCTTCTTCTAAAATCACCAAACGATTTGTTTTTTTAACAGATTTTAAAATGGTATTATGATCCATTGGGCGAATAGTTCTTAAGTCAATAACTTCACAAGAGATATTTTCTTTAGCTAATTCGTCTGCAGCTTTGTATGCTTCTTTTATGATTTTTCCAAAAGAAACAATGGTTACATCTGTACCTTCTCTTTTAATTTCTGCTACTCCAATAGGCAATACATATTCGCCTTCTGGAATTTCCATTTTATCCCCATACATTTGTTCAGATTCCATAAAAATAACTGGATCGTCATCTCTTATTGCAGCTTTTAATAGCCCTTTTGCATCGTATGGATTAGAAGGAACAATTACTTTTAAACCGGGTGTGTTTGCAAACCAGTTTTCAAATGCTTGTGAGTGTGTTGCGCCTAGTTGTCCTGCAGAACCTGTTGGCCCTCTAAAAACAATTGGACAATTAAATTGTCCACCAGACATTTGTCTGATTTTTGCAGCATTGTTTATAATTTGATCAATTCCAACAAGAGAAAAGTTGAAAGTCATGTATTCTACAATAGGCCTGTTTCCATTCATTGCAGAACCAATTGCGATTCCTGCAAAACCTAATTCAGCAATAGGAGCATCAATTACTCTTTTTGCACTGAACTCATCTAACATTCCTTTTGATGCTTTATAAGCACCATTATATTCTGCAACTTCTTCACCAATTAAATAAATGCTTTCATCTCTGCGCATTTCTTCGCTCATGGCTTCACAAATAGCTTCTCTAAACTGAACTGTTTTCATACTTTGATTTCATCTTAAATTGAGAGTAGCAAAAATATAAAAATTAAAATTAATTTTTAGCATCTAAATGCTTAAACCTTTCTGTTTTTAGAGAGAATATATTTTTCTTAGAGTAATAAGGTGCAATTAAGATGAAAAAAATACTATGCATGCATAATAAAATGAAAAAAAAGTCATAAATTCGTACCGATAAAATAACAAAGTACTTACCAAAATATAGTTATATGAAAATTTTAGTTTGTATCAGTCACGTTCCTGATACCACTTCAAAAATTAATTTTACAGACACTGACACTACCTTTGATACAAACGGAGTTCAATTTGTAATCAACCCATACGATGAATTTAGTTTAACTCGTGCCATGTGGTTAAAAGAAAAGCAAGGAGCTTCAGTTACAGTTGTAAATGTTGGAAACGCAACTACAGAGCCAACGCTGCGAAAAGCACTAGCGATAGGAGCAGATGATGCTATTAGAGTAAATGCAGAAGCAACAGATGGTTTCTTTGTCGCAAAACAATTAGCAGAAGTTGTCAAAAACGGAGGCTATGATTTAGTGTTAGCAGGTAGAGAATCAATAGATTATAACGGAGGAATGGTTCCTGGGATGTTAGCTGCAATAGTAGATTACAATTTTGTAAATGGATGTATCAGTTTAGAGATTGACGGAGCTTCAGCATCTGCAAGTAGAGAAATTGACGGAGGTTACGAAAAAGTAGCAACTGAATTACCTTTAGTAATTGCTGGGCAAAAAGGATTGGTTGAAGAAAAAGACTTAAGAATTCCTAATATGAGAGGGATTATGATGGCTAGAAAAAAGCCATTAAGTGTTGTTGAGCCAATAGATGTAGTTGCAAATACGGCAACAGTATCTTTTGAAAAGCCAGCACCTAAAGGAGCAGTGAAATTAGTAGATGCAGATAATGTAGATGAGTTAATCAGCTTATTACATAATGAAGCCAAAGTGATTTAAAAGTGTTTATTTATTTAAACGTTTAATCAAAAAAAATAAACTTTTTGACGTAGATTTTGAAAATATTACGTCTAAAAATCTAAAAATCTAAAAAATATATGTCAGTTTTAGTTTTTGCCGATTCATCGGAAGGAAAATTTAAAAAGTCTGCTTTTGAAGTAGTTTCATACGGAAAGAAAGTAGCTGAACAATTAGGTTCAACGATAGTAGCTGTTACAATTAATGTAGCAGATGCATCAGAATTATATACATATGGAGCAGAAAAAGTAATTTCGATTACAAATGATGCTTTATCAACTTTTAATGCGAAAGGATATGCAGCTGTGTTATCACAAGTAGCAGCACAAGAAAATGCGACTGTTGTTGTTGTTGATTCTAGTGTTAATGGTTTGTATTTTGCTCCTTTATTAGCGGTTAATTTAGATGCAGGTTATGCATCTAATGTTGTAGCCTTACCAAGTGATACAAGTCCGTTTACAGTAAAAAGGAAAGCTTTTTCAAGCAAAGCATTTAACAATACAGAAATCAATACCGCAATTAAAGTTATTGGTTTGGCTAAAAATTCTTACGGTGTACATGAAAATGCTGTTTCTGGTAGTTCAGAAAGTTTTGATGCTCAGGTTTCAGCGTCAGATTTAAGTGTAAAGTCTGTTAGTGTAGAGAAAGCTTCAGGTACAATTACAATTGCAGATGCAGATATTGTTGTTTCTGCTGGTCGTGGTTTAAAAGGTCCAGAAAACTGGGGAATGATCGAAGAGTTAGCATCCGTTTTAGGGGCTGCAACTGCTTGTTCTAAACCCGTTTCTGATTTAGGTTGGAGACCACATGGAGAACATGTTGGGCAGACAGGGAAGCCTGTTGCATCTAACTTATATATTGCCATCGGAATTTCTGGAGCAATTCAGCATTTAGCAGGGATTAACGCTTCTAAGGTAAAGGTTGTTATAAATACAGATCCAGAAGCCCCATTTTTTAAAGCAGCAGATTACGGAATTGTAGGAGATGCATTTGAGGTGGTTCCTAAATTGATTGAAAAGTTAAAAGCATTTAAGCAATCATAGTTGTTTCGCAGAATGTTACATAATAATTTATTAAGAGGTCATTAGTTCGATTTTTTTCTTTTTTGAAGAAATTAAAAAACAACTCATATTTTTTACTAAATTGTGCCCACAAAAGGGCTGTCTATTAAATAGGTGTTTTAGCCAAAATAGACAGCCCTTTATTTTTTTATGAAGATTGAGATATAATGAGTTTGATAAAACTAACAATTAAAGGAATTTCTTATAGCCAAACCCAAACTGGTGCGTACGCTTTGGTATTAAGTGAAATGGACGGGGAAAGAACGTTGCCTATAATTATAGGTGCTTTTGAAGCCCAATCAATTGCAATTGCATTAGAAAAGGAAATTAAACCACCAAGACCTTTAACGCATGATTTATTTAAAACATTTGCAGATAGATACTTTATTAATATCAAGCAAGTCATTATACATAAGTTAGTAGATGGAGTTTTCTTTTCAAGTTTAATTTCAGAAAAAGATGGTAAAGAAGAAGTAATAGACACAAGAACTTCTGATGCTATTGCATTAGCAGTTCGTTTTAATGCGCCAATTTACACCCATGAAAGTATTTTAAATAAAGCCGGAATTTATTTAAAAGTAGAAGATGAATTATCAATAGAAGGTTCAGGGTTTGAACCTGACGATTTTGTTGCTGAATTGACTTCTGAAACAACAGAAGAAGTACATGAACAAAAAACTCTAAAAGAGTTATATAAAGAATTAGATGCTGCGGTAGCGAATGAAAATTACGAATTAGCCGCAAAAATCAGAGACGAAATTAGCAAGCGCTCTTAAAATTAATATCCTTTTTAATATGAAAAAAATACTAGTACTCGTTTTATGTTTTGCTGCGTTTTTCGCAAATGCAGAAAGTATAGAAAAGAACTTTAATGTAAATTCTGTTGAGAATGTTGAAGCTGTTTCTTTTAACTCAAACAACTTATTTCAACAAGATACCATTCAATCCGAAAGCAGTATCGTTGAAAAAATTGTAGCGCAAACTAAGGAAGAGGTTGTGAAGCCAGAAACTTCAAAAATTATTCCTAGCCAAGGGCTTTCTATCAATAGTATTTGGAGAGGGATTTTAGGGATGATTTCCTTATTAGTTATTGCATTTTTATTTAGTTCAAATCGAAAAGGAATTGATTGGAAAACAGTTGGGATTGGATTGGCTTTTCAATTAGTAATTGCAATTGGTGTGTTAAAAGTGCCTTTTGTTCAATCTATATTTGAATTTATAGGAAAAGGATTTGTTAAGATTTTAGATTTTACACAAGCAGGAAGTGAGTTTTTGTTTAAAGGGTTAATTTCTGATATGGATACATTTGGCTTCATCTTTGCTTTTCAGATTTTACCTACAATCATCTTCTTCTCAGCATTAACTTCTGTGCTGTTTTATTTAGGGTGGATACAGAAACTAGTGAAGGTAATGGCATTGTCATTGAGTAAGATTTTAAAAATTTCTGGAGCAGAAAGTTTGTCAGTAGCGGGTAATATTTTCTTAGGTCAAACTGAGGCACCATTGCTAATTAAGGCGTATTTAGAAAAGATGAATAAGTCTGAAATGCTGTTAGTAATGATTGGTGGAATGGCAACAGTTGCTGGAGCAGTATTGGCTGCTTATATCGGCTTTCTTGGAGGAAATGATGAGGAAATGAAATTGTTTTATGCGAAGCACTTGTTAGCGGCATCAGTTATGGCTGCGCCAGGAGCAATTGTAATTTCGAAAATGCTATTCCCACAAAAAGAAAAAGTAAATACAGATGTGACTGTCTCTTCAGATAAAATAGGTTCAAACATTTTAGATGCTATTGCTAACGGAACTACAGAAGGATTGCAATTGGCAATGAATGTTGGTGCAATGTTATTAGTCTTTGTAGCGTTTATAGCAATGATTAATGGTGTTTTAGGAGGGTTAGGAGGCTTTGATGGAATCGCATACTTTGGGTGGAGTTTTACATCGTTAAATGAGGTGATTTCAGGAAACACATCATATGCAGGATTGTCATTAGAGTTTATGTTAGGGTATTTATTTGCCCCGTTAATGTGGCTAATAGGTGTCGCGACAGAAGACGTTGCAATGATGGGGCAGTTATTAGGAATCAAATTAGCAGCAAGTGAATTTATTGGATATATTCAATTAGCAGAATTAAAAAATGTTACAAATGCTGTGCACTTAAATTATAATAAATCGATAATTATGGCGACTTATATGTTGTGTGGTTTCGCAAACTTTGCATCTATTGGAATCCAAATTGGCGGAATAGGCTCTATAGCTCCAGGGCAACGTAAAGTTTTATCAGAATTTGGAATGAAAGCATTAATTGGAGGGACAATCGCTTCTTTAATGTCTGCGACAATTGCAGGAATGATTATTGGATAATAAAGTGTATTTGTTTAAGCGTTTATACGTTTAAACAGTTTAATAAATAAACGAATAAACGAATAAACAATGCGTCAATATCACGATTTAGTAAAGCACGTTTTAGAAAACGGAAACGAAAAAGGAGATAGAACGGGCACAGGAACAAAAAGTGTTTTTGGATACCAAATGCGATTTGATTTAAGTGAAGGTTTTCCGATGGTAACAACAAAAAAGTTACATTTGAAATCTATTATTTACGAATTGTTATGGTTTATAAATGGAGATACAAACATTAACTATTTACAAGAAAACGGCGTAAAAATCTGGAATTCTTGGGCTGATGAAAATGGAGATTTAGGTCCTGTTTATGGACATCAATGGCGTAATTGGAATAGTGATGATATTGATCAATTAAAAGAAGTAATCAAGACACTAAAAAACAATCCTAATAGTAGAAGAATGTTGGTTTCTGCTTGGAACCCAAGTGTGTTACCAGATACTTCAGTTTCATTTTCAGAAAATGTGGCGAACGGAAAAGCAGCATTGCCTCCCTGTCACGCTTTCTTTCAGTTTTATGTAGCAGACGGGAAGTTGTCTTGTCAATTATATCAGCGTAGTGCAGACATATTTTTAGGCGTTCCTTTTAACATTGCATCATACGCCTTATTTACAATGATGATGGCGCAAGTTTGTGGTTATGAAGTAGGAGAGTTTATTCATACGTTTGGAGATGCTCATATTTATAACAACCACCAAGAGCAATTAGATTTACAATTGTCTAGAGAATTGAAGGAGTTGCCAACAATGAAAATCAATCCAGATATTACTTCAATATTCGATTTTAAATTTGAAGATTTCGAATTGGTAGGTTACAATCCACATCCACATATTAAAGGAAAAGTAGCAGTTTAGTATGAATACAATCACAATTATAGCTGCAATAGCAAATAACAATGCTTTAGGTAAAGACAACGATTTAATTTGGTATTTACCTGCAGATTTAAAACGGTTTAAAAAAGTAACTTCTGGGCACCATATTTTGATGGGTAGAAATACTTTTGAGTCTATTGGGAAACCATTACCAAATAGAACAACAGTTATTATTACTAGAAATAAAGCGTATAAAGCAGAAGGTTGTATTGTTGTAGATAGTATTGAAAAAGCAATTGAAGTAGCTAAAGAAGATGCTAAAATTTTTATTATTGGAGGTGCAGAAATCTACAAACAAACAATAACATCTAATTTGGTAGATCAGTTAGATATAACAAAAGTACATCACGAATTTGATGCAGATGTATATTTTCCAGAAATAGATTCAGCTATTTGGAAAGAGGTTTCTAGAGAAGATTTTGAAGCTGATGAAAAGAATACGTATGACTATAGTTTTATTAGTTATAAGAAAGGGTAACGAATAACGAAACCTCCTTTCATCCTTCCATTCTACGAATTTAAAACACCAACACAATTTGTAATTCACGTCTAATCCGTAATCTACATTTGTTTCGTATTCAATTGCATTTTCATAAATAGTGCTATTGTCTTTTTGGAATTCTGAAATTCACGACTCCTTTTAGGAGCACAAACACTGCTATTCCTTCGTAAATATAGCTAAAACGAGTACGTGTACAGAAATTTTTAGTAGTCTCGTAGTTGGTAGTTTATTTAGTAAAGAGGTGAAATATAATTGAATAAACAGTAAGTATTTAGAGTTTTAATATTAAATTTAAGCTCCAAAACTCAAACCATGCATAAATATATTCTTAGATTTCTTTTTCTTTCTCTCTTTGTTTCTTGTATAAAACAAGAGCCTAAAGTAAATACATATACTATTTTAGACGAGAAGGATAGGGCTAAATTACGAGATGAAATTATTGATGATCGATTCAATAATTTATTACCCAAGTTAATGGATGCTGCTGCTATCGATATGTGGGTTGTTATTTCTAGAGAGTATAATGAAGACCCTGTTATGAAAACAATGTTGCCTTCTGTATGGCTAAATGCGAGGAGGAGAACTATTTTGGTTTTCTATAGAGACAAAGCTAGAAACACGATAGAAAAATTGGCTGTTGCAAGATATGATGTTGGTGAAAATATTAAGTCTGCATGGAATAAAGAAAAAGAACCAAACCAATGGAACGCTTTAAATAGACTTATTGAAGAAAGAAACCCAGATAAAATTGGACTAAATATTTCTACACATTTTGCATTGGCAGATGGGTTAGTTAAAACCGATCATGATGCATTTTTTGAAAGTTTAAGTATAAAAAATAGAAAGAAAATTGTTTCAGCAGAAAAATTGGCGATTGGTTGGATCGAAACTAGAACAGCCAAAGAAATGAAATTATATAAAGAGCTTGTGCTAATTACGCATACTATTATTGACGAAGCATTTTCTAATAAAGTGATTGTGCCTGGGGAAACAACCACGGAGGATGTTGTTTGGTGGATGCGTCAAAAAGTGACAGCATTAGGGTTGCAAACATGGTTTCATCCAACAATAGATATCCAACGAAGTAAAGAGCCGTTAAAATCACATATCTATTCATTTACAAAAGCTAGAAAGGAGAACGTTATTTTGCCTGGCGATTTATTGCATTGTGATTTTGGGATTAGTTACATAGGTCTTAATACTGATTGCCAACAACACGCCTATGTATTAGGGAAAGAAGAAACGGAGGTTCCTTCATTTTTAGCAGCTGCTTTTAAAAAAGGAAATCGATTACAAGATATCCTAACAACAACGATGCAAACAGGTAAAACTGGAAATGAAATATTATTAGCTTCATTAAATCAAGCAAAAAAAGAAGGATTAAAACCAGCTATTTATTCACATCCTTTAGGTAATTTTGGACACAGTGCTGGAACAACTATTGGCATGTGGGATTCTCAAGGAGGAGTTCCTGTAAAGGGAGATTACCCACTTCATAACAATACAGTCTATGCGATTGAATTGAATGTAACAGTTGCTTTAAAAGAATGGAAAAAAGACATTCGCATTATGTTAGAAGAAGCAGGCTCTTTTGGAGAAGGGAAACATGAGTATGTCAATAAAAGGCAAGAAGAAATTAAACCAATTAAAATCAAGTATTAAATGAAAAAAAGATGTTTTTGGGTACATGAAAATCAATTATATACTGAGTATCATGATAATGAATGGGGAAAACCAGTGTATGATGATGCAACCTTATTTGAATTTTTATTATTAGAATCTTTTCAGGCGGGTTTAAGTTGGATCACCATTTTAAAAAAACGTGAAAATTTTAGAGCTGCTTTTGATCATTTCGATTATAAAAAAATAGCAAAATATGATGCTGTTAAGTTTGAAGAACTGATTCAGAATGCAGGCATTATTAGAAATAAATTAAAAGTAAAATCGGCCATTACAAATGCACAGTTATTTATGGATATTCAAAAAGAATTCGGTTCTTTTTCTACTTATATTTGGAGCTATGTTGAAGGAAAACCGATGGTGAATTCATTTAAAACAAAAGCAGAGGTTCCGGCAACAACAGCCTTGTCTGATGCTATTTCTAAGGATTTAAAAAAACGTGGATTTAAATTTGTTGGATCCACCATTATGTATGCTTTTATGCAAGCAACCGGAATGGTAAATGATCACACAACAGATTGTATTTGTTATCCAACATAAATAAATGAGCACACTTTCAATTCCGAGTACAGATTTAAAAAAAATCATTAAACTTTTCAATCGAAAAATAGGCTTGTTTTTTGTGTTTGTTGGGGCGCTATATTTAGATAGTGTTCATTTAGCCGAACGATTTGAATACAATCAAATTTTAACCAACGTGCTAATGTTATTGGCTTTCTATTGGATGTATTCTAGATCTGTAAAAAGAACCAAGGAATTGATGGTTTATGCCGTAATTCTCGGGTTTCTTGGCGAATATCTATTCTCTGTGTATTTAGAGATGTATACCTACAGATTAGGCAATGTGCCGCTGTATGTTCCTTTTGGACATGCGGCAGTATTTGGTAGAGTGTACGCATTTTCAAAAGCATCCGTAGTGCATAAACACCATAAAGTATTAGAACGTTTTATGTATGTTCTTATCTTATTATTTGCGCTTGGGTATTTATATTTCTTTAATGATGTTTTTGGTTTTGTAATGACCTTAGGTGTTTTTGCATTGCTGATTAAAAGACCCAAAGACCGATTGTTTTTCTTAACGATGTATATTATTGTAGCGGTATTAGAAATTGGTGGTCCAGCTTATGGAGCTTGGAAATGGCCAGATACAGCCTTTGGAGTCTTTGATTTTTTACCGAGCAATAATGCGCCAAGCGGAATCAGTTTGTTTTATTTCTTGCTTGATGTCGGTTGTTTTGTGCTATACACACAGCGAAATAAAAGTACGTGGAAACGATTTAAAAACATTAGAAGGTTAACTAAAATTACATCAAATAACAAAGGGAATTAAAGCTGCATAATTTGGCTATAAGGCCAGAGAGAATACGTAAAGTAACATCAATAAATAGCACTCTTCCAATGTGATGCCTTGTCATTGTTTCGGAGGCAGGAATCTACTTTAAAGGTTAACTCTTACTGTAAATTCGGATCGCGCTAAAGATAGCGACAGCAATAATCAACCAAATACCAACCTTTAAAGCCGTGTTTTTGTAATGTATTTTGTGGCTTTTAATATCTTTTCGGTAGCTAAAAATCATTAAAATGATAAATGCTACAATAAAAAATCCCGCAAAAATTAATTGACCATTGGTAAACATAAATTTGTATTTTTATGCAAAAATACAAATTAAATGAAGACAGCAATCGTTTTTGGAGCAACTTCTGGAATAGGAAAAGCAGTAACTGAGTTCTTAGTCAAAGATGGTTATAAGGTAGCCGTTACTGGACGGAGATTAGAGAAGTTACAAGAGCTAAAAGATGCGCATCCAACTCAGATAATTATCAAACAAAATGACATTCAATTAATTGATGAGGTTGAGAAGGTATTCAATGAGATTGTAGCCGAATTTAAAACCATAGATTTGGTGATTCAATCTTCTGGAGTTGGTTATGTAAATCCAAAATTAAATTGGGATTTACTAGAACAAACCATCAATACAAATGTATTAGGTGTTACGAAGTTGTACGCATTGTCGTATCAGCTTTTTAAAGAGCAACAGTTTGGGCATTTGGTTGGTATTTCATCTATAGCTTCATTGAGAGGGAACAGAGCAGCGCCTGATTATTTTGCATCTAAAGCGTATCAAAAAGCCTTTTTAGAAAGTTTGTATATCAAGACAAAATCGATCAAATCAAAGAAGGTATTTATTACCGATATTCGTCCGGGGTTTGTAGATACAGCAATGGCATTGGGAGATGATATCTTTTGGATGGTTTCTTTAGAGAAAGCGACTAAACAAATCTATACAGCCATCAAAAAGAAAAAACGAGTTGCATACATTTCTAAACGTTGGGCATTGGTAGCTTTTGTATTAAAAATTGTACCTGCTTGGCTCTTGAAAAAAGCAACATAAATGAGTAATGTCATTTCGACAGAACGACGATAGGAGTGACGAGAAATCTCATGAATTGAAACGAAAAACAACAAACAAATACAATCACACATGAAAAAAAGAATCGCCGCAGTACACGAATTTCACACCGCTTTTAAATTAGGCATGAACAGCACACCAGTTGCACATATTGGAGATGATAGAAATATGTTGCGTTTTAACTTGATGAAAGAAGAAAACGAAGAGTATTTAGAAGCAGCTCAAAATAGCGATTTGGTAGAGGTTGCAGATGCACTTGGTGATATGTTATACATTTTATGTGGAACTATTATAGAACACGGAATGCAAGATAAAATTGAAGAGGTTTTTAATGAAATACAACGTTCTAATATGAGTAAATTAGGCGAAGACGGAAAGCCTATTTATAGAGAAGACGGAAAAGTGTTAAAAGGTCCAAATTACTTTAAACCAAATATTGCTGAAATTTTAGAGAAGTAGTTTTAGGTTTCGCGAATGTGTTTCTTTTGTTTGTAATGAATATCATTCTCTTAGCTACTTGTCGTACGTAATTATGCGCAACGTAAGTTTTTTACAACTCTTTTGCAAGACAGAGGCTATCAGGAATGTCTTTTAGTTTTCCGTACTTTTCAATTAAGCAGTAGCCGTTTCTTTCATAAAGTTTACTTGCTTCTGGTTGGTTAGACCCCATAAAGAGGATGCATTTTGTATTTCCTAACTCTCTGGACCAGTTTTCTAATTCGGATAAAATATTTTCTCCGATTCTTTGACCTCTAGCTTCTGGAGAAACATACATTCTTTTAATTTCCATAGAGGTTAAATTATATTTTGAGATCGCACCACAGCCAATTACGTTGTTTTTTTTTAATGCTAAAACAACATATTTTAAATCTGTAATCGTATTAAATTGAGCGAGAGGATGCGCCTCTCCATCCCTTTTTGCAAGATCTAAATTCAGTAATTGCACTAGTTTTTTGAATTCTAGGTTTTGAGAATTGGTTCGTATAATTTCTATCATGTTTTTAGGGCAGGTTATGAGAATAGCATTCCGTTTTAATAAATGATACTCAGCGTTAGCGAAGTTAATTTTCTTGAGGTTAAGAAACAAGTTAAATTATGTTGTCATATTTAATTTTTTAAGCCACTAATTAGATATCGTAAATAATAATATATATGAATACTCAAGAATCACCAAAGAAAGAAAGCTTCAAAACCAAGTTTTTAAAATTTTATTATTGTGAGGTAAGAACTTTTAAGAGAATATTAGGTATCAAATAATACATTACAATTCGTAATTCTGACCTTCTGTAGCAAATCGAAAACCTAATTTTTCAATTTCTTTCCGTTCTACACTATTTTCTTGTAAAGCAGGGTTTGTGTGATTGAAATGAATGAAAACGACTTTGCTTCTTGTTTCTATAGCTTCATTTTTAAACAAGTCTATCGTTTCTTGAATAAAGGGATGTGGCACTTCTGTCATCGCTCTTTTTACTTCTTTCTGATTAAAAAAGGTGGCATCTAAAAAGGCATAATCAACTTTTTTCACTTCTTCAATAATATTTTTTTTCCAAGTGTCCCATTTGTCAATATCTGGAATAAACAAAGCAGTTTTGTTAGACCCTTCTATTTTGTAACCTACAGTTTCAGAAAACTCATCGCGATGTGGAACTAAAAAAGGAGTTACTTTTAGTGCGCTATTTAACACCATTGTAGAATCGTGTTGTAACTTTTTAATGGCAATGTTTTTAATTTGAACCAGTTGACTCCAAGGGCCATTTTTTTCTAAAAAGGTTTTCATTTTTGGCATTGCATACACTTTTGTATTTTGCTTGCCAAAGGCTTCTCTTCCTAAATACATCAAACCTGTATAATGGCCAATATGTGCATGTGTTAAAAAAATACCGTCAATAATAGTTTTATTTTTTAAATGATGCTGCTCTAAATCTGCTAATTGTGTAGACATATCTGGCGATGCATCAAACAGCCATTTTTGTTGATTTATTTTATCGACCAAACCTAGAGAAACCACTTTCTGCTTCTTAGAAGTACCGTTGTAATAGTTTTCACAACATGCTTTCTGGCATCCAATATGAGGGAAGCCCCCATCTTGTGCAGTTCCTAAAACGGT